>ERZ839767.2368-NODE-2368-length-24700-cov-10.102009_pt1 | contig 24700 bp, 19 predicted proteins | sample MGYA00519879_ERZ839767 | MGnify/ENA primary metagenome ERZ839767 (study PRJEB31850, sample SAMEA3708852) | human gut metagenome | biome: human gut; feature: human-associated habitat; material: faeces | place: China | collected 2014 ... | reverse complement strand
GTACGGGAAAACCTACTGCCGAAAGGCAGTAAGGCGTTCTGTACCGAGCCTACGTTTAGGGAAAGGGGGCGGTATCATTGAACTGGCTGCACACCTGTATGCTACCGACCATGTACCTTACCTGCTGGAGCGGATTGCGGAACAGACACCGCATGTACACCCGGTATCTTTCTCTTTTGGCAAGCAGGACTCTTTCGGTCCGAGCTTCCAACAGCTGGAGATAGTACCGCTATCGTCTCCTGCCCTGCTTTCCTATTTACAAGGTAGAGGAATAAATCTGGAACTGGCAAAAAGAGAATGTAGTGAAGCCCGTTACACCCACAACGGCAAGCGTTACTTTGCCATCGCATTCCCTAACGGTTCGGGTGGGTTTGAGGTTCGTAACCCCTATTTCAAGGGCTGCATCGCCCCCAAGGAAATCTCCCACATCAGACAGTCGGGAAAAGCAAGGACTGCCTGCTATGTGTTCGAGGGTTTCATGGACTACCTTTCCTTTCTGACATTGAGACAAGAGAGCTGCCCAAATTATCCGGAATTGGACGGGCAGGACTACATTGTATTGAACTCCGTATCGAATGTAAACAAGGCTCTCTATCCGTTGGGCAATTACGAACGCATCCACTGCTTTTTCGACAACGACCATGCAGGACTGGAAGCACTCCGGCAAATCCGCATGGAATACGGCAGAGAGCGGTACATCCGGGACGCTTCGCAGATTTACAGAGGATGCAAGGACTTGAACGAATACTTACAGAAACAGATTGAAAGAAAAAGGCAGCTCCAGTCCGCCAAAGGGGTGCGCAGCCAATCACCGGAGAAGAAGAGCGGCTTCCGGTTATAGCCCACTATAACTACACGCTCCGCTTTCGTAGTTGTGGGCTCTCCCGAGGGGATTAGGGCTTTGCCCTAATAACCCACTCAGGGCGTTTCTCCCCTGAGAACCCAGACCAAAGAGTGACCCTCTCTTTGGAAACTCCGCTTATGGGTCGCACCCCTAAGAACCCCTCTGCGAAAGCGAACAAAGTAATCTATCGTAAACAATAAATCAGAATAGTAATATGGCAATAAAATCAAGCATACATATCAAACCTTGCAACACCAAATCAAGCGAGGCTCACAACCGAAGGACTGCCGAGTATATGCGTAATATCGGAGAGTCCAGAATCTACATCGTACCCGAACTATCCGCTGACAACGAGCAATGGATAAACCCGGACTTTGGCAATCCGAATTTGCAAACACACTACGACAACATCAAACAAATGGTAAAGGAAAAAACAGGTCGTACCATGCAGGAGAAAGAGCGTGAACGCAAAGGGAAGAACGGAAAAATCATAAAAGTGGCAGGATGCTCGCCCATCCGTGAGGGTGTGTTGCTCATCAAACCGGACACCACACTGGCAGACGTGAGAAAATTTGGCGAAGAATGCCAAAGACGTTGGGGCATCACTCCGCTTCAAATCTTTCTGCACAAAGATGAAGGGCATTGGCTGAACGGACAGCCTGATGCAGAGGACAAGGAGAGTTTCCAAATGGGTGAAAAATGGTTCAAGCCGAATTACCATGCACACATCGTATTCGACTGGATGAACCACGACACAGGCAAGAGCCAAAAGCTCAATGATAATGATATGATGGAAATGCAGACTTTGGCATCCGACATTCTCCTGATGAAGCGTGGACAATCAAAGGCTGTTACAGGCAAGGAACATTTGGAACGAAACGATTTCATCATTGAAAAACAGAAAGCCGAACTGCAACGCATAGATGAAACCAAGCGACACAAGGAACAACAGGTAAGCCTTGCCGAACAGGAGCTCAAACTGGTAAAATCGGAAATACGCACGGACAAACTCAAAAGCGTAGCCACTGATACTGCCACTGCCATAGCAAGCGGAGTTGGTTCTCTTTTCGGAAGTGGAAAGTTGAAAGAACTGGAACAAGCCAACGAGAAATTGCATCAGGAAGTGGTCAAACGCAATAAGGGTATTGACGAACTAAAAGCCAAGATGCAACAAATACAGGAACAGCACGGCAAACAAATACGCAATCTTCAAGGAATACATAACCAAGAACTTGAAGCCAAAGACAGGGAAATATCAAGACTGAACACCTTGCTTGAAAAGGCATTCAATTGGTTTCCGATACTCAAAGAAATGTTGAGAATGGAAAAATTGTGCACAGTCATTGGATTTACCAAAGATATGATAGATTGTCTTCTAACAAAGAAAGAAGCTATCAGATGCAATGGAAAAATCTATTCCGAAGAGCATAAACGAAGATTTGAAATCAAAAATGATATTTTCAAAGTTGAGAAAAGTTCGGTTGATAATAATAAATTGGTGCTTACAATAAACAGGCAACCAATAAGCGAATGGTTCAAAGAGCAATGGGAAAAACTTCGGCAAGGTCTGCGACAATCAGCAGAAGAACCAAGAAAAAGTAGAGGATTCAGGTTATAATTCCGTGCTATATAATGCGAAACATCAATAAAATAACTAATTTTGCATTCGGATAGGGGCAACTCTTTCCAAGACATAAGAAAAAAGAAGAAGCGGTATGCTTATCTTGTAGAACGGAAACCTGAGAAATTTCTGAATTGTGTACAAGGGTAGCATAGTGGTTCTCACGCTATAGCGTGGGCTGCTATTACTACATCTGTACACAGGGTTTTCTCAGGACCTCCGAACTAAGACGTAGCATCGCAGTGCCACGCTTGAATCGAAGTGTATTTGCTAAAATTCTGAAAATCAAATATAAATATCGGGAATCGCTCTGTATTGATACCAGATAGTTCCCGATAATTGTAAGAATTAGCCTATTGTTTTCTGTGCTACTTCTATTGCATTATGTTTTAATTCGTCTTCATCCTCTACGGCATCCAGAACTTTGTCTGCTAACCATAGAGTGAGAAGTTCGTTTTTGTCAATCTTAAAATACTCAGCCAATTGTATTACCTGCGTCCGTTTTGCGCGTCTATCACCACGCTCTATTTTGCTAAACATAGGAGTATCTATTTCAAGTAATGCTGCCAATTGTCTTTGCAGCACTCCGTGTTCATCTCTCAACTCTTTTATTTTGTCTCCTAATAACATTGTCTTTATTCTTTTGAGTTCAGTATATGTTTTCGTCGAAATTCGACGGATTTAAATATTTTCGACGGATAGGCATCATTATCCGCTATATTATGACGGATCCCGTTATAAATTCCGCTATAATCAGCAAAATCCGCTATAATCTCCGTCATAATCATTCATTCGAGAACCAAGTTCGTCCTTTCGGGGTAATAAGGTTATCTGCACTTAAAGCATTCAGCATATCTCCCAATATCCTCAATTGTTGTTCTCGCGTTTTGACTTGGGGCATTACATCTTTGACATATTCATAAATACTATCACGTTTGGCACCATCAGAACCAGCATTCTTGAGATATTGCAAAATCATTTGTTTGATTTTATCCTTATCAAGCCCTTTTTGTTTGGTGTAACCTTGCAACTGACGAGTAGTCTTTGCAACCCCTAAAGAAATGGTATAATTGGGTGCTTCACCCTCAATAAGTCCTCTATTTAATAAATCTTGCGCTACATCTTCATGAATGGTTCTGCCTTTTTGGATGGCATCCAACGATATGCAGTCCCATAATGTCAGAGAATCATTTGTCTTAAGCAAATTGGTATATTTTTCATTTATCTCATTGCCATATATGCATACCGACACTTTCCTGTTTTTTGCATCAATCTCATAATCCGGCATTGGGAAATGACGACGCCATTGTTCATTGAACATTTTCTTGATACCTCTACTCACAGTGTCTATCATATTGAAATCAACCATTGCCCTGCAAAGACATTCATTGCGGAAATAAGCCTGCGGCTCTTCGTTAGCCAAAGCGTTTTCCAAAGTGCCCGGAATGAAATTACCGGCATTTGAGTAATAAAGGTAAGTAGGATTCTCCACAAAGTTAATACGCTGTTGCATCGTATAATCCTGATGTGCAATACAGTTATGAAGTGCCTCGCGAATGGTGTAATCGTCATAATGCTTCATTGTGTCCGGGAAAAGCGTACCACCAGGCATTTCACGCATTGTCAAGTTTTCTATTTTTGATAAAATTTCATCAACAGTAAGTATAAACGGCACAGTGAAATGTTCGTAGTCTATAACATCCTGATTTTTATCGCGCCTCGTCCACGTTACCTGTGCAACAGCAGGGCGTAACTTGAAGGCAGACTCGTATTTACCAAGAAGGATAATGGCAGCACGTGTAATCCCTCCATTTTTCACAATACCGCACTTGCTCAAGAATGTTTCCACATTCCAAGCGTTCACCTCAGCTTCAGGAATCCGACTATGCACCTTCTTAAACATTTTGCGAGCTTTGGCAATAGCAACTTCGTCAAGGTCTTCAATCGTCGCATCTGATACAATCTGTGCCGACCAATCTGTTTCGCTGAAAATCGGTTCATCTAGAATAGTAGCCATACGCTCAGCGGTCATCTCTACAAGGGAGTCCTCTATTCGCTGCCATGCCTTGTTGTGGGCAAATACAGGTCGTTTTGGCAAATGCTTGGGGATATAGATAACCCAAACTTTGCGATTTGTATCATCAGTGACAAACTCATCAATATCCAGACCTTCCGTAGAAAGATTTGCGCATCTTTCTGTCAGACGCAGTATTGCTTTCTGTCTGTCATAGTTATATGTGTCCGTTCCGACAATCTCTAATGTTTTGTCTTGGACACCAATCACCAAATGCCCACCTTCCATATTGGCGATGGCTGACACATACGAAATAACATCATCTTTCTCATCTCCGCAGAAAGAATTTTTGAGGTTCTTAAATTCTTTCCATTCGCAGCGTGCATTTTCCTGTGGGTAGTTGCAAAGGAGATATTGTTGTAGTTCGAGTTCTTGCATATTTTATAATTTAGAAAATCCTTTTACCCTCATGTTCAGGAGGTGTTTTTGTAAACACCTATTTGTAATTATCAATATTTTTCTTCGATGATAAATCAAAAGACCTTTCTAATTCCAATTCTGAACGGGTTAGAAGAATTGGAATTTCTTTCTTTTCTTCTATGTATGGTTCTGATGACGCGTTTTTAGCACGAGTCGCAGCCCATTTTCGTAATGTGGAAATTTGCTCTTTCATTGTTGTTGATAAAGGAACTGTACTTGAAATGGCATCCAATAAATGCTTAATCATAAGTTGTGGCTCGTTGCGGTTTTCTACATATGCAGAAAACATTGCCTCTTTCACACACTCTTCTATCTCAGCACCATTGAATCCGTCTGTTTCTTTTGCTAAGCGATTTGTTGCTAAATTACGGGGATTTTGATTGCGTTTCTTTAAGTGAATTTCAAAAATTGTTTTTCGTTCTTCTTCTGTTGGAAGATCTACAAAGAAAATCTCATCGAAACGACCTTTCCTAAGCAATTCTGGTGGGAGCAACGAGATGTTGTTTGCCGTTGCCACTACGAAAACAGGTTTTGTTTTTTCTTGCATCCAGGTCAATATTGTCGAAAAAATGCGAGATGTTGTCCCTCCATCAGAAACACCACTAGATTGAACGCCACTCAAACCTTTCTCAATTTCATCAATCCACAAAACACAAGGAGCGATTGCTTCAGCAGTCATAATAGCACGACGGATATTTTCTTCACTACTTCCTACAATACCATGAAAGACCTTACCTATGTCTAGGCGTAACAATGGCATATTCCAATATGAGGATATACACTTAGCTGTTAGACTTTTACCACAACCAGGGACACCTAACAAAAGTACACCTTTGGGCTCAGATAAATGCCATAACTGCGCTTTGAAATCATAGGCAAGGTGACGTTTCTCTAACCAGAATTTCAGATTATCCATACCACCAATAACTTGCATATCCTCATCAACCTTTATATAGTCAAGAAGACCGCTCTTTTTAATTATTTGCTCTTTTTCCTTAGAGATAATTGCCGGAGCATTTTCATCAAAATTAGATTTTACTGCTGCTAGGCAGAACGCAAGATCTGCTTCCATGACAGTCATACCCAATGCGGAGTCGATTAACCTCTTTTTTAAGTTCTCATCTATACTTTTGTTACAACTCTCCAAAACATTATCCAGCACGATTTGCAACTCATCACGATTAGGAAGCTCACAATTAACTACAGTCACGTACTTTTCCAACTCAATCGGCAAAGTGAGAATTGGAGAAACTATGATAATATGCTTATGGAAGAAACGTAATTTTTCAGCGAGTTTACGGAGTCGAATCTTTATTTCTTTTTCCTCCATATACTCATGGAAATCTTCCAAAATGTAAACATCAAAAGAATCAACCTGTAATTGCGACTCAATATAATGAAGAACTTCCGTAGGCTCCTCCATGTTATCAAGCTTCGAGATTTTATTAACCTCAGAGATTGGACTTTTTGATAATCCTTCTATAAAGGTCCACTGATAAACCCAGTAATTAGAATTGGTTTCCCTTATGATATTCCTAATTTGTTGAATAGTCTTTGTGTATTCAAATGTAGTGACATAAATTATAGGGTAGTATGCACGGAGCATATCTTGAATGGGTGATAAACTATTCATAGTTTCAATGTTTTATGTTCACAACATGGTTGTTAGTATCACGCATAACCTTGTGACGATATCTTGTTGGTATTTCTTTGCGAGTCATGACACGCGTAGAACTAAAATTTTCGTCAATATCATCCATTGACGCATGGGCTCGTTTGTTGACATCTTCTGGGAGATAATCTGAATCGCTAATAATAGTTCCGTCAAACAAAATTGTGAACTTAACTTGACCAATAGGTTCGTCCTCACCTTTTATAGAGCTACGACCAACCATATAGAAACTTTCTTTCTCCGTTTCATTTGGAACAAAAGCACGATTTGATTTAAAGGTAAAACCATGCTTCTTAAACGAGTCTATAGTAACCATTTTAGAATACGCAACATTCAGAGTATTGTACTCTGATTGAAGTTTTTTTACATACTCCTCTGTCTGACCAAAGTAGTATGTATTATAGGTCACATTGGATCCCTCCACTTTAATTGCATATTCATATCCAAAGGAAACACCAATACCCAAATCTGTAACCAATGTTACACCATTTTGCACTTGGTATTTCCACCCCAACTTTTCGCACGCTGCAATTAGGCACTCTTGCCTCATTACCGCTTTATTTCGAACAAATGTTGAAGATTCAAAACGTGACATACTATCTTTTGAATTTATTTTTTAAAGATGTTGCAGATTTTGGTCTTTGAGTGTTGATTTTACTCAATGCCGCTACTAATTCAGCACGATTCGGATCAGTATTCATCTCTGGGAACTCATTATCCAAAGTGTTCAATCTACTTTGAATTGCCTTCTTTTGCTCAAAAGACACTAACGCATTTCCTAAGCCTTTAGCCTCCTTCTGTAATTTTAGAATCTCTGTTTGGAAGTAAGACGTTCTAAAATATTTGACGTTTTCTTCTTTTGTTGACAGAATCTCCTTATACTTATCGTCTAAAACTTGTATCCCCTGTCCAAGGAATGGCTTGAGTTTACTAAAATTGTACATATTTAGAGTTTTTAGTAAGGATTTATCAATCACTTGATTTTTCGAATATAATTTATTTAAATCATCAATAGCCTTATTGAAGTATTTTTGAGCAAATTGTAAGAGAAGTGTTTGATATTCTTCATCATCATCACGAACCCAGTCCAACTTTGACATTTCTTCTTGACGATAGTTCTGCATCCCCTGATCAACAAAGAAAGAAAGTATATTATAACTTCCGGTATAATTTATATTGAATTCTTCTTGTCTCAGCCAGACACGTTTGTAATGGAACGCCGGGAGTTGGAAAATGTAAAAATTATGATATTTTTCTTCCAATTCAAGCAATTTTTCCAGTGCCTTCTTGTCTGCCATAATTTCCTCTTTTCCTTCCGAATTGGTTCGAGAGACTACATATTCGTTATAGTAATTCCAATTACTCTCTTTTTCTGGATAAGAAAATGCCACGAAAATTCTTCCTCCCTTTCTCAAATACTGCTCAAAAAAAGGTAATCTTTTAAAAGTTGCAGACTTTACCCAAGGGCTAATAATCCACATCTCACCCTTAGTTTCATCAAAAAGACGTTTTAATTCTATTTCAAATTCAATAGAATTAAAACGGCGTTTTGAAGCGAGTATTTCTTTCTTAATCTCTTCTGCTTTATTCTCATTGTTATCAGCTAATGCTTGATCTATTTCATCCTGCTTTGCAATAAGTTTTTGCTCGGCAATAATTTGATCTACATTTTTCAGTTCCTCCGTTGGTAATACAGGTGATTCATCAGAAGCAGTCTCCAAAATCAACTTCTCAAGAATAAATTGCTTCTGATTTTCCAATTTACTTAGTGCAACTGATAATTCATCAATAATTTTCCCACTCCTCTCATCGTAAATCAAAATGCGATAATCATTAGTTTTGAAGTTCTCCAACAACACAACCCATACTTTTCCAACAAATCCCTCTGGGCATCCTTCTGGTGTACATGACTGCAAAATGTAGTTTTTTTTAGGATAATGAATTTCGGGAGCTTGCAATTCTGCTATCGGCTTTACATCTTCAATGTTGTTTGGGAGATTATCTCTTTTGAACGTGGATTGTTTCTCGCTCACTAAACTGCTAAATATAGATTTAGCATTCTCTCTTACATCAGCAATAGCATCTATATACAATTCAAAGGAACGAGTATATGTGGAAAATTTTACGCCATTAACAGCATACTGCATGCCTAAATCGGTAAGCCAATAAACACTTTCGTCACCTTCAATCATTTGATCTTTTTTTAGTTCCCTTATAGCATTTGACAGAATATGTTTCTCTGCGAGATCACGTTCAATATCAAATCCGAGAACTGAACCTATCTTCGAAAGAGACATCTGTTCAATCTCAAGAAGCTTACATATTGCTTCATCGAAAAGTGTAAATTTGACAGGTTGAGAGCACTCTCCCTTAAATTTAACAACTGTATAGTGCCAATCAAAATCAGTAAAGCCAATGATTCGCTCAACTAATTTCTTCTTTTTGTTAGCGGCCTCAATGAGTTTTAGTTCCAAAGGAATATTTTCAACAGTTTTAAGAAGTTTTTTCTCTCCCTTCTTGTTTTTTGCATCAACAAGAAGACCGGTTCCTGTGTCTCCTATATATGCCTCTATGTTATTCTTAAGAAACTCCACAACCTCTTCAGAGAGCGACACTGTTGGATCTTCTTCACATTCATAACCATTGCTATTCAAAAATGCAGCAATAGTGGAAATGCCAACGTTTAATTCACGTGATATTTTTGATAGTCTTTTACTCATAATCAAAGATTTCTAAGTTGAGTTATGTCTATTCTATGCATTATTTGAATAGCTTCCGCATATTCAGGTTTATTAGCAAAATGTTTTTCATTGCCAATTACAATAAGAAGCCTTTTTGCACGAGAAAATCCTACGTTCACACGTGGACACTCACGAGCAAATCCTAATGCATAAGGATATTTCTCGTTCTTAATGACTTTGTCATCTGCGATTTTCTGACGATTGCTACGCACAGTCGAAATAATTATAATATTTCGTTCCATACCTTGGAAACGATCAACAGTGTTAATTCGGAACGGAACATGAAATTCATTCTCGTACTTGTGCAATTCAAAATTGCGCCAGTCATTTTTTGAGAAGTTGGGGTAAAGAGCTTTACGGATAGCAGTCATTTGCGTCATATAATATGTAATAACACCAACTTCTCGGTCTTCCTCCTTTTTACAATTATCAAAGTAGTCTTTGAAACCTTCTGCGTGTGTCAAGGCATGTAGGACTGTTTTAATTGCATTTACCTCGCCCAGATTCTGGTAAGAATGATTTCTATGAGGATCCTCTTCAGGTGTATCCACATTGACCCAAATTGCATGAACTTCCGGACTTATAAACGGATCCAGATTCATTCCATGCCATCTGCTTGCCTTCTTAGTGAAATCGGGGATGTCCATATCATTCTTAATACCACAAATCAAACCATTCTCTAGTTCTTCTTGATCTTGATAGAACTGGGATATACACTTCATAATTTGCTCATGCATACGGAACTGCGTATCAAGACTAGCAACAACAGAACGAGGTGCATTGACAAATAATTTTTCAAACTGAGATGTTTTATAGTCTGTTTTTGTCCAATCTTCTACGAGTTTTTTTGCACCTACCGCTTCAAGAGCCTCTGTAAATTCGTTCTCGTCTATCATTGGAGGTAACTGCTTATGATCCCCAATCACAACAACACGTTTTCCTAATGTCAAGGGTAAGACTAACTCAGGTGGAGTTGCTTTACTCGCTTCATCCATAATAACCAAATCAAATATTGGATCACCTTGAATTTCCTTATCTTTCAAAAATATAGATTGATAAGTTTCGCTAAAGTTTCGACTGCCACATTCGCTACATGTTGCAGCAAATACATTCACTTGTTTTAGATACTCGGTTGCAAATGTAGTCTTGATTAACGAACATCCTTGAGCAAGACCTTGTGCCCACTTTTTTACTATGGGAGCAAAACGATCGTCGCTACTACTATTATCAACCACACTGTTTATCCACTGACAAACTGCATTGTCAGCGTTGTTATTTTCTTCATCCGAACCGTTCCGAGCGGCAAGCCACTCTTTGATTCTTTTGTCAGAGTACATTTTGCCTTCATCCTCAAATTTTTCAATATTACCAATACGTAATGGGCGGACAAGTTTCTTACCTTTTAGACGTTCAAGAGCATTGTCCACAGCCAAATTAGTTTGCGAAGTAATTAAAATTTTGGCAGAAGGATTCCGTAATAAAGTTTGCCAGATAATTTCTGCAATAACAGTAGTTTTACCTGTACCCGGAGGACCTTGGATAATTGCAATGTCTGGCGAAATAAGTGCTTTCACTACCGCATCTAACTGTTTGGGCTGGTTTCTCAACAATGGCTCGTTTAAATTACTAAGAATCTTCTGCTTCTCAGCCTCTATATCTGTCTGAGGTAACCTTGCCATATTAGGATCAAAAAGGAAGTTTGAAAGATTTACATTTGCAGGATACCCAGCATTCTCTGGGTCTGTAACCTTCCTCATCGCCTTAATCATTCTACCGATATTAGTTAACTCTCCAGGGAAAATAGGCTTTATAAATCCTTCTTTGAGTTCAGAAATATCTTCTCTATCCAATAAGTCTTCAAATCCAGGATGCAAACGGAATTTGAACTTTTCTCTATCCTTACGAACAAGAGTCCCTATCGAAACGCCACCTTTAAACACAGCATTGTCTCCATACTTGCTCACCGCATCATTATATGATTTACATTCTTCCTTTGTTAAATAAATAAACAATGCTTGCTTGATATTATGTGTAACCTCCTTCTCTCTTTCTGCTTCCAGTTGAACATTCTTATTGAATTGAAACATAGTAACCCCTTCTTCGTTTTCAAAAGAAAGTTTAAGAGCTCCTCCGATTTCCTCACATATCTTCTGAAGATTGTCAACAAAAAGGTCACGTTCTTCCTCTGTTTCATAAGTAAAATCGAACAACGTACGGGAATAATTTTTAATTGAGTCATAAGTGACTCTATCATAATCTCGCCTTCTGAGTTCATTTTGTATCTTAGATATAGTCTCGCGACGTTCTGATGCCAGACTCTCTTTCAACTTTAAATAATAAATTGGACTATATTTTTTTTCTTCAATAGAGGCACCGTTAAGTCCTTGTACTTCCGAAATAAGTTTTTTATATTCATCTGCGTCATAAGCATTCACAATCAATTCAGTTGTGTCTAACGAGAAGACACGGCTACCTTCATTATCAACAGCAGATTTGTAATCACGGAGGGTTTCAATATCCACCTTTGGGGTTGGCAATTCAAAAACATATCTTGTCGGTTGCATTCTAAATGAGGTGTCGGATAATGTGGACTGAATAATCTCAAGCAATTTCTTTGCTTGGTCAATTCTAATATCATCAGCACAATAACGACCATTTTCTATATAGAGACCATCTATGTGTTGTGAAGCTGTTTGATAGCGAGAACCAAAAGAAAATATATTCTTAACATGTTTTAAGCCTAATTCAGCGAATGCGTCAGAGCGAATAAAAGAATTTACATCAATTGCAATCTGCTTACCATTATGTGAGATTCCAATTTTTACTCGGTCTAACGATAAACCTAAGTTGACAATTTCATTTTTTACGGCAGGCAAATCAATTCGTTCTCCATTTGAAACATCAAATGAAACTTTTAAATGCATCGCTGCATTTTTTTTAACTATTAATGATTCTCCATACCGACGTTCTGCAACCTTAATTACATGAGGCAAATCTTTCTCCGAACAATTAATCCTTCCATCGCTACCTATTGACATAACAATCTTATAATCAGACTCCATGTATTGACAAAAGTCATCATATATTTCGCCTACATTTTCTTCGCTGACCTGATTAAATTTGATTTCACCTGAGATAAAATAATTCGGCTGAGGAACAAACTCGTAAAAATACTCTAGAGCAAGAGATTCTAGTTTGTCTCTTTCTGTTTGACTCAGTTCGCGAAAGGAAGAAAACTCAATAAAACCATTCTCATCATTCACACCATAGTCCTCAAGTTCATTTGGAAAAAATCTTTCGAGTTCTTTCTCAAAAGCCTTGCTCATCTCTTTCTCGTTGATGTATATATCAATATACGATGGACGTTCTTCTCCAACATAATCTTCTTGATATGGCTTACTAATTTTCTTTATCTTCCAAACTTGTTCTTTCTCCTTAACAAGCTTTTTTAATGCTGTCACGTAGTTTTTCCAAATCAACTTATCTTTCTCTTTATTCAATTCAACTATAGGGAGATTAAGAGATTCGACATGTTTATATAATTGTTGGAAATCTTGCGATGCAGAGCCTTCTCGTTGAGAAAAGGTAACAACATGAATATTACACTCAACAGCATATACTTCATTATCTGGAACTTTAATAAAAGGAACCTCTTTTGATTTACTAACAAAATAAGAATACAACGAAGTAAAGTCATCTATACGGAGTTGACCTAATGACGCTCTAAAGACAACAGCCTTATCTTCATTTATTTGTATGAATATTGAGTGGTGAGAACGATTGTTCTTTACGTCGGATTTTGCTTTTTGGAAATAGCACATTCTCGGGCCGTTCGTAAGAATAGACTTAAGCTCAACAAAACGCATCGTATTGTTGGCATTATTATCCCATCTATCTGCGATATCATCATGAAATCGCAGATAAACATCAATATTGGAAGGTTTGGAAGACTCAAAACTCACCGGACGAAAACCTCTATAAAATTCATTAGTCATATTTTTATTTTAGATATACTAAACAAATATTTTTATCATACATATTAAGTTGTGCGCGGACAATCTCTCCGTCTTCTATCATTAGCACAACACCATAATTTTCAAACGAAGCTATTTCTAATGGTGCGCCCATTGCCAATGCGTTTTCATCATAACCATAGCCACGCAATTCTACTATGTTAGCGTTCACTTTCATTATCTTCATCCGTTTTGGTGCCATTTGAATATTATTTTGCCATAGAGGATGAACACCATCAAGATTGTATAAGGTTACTGTGTATCCCTCGTGACCTTGAATATTTCTCTCAATTACGAATCTACGGTTACATCCATAATTATGTCCTGTGACATTGTTCCCATTTTGAAAACGTATATGATCAGAAGAATCGAATACAACTTGTCCATCTGAAGGTTGGTTGTTTCCTTCCAAAAGGTATTTAATAAAACCATCCATTGTTGATGCTATTTTGAATTGTCAATATTTGACCACAAAATTACAAAAAGAAATGCAGACTCATGCCATAACAAACAAAGAATCTGCAAATAAATGATATAATGATGTTTAACGAGGTTTTATCACAACACCGTGTCTATCTCAATCGCTTATCTTCGGTTTATATGTTTGTTTTTCCGTTCTCCCCACGGCAATTCAGAAGACGAACCACCGGAACCTGTACCAATATGAGCTTGTGCTGGGCCTCCTGCGGCAAGTTCAAATGCAGCTCCGAGCAGATTGGCTTGCGCTTCATTGACCTGCTCCCAAGGCTCGAAAACTTCATTGTCAAGTTCGTAGATGGTGGCTTCGCCTTTAGTAAAACTGTCCCAGATCGGATTGAGCCAATCGATGGATTTTGAGTCATCATATTCCTCATTTCCGACCTTGGTCCAGATATGCAGGCTGGGATGGTTATAGTTGGGAATGAAATGATGGACGAGTTCCGCTCCGGATAACAACTGATAACGCAGGGGATTTGCTTTGCGGTCAAGTTGATCAATGCGCTGTTTCTGCTTCTCTATAACCGCCTCCTTTTCGTTTGCCTGCCGCTCTGCGGCCTCTGCCCGATGAATAGCCTTGTCTATCTCTTTCTGATAACCGTTCCGTAGCTGCTCGATTTTCGTTTTGTGCTGTGCCTGTAATTGCACTTTCTCTGCTTTGAGTGTTTGGATTCGGCTTTTCAGTCTGGCTATCAGTTCATCCTTTTCCGCAAGCTCCTTCTTGGCCTTGGCAAGGTCACCCTTGCCGAACCAGCCCAGAATGGTATTCTTGCCTTCTTTGGCTTTCTCTATATCAGCTTGCAGTCTGGCAATATCTTCTTCGTATTGGGTAACCTGCTGCTTATAGTATTCCGAATTGGCCTGATGTTTGGCTGTAGAACCGACAATGCCACGCTGCAGTCCGAACGGTTTCATGGCTGCTGCATAGCTGTTCTGATATTCATGCAAATTGCCTCGCCGCATCATGTCATCCGCCGACAGACGTGGACCTGATTTCGTCTCGTACTTCTTTTCGCCTTCGCGTTTCTTTCGTAGACGTTCCGTAGTAACAATAGGAACAATAGTGGCGTGCAGGTGCGGAGTTTTCTCATCCATGTGCAGCACACAGGAAACAAGATTCTCGCTTCCGAAAGTCTCCCGAAGCCATTTCAGGTTGGCATCCATCCAATTATCCAGCTTGCCGTCTTTGGCAATCTTCATCATCTGCTCGTGTGTTCCGGTCAAGATAATACGTATGGCTTTAGTCTGGTTCTTGGCAACCTTACGGTGCAGCCCGGCATTATCAATGCGGTACTGTATGGCATCCGTCCGGTTCTTCACTCCATCCGGAAATGTTATCAGCTCACGGTTGAGCGATGTCCGGTTCCTATCGGCATTGGCAGGAACATACGCCTTTCCCTTGGCATCCTTTCTCTCTATATGGCATGACATTCCGCTGTCATTGCCACTGCCACGTTGCAGGTGGCAGACCGCATATTGTGTATTACTCATATCTGTTGCATTTTTTCGATTATTATTTCTCTGTCTTGGTTGTAAAATCCCGTCCATGTGCCACAGGCAGGTATGGATATCGAGAGAGTGTCCCTTTGCTTATGGGCTTTTTGACTGCCACTCGGAGAGTGAAGGCGGTGAAAATGCCCTAATAAGCTACGGGATTTTACAACCCCCTTTCCACATGGACAGCAAGCTGTCCAGTCCATATACTGAATCATATATTCTCTACACCAACTAGTTCCAGATCCAACTCGTCAATGAGCAGCTGCAAAGCAGGATTACGCTGTATCATCCTTGAAAGAATCATCTGCGGCGTATCTTCCATCAGGAGGAAGTCGGCAATGTCCAGTCCAGCCTCACGCTGTCCATCGGTCGCCATCCTCTCCAGCAGGTCAGAACAGATGGCAGATTTACAAATGGATTTCAGTATCCTGGCCTTACGCTTCCATTCGTCCGTTGCCTTGAGGTCGGGAAAGAGAACTACCTCACGCCCTCGCAGTACCTGCATGGCTTCGCTGTTGAAACAGCCGTGTATTCCTCCGGTAGCGAGCCATACCAAATCGGGAATGAACAGTGCTGCAATCAGTGCAGTCTTCTCGCTTTCGACAATACCGACAGTTCTTGCCGAGGATGAAGAATCTGCCAGCAGATGCTCACCGAACAGACATTGCCTCATGTGGAAATCCTGTATCTTTCTTACCGAATGTACCCAGCTGACCTGACTTAAGGGTTCTTTGATACGGTGTCCGGTATTGGCATCATAGCCCATAATCTTGCCTGCACGGACATTACCATTGATGTCTATCTGCCAGAATACGGTCGCACCGCTCCACATCTTGGAAGTGCCGACCTTGTAGAGATTGAACAGCCGTTCCGTTTTCTCTCTACCTGCCACAGTGGTCAGGTATCGGTATAAGGGGTTGATGTCAAACCTCTGCATGGACTGCTCCACCCAAGCATAGGGAAGATAAGAAATCTGAGGCTGGGGCTTTGGCAATGAGGCTACTCTCGGTTTTATAACCGTTGATGCAACATTACCATTCTCACTTTGCCCGGTCAAATTTTCCTTGACTGTAGGGTTATCATTAAAATATTCTCTGGGTGTATAGTGGTAGCCACAACTGTTGATGTGGTCGCACTTGCCCACATTGTCGGGAAACGAAATCTGTCCTTCCTCATCAATGTACCGGGTAAAACAGGCTTTCATGCCACATTCGGGGCAGACGGTCTTGCTGCCCGGATGGTATTTCTGGAGGTGGAATCTGTATTCACTCATAACTGTCTCTTTTTGATTCCTGCAAACTGAAAGGTTATTTGCAGTGTGCAGTCCTTGCAGTTTTGCAGAAATTTCCCGTTTTCTGTGTTCGGAAACTGCAAGACTGAAGAAACTGCAAACTGCAACAGGGGGCATTCTTTTGCAGTCTTGGGGTGATTATTCATTTTTGTTAATGGGAGATTTGCCGGATTCATACATGACTTTCTCGTAATGCCCGGCCTTTGCTTTCCGCAGAAGCCGGCTGTGACACAGCTCCTTCAGATAGTTCATCACAGTACGCTCGCTGATACCCTGCAGCTCTTTGCCTATGGCAATGGCCGTCTTTGTATCGAATGTATCGGGCAGTAACGACAGCAATACCTTCGGTGGCTCTTCACAAGTATCGTTCGCCACAAAGGAGCGGAGACGGACATATGAATCCTCGAAATAGTCATTCAGACGAATGGCTCCTTTCACAGATACCATATCCACAAACTGCAGATGGCTTTCATCGGAAGCGTACCGCAAGAGTTGAATTATAAGAGCCAACCGCGCCACATGAGCAGGATGTTTCATCTCCCGGCTGTCCACCTCGGCATCATCCTCTATTTGATTGATACGCTCCACTTTCCTGTTCCACCATGAGAAAAAGTATTCCTTGGCCTCCCTGTCCATAGACAGCACATGAGGTATCCTTTCTTCCGCTTCGGCTTCATAGTCCAAGGCAAGAACCTTGTTCAATATGTTCTCCCACCGTGTTGCAGCCAAGGATGTCATTTCTCCGTCATCGTCACGGTTTATCCATGGCGATATTTCGGGGGATTTGGGCAATACGAACAGGATACGGTCAAGAAGTCCGTTTTCCTCGAATCCCTTTCTGAGAAGTTCATGCGCACGCTTGGTCTGTGTACCCCCGATGATGTTGATGCACGGATGTTCTATATGAACAGGAATAGTATTACTTCCCCTTGTCACGTCCAGAGCCCCGCCACTCCATGCGGTAAGCAGCTGTTCTATAAGCTGCCCGTTCGTGTAGCGGTTGGCGGAATTGAACATGCCCATTATCTCGTCCACCAGAATGACCACGCTTCTCGGATTGTTGTTGTGCGTCAGCATAAGCGATTCGGGAGTAAAGTCGGACACGATGGTACGTTTCAGGACAGGCTTCCTGCCGTTTTCTCCTGCCGCCTTCCATGCTTCCAACTCTGCCGCATACGCCTTGAACAGGGCATAGTCATGTTTCCGGATAGGACGGTATGCCGCCTCCAATGGCGGTGTCTTGCCCAGTCCGGGTCTGCCTACCAAAATAATGTATAACGCACCGTTGCTCTGCCAGTCGCCCTTGATGCGGATGCGGTAAGTACCGCCCAAGGCCGCGGACACAGCCGACAGCATGGATGTTGCGATGAACTCCGCCTTGTAGTTCTCGTATGTGGCCATGTCGAGTATGATTGACTGCACGGTCTGCGGAAACACATCCAAGGGGAAGCCCGTGTCTTCGGTATGCTCCGCTTCCATGCGTATCCGGTTGCACAGTTCCAGCCGGGTGTTCTTCATCTCATCCATTTCTCTTCTTACAATAGGATGTTACACTCTCTGACTTGCCTCCCGTCTGCACACGGCGCACATCGGACTTGGCATACATGTTCTTGTTGCCGACCTTGACGGGGACAAGATAGCCGCGCTTCGCCCACAGGTTGAGCGTACCCTCGCACACGTTCAGCAGCTCACGGACTTGTCTTGTGTTCAGCCAGCCTTCTTCCGCTTCACGTTGCATGGCAGCCTTGTGTTCTTCCTGCTGCGCCATGATGGTACGCTGCACGATGGACTCCGCAAACATTTTAAGGTCTGTGGGAGTGACTTCCAGTTTCACGTTCGCCCCCTGCTCGACCAGACTTTCAATTGTAATCATAAATATCAGCTTTTGAAGTTTTTTACGACCATCTTCAAAAGTTCCCTGATGCTCCGCTTCCGATGGCTTATAAAAGAGAAGCACCGCCGACCCTCGGGAAAAGGATTGACGGTGCAAAAGTATATATGAATTGAAAGTGATTGAGAGAAAGTGAGTTGACATATTTGGCATGACAAAAAAGACAATTATGACAACCCCAAATAATCTTATTTTACCCTGTTTCACATGATTCGTCTGGGTTGTGAAGGATTTTCATGAGGTCGGTTTTGAGTTCGTCCAATAGGGTCTGGCAAATGTCACCATTAATCATCACGCACATTCTGTTCACTCCGTCTTTTGGGACATGCTGTGTTGTCGTCAGCGTGTGGATTGCCTGCCGATAGGAGCTTTCGCTTTTTATACCTCCCATGCCTTCAAACTGACAGATAAGAGCCGCGGCAAATTCTTTCGCACTGCCCATGCCTGTTAACAAGCCAAGTTCATTCAAGGCATAATAGGTAAGGGTCTGCTCTACTGCCGTATCATATTTGGAGATGAATTTGCGGATAACTCCGATAACAGCATCTTTGTTGTCACAACCAAGATAATCAATAAGTGGCTTTATTTTCGCTTTCCGGCGTCCGCGTGTTTTTTGTGCATCATCGGTAGTTTGGATGTTGTCAGATATTTGCCCTGTTCCTGTATCATGTCCTTCCTCTGTTCCGATGGTATTTTCCTCCACCAAGGACTGTAACGCCCATTCTCCGACATTGCCCTTTTCAATGGCGTTGTTCATGGAAAAGTATCTGTCCCAGTCGGCTTTGGTGCGGAAGCCTTTTTTGACGGATACGTCTATAATCTGTCTGATGACAAACGAGCAGCTCATTTTGTCTGCATTGCCCGCTTTCGGGTTCTTCATCTGTTTGTCTACCATAGCGACCATCGCCTCGAAGCTCTTGCCGTAATACAGCCAGCTTAACACAAGCGGTGCCGACAGGGTTACACTCGGCTCTTGGGATTTCCCTCTAAAAAAGGATTTCATTCTGCCCCAAAGTGAGATTGGCGGAGTGTTTTCAGATTGAGTGGAATTTTCTTCCCTTTGCTTCTGAAATGCCTCCACAATCTGCCCGGGTACTGCATTCTCCTTGAATTGCAGGTCTATATTCGCAAAATTTTCCGTGCTGTCATCGTTCCATGACAATTCCCACTCTCGCTTTATCCCGGGCAACCGCCTGAATATGGCCTGGCAGATGGCGAGGTATTGCTTCTCGTCACCGTCTGCCATCAGACGTGCGAAACGGTTGTATTCCTCCCTGTGCGTGTTTTTCCACCGGAAAATGTCAGCCTTGAACTGTTCGTATGTCAGTTTCTGTTCATCCATATTCATATTGCATTTTGCAATGTATAAAAGGTATTAGATTGATATTTTATAAAGAAGGGAAAGGTGCTCAATCCAGCAGATTGACCAGTTCCTTCTTCATCTCATCATCAATCTTACGGTATCGTGCGAAAGCCCGACTGCCTTCCGAATGCCCCGACATGGAAGCAATCAGGTTAGGGTCTTTGACCTGCTTGTAGAGGTTGCCTATAAAGGTCTTACGCGCCGTGTGGGTGGTTACCACCTCGTATAGAGGCCGCGCCACATCCTCACGCGTCTTCGGGTCAAGTACCCTGACCATGCGGTCGATGCCCACATACTTGAGGATTTCCTTTATCTTCTTGTTGTAGCCGAAGTGCGAGAACTGGGGAAGCAGCGCGTCTTCCAGATCCTTATACCGATCCAGTATATTCAGTGCCTTTTGATTCAATGGAACACGTACCGTGTTGGCGTGTTCCAGCTTGGTCTTTTGCGGAATGTATTCCACGCAGCCGTCAACGATGTTCGCCTTGGTCAGCCTGTTCAAATCGCTTACACGGCAACCGATAAGGCACTGGAACATGAAAATGTCACGGTAGACCGGATAGGTTGCACCCAATCCGCTTAAATCGGCATAATACACTTTGTCTCGCTCTTCAAGAGTAAGGTAGAACGGGTCGCCATACATGGGCTGGGTTATCTGGTACTGGTCAAACGGATTGTTTCTTGTCAGTCCGCGCCTGATGCACCACTTGATGACGGTACGTATGCGGTAGAGGCTGCCCGACATGCTGTTTTCGGAACGCTTCTGCTCGACATTGCGGCGCAGCTCGTTCTGATAGAATACCGGGTACATGTCCACATACCTGTATTCTTCCTGCATCCAGAACTTGAAATCCCTTATGTCATCTGCCGTAATGGAGTCGATGCAGAGGTGGAATCCGCGCTTGTGCATGACCTCGTGCCGGAAGCGTTCGTAGCGCAGCACCTTGTTGAGATTGTCCTGATGGTGCTTCATGCTGTCATGCGCAAGCGGAGTCTCGTCGATATATTTCTGAATCTGGTATGACAGCAGGTATTCCTCTGCCTTGTTGCCGCCCCTTGCGTTGATGTTGGGGTGGTGGTATTCCTCTATCAGCCCTTTCAGCCAATTGCCGTCTACTCCACGGTGGTATTCCTTGGTGATAAGGTGGGTTATCTGCTGGATGTCCCTGTCGAAGTTCATCCGCTTCTCTTCAGATACCAGAGCTACACGGGGCTTGTACCCCTGTTTCTCCGCGCTCCAGTGGTTGGGGTTGATGGACAGTTCGCTTGCAGCCTTGATGTCCACTCCGCCAACGTCCCGGATACGGAAATAGACACGCGCCAAATCTGTCACGTTGTTCTTGGCTGATGTCTTTCTGATGAATGCCGTCACTTTCATATATGTATCCTTTTTGAGTTTCCTAATTTATCATTTCCACCAGCTTGCGCTTCATGTCATCGTCAATGGTGCGGTAACGCCTGAACGCTCTGCTGCCCTCCACGTGCCCAGACATGGAGGCTATCAGGTTCGGGTCGGGAACTTGCTTATAGAGGTTGCCTACAAAGGTCTTCCGCGCCGTATGGCTGCTGGCCACCTCATACAAGGGTCTCTGTACGGTATTATAGCCGTGCGTGTCAAGTATTGTCACCATACGGTCTATGCCGCAATGCTTCAACAATTCCCTTATGCCGAGATTATAAGTGTGTATAGGCTTGAACGGAAGTAATTTGTCCGCATTTGCATCGTAGCGTTCCAGTATCTTCAAAGCCTTTTCATGCAAGGGGACTCTGACGGTCTTTGCCTGACACTTCTTTGTCTTCTGCGGCATGTATTCTATAAAGCCGTTCCTGATATTGTCCCTTGTCAGTCTGTAGAGGTCGCTGACGCGGCAGCCGATATAGCAGTGGAACACGAAAATGTCCCGGATGACCGCCAGCTTGGGATTGTTATTCAAATCCGCATCGTACAAAATGTTCCGTTCCTCTGACGTGAGAAAGAACGGGTCACCGTAGGTCGGTTCCTTGCATCCGTAGAGGGCATAGACCTCGTTGTCGCAATACTTCATCCTCTTGCACCAGTGCAGGAAGGTACAGAAGAGGTTCATGACGTTGATGACGGTCGTGTTGGAAAGCGGCTTGGGCTTACGGTTGATGAGCATGCGGGGAGCATAGAAGTCGGGATGTTCCTGACGCAGCAGGTGTTCATTCACGACATAATCCCGGAAATCGTTCATCTGTTTCAATGTGACGGTTTCCACAAAGAGGGTGAAATCTGTGTTGCCCAATATCTCCCGTTGGTAGTCATGGTAGCGTGACATCTTGCGCTCGAAGCGTATGATGTGTTCCTTGGTCCTCTCCGCGCCATCAAACTTCTCCAGATATTCACGGATACGGCAGAGCAGGTTCGGATGGTTGCGCTCAAAGGCGCGGGTAGGGTACAGCACATCCTCGATGACCTGTTTCAGCCACTTGCTGTCCGCCTTGTCCGAGAAGGTCTTTTCCACCTTCTCGATGATGGCGGCTATCTGTTCGGGCAGGCGTTTCTGCTCGGTAGCCGGAACAGCCGTCGTGCGTTTATAACAGAGGGTGTCTGTATCCCAATACTTGTCATAGACTACAAGAGGGGAAACGACCTTTATGTCCACGTTCTTCTCCCTGACACGAAAACAGATGTTCGAGGTTCGGGAATCGCTCTTTTTCAGATACACGGAAACTTTCATCGGCATTGCATTCTTGATTCACGATGCAAAGGTACAATAATTCCCGTAAATGTTCCCATGTATCCCGAAGAAACTTGAAACGGATTAAAACAAATTAAGAAGTCAATCCCAAATCTGACACCACATAAAATACTGTGTATTAACGATTATATTTGCAGTTGTTATGCTTTTGTTTTCATTTTCGACTTTTCAGAACGCATATTAAAACATATATTGCAGTTCCACGCTTTCTTGTTTTAATATAACAGGTTAAGCCAACATTTATAATAAAAAAATGATACAACTATGATTACGAGAAGAAGTTTTTTGAAAAAGGCGTGCCTGAGCGGAGTATGCCTTTGTGGATTCAGTTCAATCCTTCGAAGCGAAACACTGGCAGCATTTGAACTCCCCCAAAGTGGAGTAAGCAATAACAATGAAGCAATGTTTCTAAAATGGATAACCGGTTTATTAAAAAATTTGGATAGCTCCCAGCTAACGGAAACCCAATTACGACAAATTGTTAAATCCGCATCGATTGCACATCATGAGAATTTAGATATGGACAATATGTTATCTCCATTCAAGGGTAAATTAGAAGACTTCATCAAATTCCTCGAAGAAAAGTGGGATTGGAAAGTATCGTATGGAGAGAATAAACAAGTGCTAATCGTTGATGAGAATAAACCCTTTTGCGTATGCCCCCTATTACAAAATGAAAAAAACAAGAAATTCCCTGCGTTATGCTACTGTTCTGAGGGATTTGCGGAAAGAATGTTCTCAACTGTATGTGGATTTCCTGTAAATGCTACAGTTGTTTCATCCATTCAACGAGGAAATAATAAATGCATCTATAGAATAGAACTCACTTCATCAAAGGAAAACCTCAAATAATACAAAAACACCCAATTTTACATTCTCGGGTGTAAAATTGGGTGTTTGTTTTGCAATTAGCTGATTTTCAGCATTTGTTGCGGAGAGAGAGGCTTTCATACCTCTAAAATATAAAACTGAACCTTTTCTTTTGCGAAGCTTTAAACCTTTCAATCTCCAAAGAAAATGATTTCTTCAACTGTCCTGCCATAAACGACAAAAACGGCTGATTGGTTTCTTCGTCTTGACATTGGCGCAGAGAAAGGATATATTCTTCCCTATCCTCTTTGAATATCTTAGTAGGAAAAAGGTGATAACAAAACTGGATGTAGTTCATCAGTAATCGAACTGTTCTGCCGTTGCCATCCACCCACGGATGTATGGTTACTAAATTAAGGTGGGCATTAAAACTCAATTCATATTGTTCCCGAAATGCTCCCACGGTCTTTTGCTTCTCTTGCAGAATCGCACAAAGTTCATCCACCTTAGCAGGAACTTTCAGATAGTTCATGTAAGAATGTCCGCCAACATCAGCCGTAACACCACATAAGCGAAATTCTCCTTTGGAAGAATCGAAAGACCCTTGTAAAGATATTACCTGCAAAGTGGATAGTCAGATGCTTCGGAAAGATGTGCTTTCGCCCGAAGAAGTACAAAAGCTGATGGCTTGTCATTATGACAACGAAAACCCTACAGTCAGACAAGCGTTTATCTTTTGCCTATATTGCGGTCTGCGCTTCTGCAATGTAAAAGATCTTACTTTTAAAAATGTGGATTATGCTAACCGATTATTGAAGTTCGAGCAAAGCAAGGCCAAGGAACATTCTGCCAGTAGTGGTGTGGTTATTCCTTTGAATGACGGTCTATTGTCTATCATTGGTGAAGCTCCGACAGATAAGAACTGTTTAATATTCGATTTGTCTACATACGAAAGCTGCTGTAAATCTGTAAAGCGTTGGGTAAAGAGAGCTGGGATAGACAAACATATAAGCTGGCACCTTGCTCGGCATTCGTTTGCCGTGAACATTTTGAACAATGGGGCAAATATCAAAACCGTAGCCAGCCTTTTAGGGCATAGCGGATTGAAGCATACGGAGAAATACACCCGTGCGGTGGATAAATTGAAAGAGGAAGCAATAAACAGCTTACCCGAATTAAAGTTTTAACCACAAAAGACTTATCTTTGTAACTAACGTGAGTTCGAAATAAAATCAAAAAATAGCAAGTTGTCCGTCATTGACAAAC
>ERZ839767.2366-NODE-2366-length-24709-cov-3.467024_pt1 | contig 24709 bp, 20 predicted proteins | sample MGYA00519879_ERZ839767 | MGnify/ENA primary metagenome ERZ839767 (study PRJEB31850, sample SAMEA3708852) | human gut metagenome | biome: human gut; feature: human-associated habitat; material: faeces | place: China | collected 2014 ... | reverse complement strand
GAAGTCTTTCAGATTGTCTATAAAATTCATGATACTCTCCATTCTCCGCATCAGCGGATTTCATTTTATTTCTGATAATTTCTTGCACCGAACAAGGCTGTCCCGATCCGGACAAGTGTCGAACCATAGCGAATTGCGGTGGCAAAATCCCCCGACATTCCCATCGACAAAATCTCCATATCTATATTATCCATTTTTTTGGCGCCGATGTCAATAAACAGTTTGTGCATATTATCAAAAACGCACTGATTTTTCACAGAATCTTTAAAATTCGGCGCCACTGTCATCATACCTTTGACTTTGACAAACCGGAGTTCCGATATTTTTCCGAGCTGATCCGCAACTTCGTCTGCGGAATATCCGAATTTGTTTTCATCCTCACCGATGTTGACTTCGAGCAATATATCAGTCGTTATCCCCTGCTCTCCCGAGCGGCGGCTTATCTGCTGAGCGGTCTCGAACGAATCAACGCTCTGAATCATGTCGACCTGACCGACTATCTTTTTTATCTTATTGCTCTGAAGATGACCGATGAGATGGAGCTTGCAGTGCTCAAGATTAAGTTCAGGGCGCTTGAGCAGGACTTCCTGAACCTTGTTTTCGCCGATGAGATCGACTCCGCAGGCAATAGCATGATTTATAAGCTCGACAGAAACAGTCTTTGTCACCGCCATGAGCTTCACTTCCCGCGGGTCTCTGCCGCTCTTCAACGCGGTTTCGGCTATCTCGTCGCGAACCTTTTTCAGGTTGTCCTCAAGGAGCCTCAGACGCGCATCAGTAACTGATAAGTTTTCCATCTTTAAGATCCTTTCCTTCCAATATTACCGCATCGTAAATTTTCAGATACGGCACTTTATTTTCATCGTATGTATCCTCTTTTATCATCTTTGAGACTACATAGTCATCGCCTGTATATATTACATCGAGCTTCTTGAAGCGGACGATATTGCCGGTAAGCACATATACGCCCTGAACTCCGTTGACAACTCTGACTGCGGACTTGTTTATTCTTATTCCGTCGGTCTCGTTTATCACTATTTCGACATCTTCCGTTCTCAGACGCGCTATGTCCGAATCCATTATCTTCGATGAAAGAATCAGGACGGTCTCATCTGTGTTTATCGGACCTCTGTAATAAACCGTGGCATTTATGCCGTCACGCGACATATTGTCGCATCTGAGCGTAACGCTGTCTCCATCATTGAGCTTCGTGGCGTCGGACTTGTTGACTACGCCTACAAAGTACCATGTATATCCGCGGATAAGCTTGCCCTTTATATTAGCAGACACCGCGGCAGGAGAAGCGGACAGTGCCGCCTTTATTTTATCGCTGCTGAGATTTTTGATATCCGAAAAGCTCAGCGTATTCTCATATCCGTCTGCAGACGAGACATAATAGCCGGTATCGTCAGCCTTGAGATAATCGACAGTTCCGACTTTCGCCGAAAGAGAAGCTATTTCAGATTTGAGCGAGGCTATCTTCTCCGAAAAATCTATATTGCCGTTTATAAGTATCTGCTTTGCGGTCATCTTGTCGCTGAAGTTTTCCGCACTGCCTTCAAGTGCCGAGATTTTATCCGACCGCACATCGTCGAGCATCTCGTAAAAATAGGAATCCGCCTGAAGATTTATCTTTGAGATATCAAGCTCGGTAAGATTCTGTTGATTGTTTAAGTTTTCATACCGTTCAAGTTCGCTTTTGAGGTTTTCAAGGTCGACATATGCCGAGGCTGAATCAGCTTTGCCGAACTGCGCCGCAATAGCCTGTCCGCCCGCGACGCGCTCGCCGTCCTGCAAAAGTGGAACATAGGTCAGCGAAGAAGAGCCGTTTATAAGCGACTCATCGCGCACGGCAAACATCTTGACGGTTATGCTGTTTCGGTATGTTGTAGCGGCAGCAGGTTGGGTTTTCACATTTGAAGAGTTGAAGTTGCCTATCTCGTAGCATAACACTACCACGGCCAGAAGCGCAGCAACGGCAGCGACTATTTTTCTTACGCCTTTTTTACTCACTTTAACTTTCTTCATTCTGCGATCCCCCTTTCTATTATCCCGACTGCTGTCTTTAGCAATTCGTCGTATGGCATCTCGTCTACATACAGATGAATTATTCGCTCGTCGCGCCTGAACCATGTCAACTGCCGTTTGGCGTAACGGCGCGTGGAGCGTTTGAGATTATCTATTGCATCATCGAGTGATATTTCTCCGCTGAAATATGGCTGCAGCTCTTTATAGCCGATAGCCTGTCCTGATGTTTTGCCGAGTTCGCCGGAGAGAAAGCGTCTCGCCTCTTCGATAAGACCGTTTTCGATCATTATATCGACTCTGCGGTCGATTCTGTCATATAAAAACTGTCTGTCGCGCACATCGAGACATATCGCTGTGCAGTCATATTTAGGCTCAACAAGCCTTGACCTGCGCTGCTGTTCGCTCATTGTAACCCCAGTCTTATAATAGACCTCGAGCGCTCTTATAATCCGTCCGCGATTGTTGAGGTGAAGCTGCGCGGCAGTTTCAGGGTCAATAGCTGCAAGCTCTCTGTGGAGCGTTTCAATGCCTTCGCTCTCCGCGCGGCGCTCAAGCTCACTGCGTATTGAAGCATCATCGTCCTCGTCAGCAAATGAAATATTGTCGACGAGTGAAGAATAGTAGAGTCCTGTTCCGCCGACGAGCACGGGAAGCTTACCCTTGCCGGATATATCGTCTATGCACTTTCCTGCTTCCGCACAGTAAGCGGCGACGCTGTATTTTTCGCCGGGCTCAAGAAAATCGAGCAGATGGTGCGGTATCCCGCACATTTCCTGAACCGTCGGTTTGGCTGTGGCGATATCCATATATTTATATATCTGCATCGAATCGCAGGAGACCGCCTCGCCGTTGAGCGCGCGGCAGATATCCACCGCAAGCTTTGTCTTGCCTGACGCTGTTGGGCCGACGACAGCGGCTATTTTTATTTTCTTACGCTCGTCCAAAATTTTTCTCCAATTCACGCCTGGTTATCTCAATCATAACGGGTCTGCCATGCGGACAGTATCTTATCTCGGGGCTCGCGAACAGGCGCTTTATAAACAGCTCCCGTTCGTATTCCGTGGTGTACATTCCGCCCTTTATTGCCGCCTTGCACGCCATAAGGCTGAACAGCCACTCTTTCTTTTCGGATATAAGCTTCTGCCTGTTTTCAACAAGATATCCGGCAAGCTCCGCGACAACATCGGGGACTTCATCGGCAGATATCTCCATCGGGCACTCACGGACTATAACAACGGAATATCCGAAGTCTTCAACTGCAAATCCCGCCTGCATAAGCATATCGAGATTATCAAGCACCGCGGAATATTCCTCTTTGCTGAGCGTTACGGTTATCGGGGTCAAAAGCATCTGAGTGGAACGCTTGGTGTCATTTTTAACAAGCTCGTTGAACAACATTCTCTCATGTGCAGCGTGCTTGTCAACAAGAAAGATACTCTCCCCCTGCTGAACGATTATATATGTTCTGAACGCCTCACCGATAACGATCACGGGAGGCTCTTCCGGTTTATCTTCAAGTTTATTCTCTACTGCTGCATCGACAGTCTGAACTGCTTCATCTATTTTTTCTTTCGGAGCCGCAGCAGGTTCATCTATCGGTTCGGGTTCGGTGCGCACTTCTGGCTCAATGACAGCAGTCTCCTCTTTCTTCGCCCTCTGTGCATCGAGAAAATGCTGAATGGTCGACGGCTCTGTATCTGCCGTTTCAGGCTTTTTATCGGGACTTGCAACAGATACAATATCCTCGCGCGGTGCGGGTGCAGACTGCTGCGGATAGCTGTATCTCGGCTTTTCCGCCTGCTGCGCCGAACGGTATTCGGAAGATGACATACGGTTCCAGAAATCAGGCTGCTTTTCCGGCAGTCTCATCTGCTCTGTCTTTGGGCGTGCAGGCTCGAAGAGTTCCGCCTGCGGTGTCCTCGGAATAGATACTTTCGGCGCTTCATCTCTGCGTTCGAGTGCATTTTTTGCGGCATAATATACCGCGCTGAAAACAGTGCGCTCGTTTGCAAAGCGGACTTCCGTCTTTGCGGGATGGACATTTACATCGACAAGTCCGGGCGCTGTTGTTATGTTGAGCACGCAGTACGGGAACTTGCCGACCATTATTGAATTTTTATATGCTTCGCTCAGCGCCGCCGAGGCCGTACCCGACTTCACGAGTCTACCGTTGACGAAGAAGAACTGCATATTGCGGTTCGGACGCGATTTTGTCGGCTTTGAGATGAGTCCGCTTATCTGCACAGATTCAAAGCTGTAATCGGCCTCAATGAGTCCGTCGGCAAAATCCTTGCCAAATATCTCATATGCCGTAGTTTTGAGATCTCCGCTGCCGGAGGTGAACAGTGTATTCTTGCCCTCTCTGATAAATCTTATCGAAACATCCGGGTTTGAGAGCGCGATTTTATCAACTATGCTTGCGACCGCGTTAGCCTCGGACACATCTTTTTTGAGGAACTTCATTCTCGCGGGAGTGTTGAAGAAAAGATCACGGACAACTATTGTCGTACCGAGCGGGCATCCTGCATCATCGACAAGCGTCTCTTCGCCCGCACTGATGCAATAGCGCGTCCCGGTATCTTCTTCGGGCGTTCTTGTGAGCACTTCGACATTTGAAACCGCGGCTATAGACGCGAGCGCTTCGCCTCTGAATCCGAGAGTACCTATGGCATAGAGATCGTCGCGCGTGCTTATCTTGCTTGTGGCGTGGCTGATAAACGCTGTATGTATATCATCACGGCTTATTCCACACCCATTGTCAGTTACGCGGATATAAGTTATTCCGCCGTTTTTTATTTCAACCGTGACCGAAGAAGAGCCCGCATCTATTGCGTTCTCCATAAGCTCTTTTATAACGGACGCGGGTCTTTCGACAACTTCGCCCGCGGCAATAAGCTCCGCTATTTCTTTTGGCAGGACTTTTATCTTCGGCATGGTTTCCTCCTGTTATATTTCTTTTGCGCTCTTTGTCAGCTCATAGAGCACGCCCATTGCCTCTATCGGCGTCAGCGTGTTGACATCGAGTACTTTAAGTTTTTCGACTATCTCATTTGAACTGTTTTGACCGAACGAAATCTGCCCGGCGTCGGGTTCAACAGCTGTGCTCGGTTCACGGTCGCGAACGAGCACGAGTCCGCTCTCTTCGAGTTCTTTGAGAACTTTTTTCGCCCTCTCAACGACCGGCTTCGGAACTCCGGCGAGCTTCGCGACCTCGATTCCGTAGCTTCCGTCCGCTCCGCCGCGCACTATACGGCGCAGGAAGGTTATATCATCGCCGCGCTTTTTGACGGCTATATTGTAATTCTTGACACCTTCTATCTGACCCTCGAGCTCAGTCAACTCATGATAATGTGTTGCGAAAAGGGTCTTTGCACCGATACGCTTTTTGTCTGCGGCATATTCGAGCACGGCTCGCGCAATACTCATGCCATCGAAAGTGGAAGTGCCTCTTCCTATCTCGTCAAAAATTATAAGACTTCTCGAAGTTGCGTTATTGAGTATCGATGCAACCTCGCTCATCTCGACCATAAACGTCGACTGTCCGGCTGAAAGGTCGTCGGATGCGCCGATTCGAGTAAACACGCTGTCGACTATTCCGAGCTCCGCGCTCGCGGCGGGAACAAAGCTTCCTGCCTGCGCCATGACGCAAACGAGTGCGACCTGACGCATATATGTGGACTTACCTGCCATATTGGGACCGGTTATTATCGCACAACGGTCGTCAGCACAGTCAAGAACGGTGTCATTCGGAACGAACGGTTCGCCGTTGAGCATTTTTTCAACAACGGGATGGCGTCCTTCGTTTATCTTTATAACCGGCTCTGCGGACATCTGAGGGCAGACATAGTTATTTTCGAGCGCAGCCTGAGCAAATGAACAGAGAACATCGAGCTGCGCCACTGCCGCAGCGGTACGCTGAACTCTGGCAAGCTCTGCGCCGGTGCGTTTTCTGATATCGTCGAAAATCTCGTATTCGAGCTTGACTATTCTGTCCTGCGCTCCGAGAACTTTTGCCTCGAGGTCTTTTAGCTCCTGAGTAATGAATCTCTCGCAATTTGCAAGAGTCTGTTTTCTTATATATTCATCGGGTACAAGCTCTTTGTAAGCGTTGGGCACTTCTATGTAGTAGCCGAATACCCTGTTATATCCTATTTTAAGTTTCGCTATTCCGGTCTTTTCCTGCTCCTGCTGCTGAATGGCGGCGATATAATCTTTGCCGTTTAAAACTATATCGCGCAGGGAATCAAGTTCCGGATGAAAGCCGTCCTTTATCATGCCGCCCTCGCGAACGGAAAACGGCGGCTCTTCAACTATCGCGGCATCTATCAACTCATAGATATCGGAAAGCGTGTCCATATTTTCGGCACACTCCTGCATCAGTGAGGAAGAAAGCGCCGAGACTTTTTCCTTAAGCTCCGGCAGACACGATGCCGCGAGTGCAAGCGCACGCAGATCCTTTGCACCGGCAGTGCCGAACGATATTCTTGTTATAAGGCGCTCGAGGTCATGTATGCCCGACATACTTTCGCTGAGCTCCTGCCTCGCCATAGGCTGAGAGACAAGCTCTGCCACGGCGTTATGGCGCTTTGTTATGCGCGCCATGCTGAGCAGCGGGCGTTCGAGCCACGCGCGAATCATTCGCTTGCCCATCGGTGTGCGGGTTTTATCGAGCACCCAGAGCAGAGAGCCGCGTTTTTCGCGGTTTCTGAGAGTCTCGACTATTTCGAGGTTGCGCAAAGTCGCAACATCGAGGCGCATGAAATTGAGTTCCGAATAGAACGATATCGAAGATATGTTTTCAAGATCGTTGCGCTGAACTTCGGTAAGATATTTGAGCGCCGCTCCGAGTGCCGGAATCGCCGCGCCCGTCTCATTGAGTTCAAGCTCGGAGAGACTGTCTTTTTTGAAATGTCTGAGTATTATTTCGGCACTTGACTGCGGGTCGAAATAATTGTCGCCGAGCTCCTGTGCAAGAGCTTCGGTCTTGTTTGAAATGAACGAGAACACCTTGGTAAGAGAGAAAGATGCGGAGTTGAAAACTATCTCGCTGGGCATAAATCTGCCTATCTCGTTGATTATCTTATCGGGAAGCGCGGGAGCGGCAAGCTCGGTCAGGTTGACGGAACCCGTCGAGACATCTATAAAGCAGGCACCCGCCGACTCGCCCGTAAAATACACGCTCGCGAGGAAATTGTTTCTGCCCTCGTTGAGCATACTGTTTTCAATGACCGTACCGGGGGTCAGAACTCTGACGACTTCGCGCTTGACAAGACCCTTTGCGAGTGCGGGATCCTCCATCTGCTCGCATATGGCGACTTTGTAACCCTTTGCAACAAGGCGCGCCATGTAGCTGTCCGCGCTGTGAAACGGCACTCCGCACATCGGGGCACGCTCCTCCTGCCCGCAGGCTCTGCCTGTCAGCACAAGTTCGAGTTCGCGCGACGCAGTTACCGCATCGTCAAAGAACATCTCATAGAAATCACCGAGTCTGAACATCAGTATCGTATCGGGATATTTCTTTTTGGTTTCAAAATACTGTTTCATCATCGGAGAAAGCTCTGCCATTCCGATACCGTCCTCTCAGCGGCTGTGCCGCAAAATAAAAAGCTTTCAGCTCCGCGGGAGTTGCCCGCGGAGCAGGATATGCAATAATCAGCAGCCCGAGCAGCCGGAGCAGTCTCCGCCGCAGTGATGGTGCTCTTCTTCAGGCTCGCAGGTTGCAGGATCTTCGCCCTGGATGCAAAGAGCGAGGATGCCGGTGATATAATGCATCATTTCATCTATCTCGGCTCTTGCAACTTCGTAGTCGCGCATATGCTCGTTCTCCATGACCTTCTTGTAGAGATCGTTGAACTCGGTCTCGTATGCAGCAAGCTTCTGCTCGTTGGCGTCTTCCTTGCTCGCTTCATGCTGATAAGACATATGAACGAGCTGGATCTTGCCCATGAGGTCGTTGAGATCCTTGTCCTCTTCATTTGCCTTCTGAGCTGCCTGGAACTTTGCGTATCTGTCATCCTGCTGGATAGCTGCGCCGAGTTCTCTTGTAAGTTTGATGATGTCCATAACTGTACTCCTTGAATTTTATCTTATATCATTATCCGCAAAGCGGAGATATAGCATTTTTAATCGGCGAGTTCGCCTTTGAGCATCCATATCAGAGCTTCGGTCACTCTGACGGTTCTGAACGAGCCTATAACCGACTCGTCCGCCGGAAACTCAATTATTATATTCCCCTGCGTTCTGCCCGATATATAGCCGTCCTTCTTGGCTTTTGATTCACAGAGAACGCGGTATTCCCTGCCAACCATCGCAGAAGTTCGCACCGCCGCGATTTTTTCCTGCGCGGCACAAAGCTCTGAGAACCATTTTCCCTTTTCTTCTCTCGAAACGGGGTCGTCCATCTTTGCGGCACGGGTGCCCTCGCGGGGTGAGAAAATAAAAGTATAAAGCGACGTGTACTGCGCTTTTTCAATAAGCTTCACAGTGTCAAGAAACTCTTCGTAAGTCTCGCCCGGAAAACCGACAATTATATCGCTCGTCACCGAAAGCTCCGGCATGACGCTGCGGGCATATTCGAGCAGGGAGAGATACTTTTCAGCCGTATATCCGCGGTTCATCGCTTTTAACACCCTGTCGTTTCCGCACTGGACGGGAAGATGCAGGTGCTTTGCAACCTTTTCGCACTGCGCCATGGTGTCAAGCAGCTCATGCGTGCAGTCTTTCGGGTGCGAGGTCATGAAACGTATAATAAAATCGCCGTCGATATTATTTATCTCGCGCAGAAGAGAGGCAAAGTTCATCTCGCCCTCGCGGTCGTTTCCGTAGGAATTGACATTCTGCCCGAGCAAGGTTATTTCTTTATATCCGCTCCTGACAAGCTCGCGCGCCTCGCTGATTATAATATCGCTGCTGCGGCTGCGCTCGCGTCCGCGGACATATGGAACTATGCAGTAAGTGCAAAAATTATTGCACCCGTACATTATCGGCAGCCACGCTTTGAATGTACTGTCCCTGTGCAGAGGCAGGTCTTCCGCGATAACGCCGTCGGAATTTTCGATATCAAACACACGCTTGCCGGTAGACAGAGCACGATAAAGCAGCTCAGGGAATTTATGCGCAGCGTGAGTGCCGAAAACTATATCGACAAACGGATAGCTCTTCTGAATCTTTTCGGCTATCCTCTCCTGCTGCATCATGCATCCGCAGAGGATTATTTTGAAGTCGGGATTCTTCTCTTTTATTTTCTTGAGTGCACCGACATTTCCGAAGAGTCTGTCTTCGGCGTGTTCGCGGACGGCACAGGTGTTGAACAGCGATATATCCGCGTTTTCCGGCTCTTCTGTGAATCCGAAGCCCATTTTTTCAAGCAAGCCTTTGAGTTTCTCGCTGTCGGCAACATTGCCCTGACAGCCGAAAGTATGGACATAAGCGAGCGGCTTGCGCCCGTCAAGGCGCGTTTCAAGCACTGTATGCACAAGTCCGCAGAACTCCATCTGTCTGTCGAGCTCCTCCTGCGGAACAATTATGTTTCTGTCTTTGGAAAGCGGCAAATCAGTTCTCCTCCGAAAAATTTTTAATCAGTTTATTATACAACGAAAAGCGAATTTGTACAAGCTCAATAATATAAAAACTTCTGTATATTTACAAAATCCGTGTTAATAAAAAATTTTTCTTTCAAGGCTGTTAATAAAATTAAAAATAGGCTATAATCATCATATGTTACTTTAATCGGAGGCACATATGGACAGGCACTACGATATAGCTATCATCGGCAGCGGTCCCGCGGGACTGTCGGCGGCGCTCTATGTAAAGCGCGCAGGGCTCACCTGCGCCGTTATCGGCAAGGACGGCGGAGCGCTGGAAAAAGCGGAAAAGATAGAGAATTATTTCGGTACGGGAGAAATTTCCGGTGCAGAGCTTGTAAAACGCGGCGTTGAGCAGGCAAAAGAGCTGGGAGCGGATATATTCGAAGAAGAGGTTTTTTCGCTCGGTTGGAACGGCGATTACACCGTATCGTGCTCGGAGGATAACTTTGTCTCCCCCGCCGTTATAATCGCGACCGGCTCGGCGAGAAAAAGTGTGAATATCCCCGGCATCAAAGAATTCGAGGGAAAAGGCGTCAGCTACTGTGCAGTCTGCGATGCGTTTTTCTATCGCGGAAAAGATGTTGCAGTGCTCGGGAACGGCGCATATGCACTGCACGAGATAGGCGATCTTTCGGGAGTCGCAGAAAATGTTACTCTGCTCACAAACGGCGTCGAACCGAACGGAGACTTCGGCAATATAAAAATCATAACCGATCCGATAGATTCACTTTACGGCGAAAACAGGCTCAGCGGAGTTAAATTCAAAGACGGTTCTAGCCTGCCTGTTTCCGGGCTGTTTATCGCACTCGGGAGCGCCGCCGCAAGCGACCTTGCAAAGAAAGTCGGCGCACCGGTTGAAGGAAACTCGATAAAAGTCGGCGCCGATATGTCAACGGGGCTGCCGGGGCTTTTCGCCGCCGGAGACTGCACGGGCGGTCTGCTTCAGGTAAGCGTTGCCGTCGGAGAGGGCGCAAAAGCGGCGATGAGCGCGATAAAATTCGTAAAATCATCCGGCGGGAGGAACGGCAATTGAAAAGTTTTACTATAGGAAAAAACGACGCCAATCAACGCGTTGACAAATTCATAAAAAAGACCGTTCCGAATCTTCCGGATTCGTTGATGTACAAATACATCAGACTCAAGCGCATAAAGCTCAACGGCAAACGGTGCGAAATATCCACGCGCCTTAAAGAGGGCGACAAAGTGGATATGTACATAAACGACGAATTTTTCGAGCAGCGGTTCGACAGATACGATTTCATGCACGCTTCGACGAATCTCACGGTCATCTACGAAGACGAGAATATAATGCTGCTCGACAAAAAAGTCGGACTTCTTTCGCACCCCGACGAGCGCGAATACAACGACACTCTTCTGACCAGGATAAAGCGCTATCTCTACGAAAAGGGCGAATATAATCCGTCCGACGAAAACTCTTTTTCGCCCGCGCTCATAAACAGAATCGACCGCAACACAGGCGGAATAGTCATGGCCGCAAAGAACGCAGAAGCCCTGAGAATCATGAACCAGAAGCTCAAGGACAGAGAAATAAAGAAATTCTATCTCTGCGTTGTCCACGGCAGTCTCAAGGAAAAAGACGGGACTTTGCACGGCTGGCTGACAAAGGATGAAAAGAAGAATCTCGTCAAGGTCTCGTCCCGCAAAACGGAGGGCGCAAAGGAGATAAAGACAAAATACCGCGTGCTCGCGGAAAACAAAAATATGAGCCTCGTTGAAGTTGAACTGCTGACAGGGCGCACACACCAGATCAGGGCTCATTTCGCTTCGATAGGTCATCCCCTGCTCGGAGACGGAAAATACGGGCGCAACTCCATGAACAAGGAGAGCGGATATAAAAAGCAGTTTCTGTATTCATACAAGCTGAAATTCGACTTTGTCACCGATGCGCAGTCGCTCAACTATCTCAACGGCAAGCAGTTTGAAGTCAGGAATGTGTGGTTCAAAGACGCATTTCTAAACGGCGAGCTGTAATTTGATTATGAACTAACTATAAAACTTGCAAATTCGGCTTGTCAAAACTAATAAAATAGTATAAAATAAGAATGTTATAGACCGTCAGGTCAAATCAACCTTAACAAAGAAAAGGATGAAAAAGAATGGCAAACAAAGACACTCAGCGGACTTCTGCCGAGTCATACCGTGACGACAGAAAGGCCCGCCTCGCTCAGTCTGCGAAAAAGAGTCAAAAGAAGAGCGAGAAGAGCAAGGCAGCGGCAAAGATAGTCAAAATGGTAGTAGCTATCGTTCTTGCCGTCGTAGTTGCAGGCGGAATCGTTTGGAAGGTTCTCGACGATACGGCCGCTATCAAGAAGAATACAACCGTGTTCTCTTTGGGCGACGATATCCGCGTTTCGGAAGTTGAGTTTACATATTACTACAGCCAGTATCTCAACAATATCTACTCATACGCTCAGCAGTACGCAATGTACGGCATGAACATCGGCATTGACCCGACAAAGTCGCCGGATGAGCAGAACTACGGCACCGATGCCGACGGAAAAGAAATGCTTCTTTCCGATTATCTCAAGAATGAGACCATCTCCGCCCTCCAGACCTACAAGATTCTCTATGCCGAAGCTATCAAGGCAGGCTACAAGCTCACAGACGACGAGCAGAAGTCAATTGACGATCAGGTCGAGGAGCTCAGAAACACCGCCGCAGAGAACAAATACTCTCTCAACGCCTACCTCAAGGCGAGCTACGGCAAGGGTATAAACGAGAAGTTCCTGCGCAAGCAGCTCGAGATGCAGAATATCGTTTCGAGATACCAGAGCGACACCTCAAAGAAGCTCACCGATTCTTACAGCGCCGCCGACATAAAGGCTGTCTACGACAAGGATCACAGCGCATATAACGCAGTTGATGCAAGAACCCTTTCGTTCGCAATAGAGACTCTCACCGCAAAGGACGGCGAGACCTCGGAGCAGCTTGCCGCCCGCCAGAAGGCCGCTGCCGCAAAGGTCAAGGCTGAGGCTGAAGCCGCTCTCAAATCCTGCACCAGCGAAAAAGCTTTCCTTGAGCAGGCAAAGAAAAAGAACAGCTCCACCGAAAACTATGACGCGGAGTCCGCAACCGCCCTCAACGAGGCCGCAAAGTCAACCATCACCTCCTATGTCTCCGAGGACGCCGCAAAGTGGGCGTTTGACAGCGCGAGAAAAGCAGGAGATGTCAAGCTCTTTGAAGTCGGCAGCGACGGCAACGTGAGCTCATATGTTATCCTCTATATCAACAAGGGCAGCTACGCTCCCATGGCCTCGAACGTAAGACATATTCTCATCTCGTTCACCGACAATGCAAGCTCGTCCTCCGAGGCAACCGACGAGCAGAAGAAGGCCGCAAAGGCTTCCGCCGACAAGATCTACAAGGAGTGGCAGAGCGGAGCTAAGACCGAAGATTCGTTCGCAGCTCTCGCAAAAGAAAAGTCCAAGGATACCGGAAGCGCCGCTGACGGCGGACTTATAAGCGGCATCACCTCAAGCGCCAACTACGTTGAGTCCTTCCGCAACTGGGCTACCGACAGCAGCAGAAAGGTCGGCGACACCGGCATTGTCGAGTCCGAGTACGGCTACCACATCATGTACTATTCGGGCAGTGACTACGCTTGGAAGAGCGCCATTCGCTCCACAAAGGCCAGCGAGGACTTTGAGAAGCAGCTTGACGAGCTTGAAGGCTCCGATGAGTACAAGCTCAACAAGAAGGACAAGAATATCGATAAGGCAGTCAAGGACTTCCTCAAGACCTTCAAGCAGAGACTCGCAATGAGCAACAGCACCGCAAAGAAGAGTAGCCACTAAGCAATAAAAAATTGTCCCTCGGGAGTAAAAACTTCCGAGGGATTTTTTTCGTACATAAAACATGCCCGGGACATTTATATCCCGGGCTATATTTTTTATTCGTCCGCAAGAGCGGCTTTTATCATTATCGCACACTCGAGTCTCTTCTGTTCGAGAGCACACGAGAGCTTGTGCGGCTTAAAGATAGTGTTGTTATACTGCATGTTATTGGCGTTGCATCCGCCGCTGCAATAGAACTTTGCCCAGCAGTCAGCGCACTCTTCTTTTGAATAGATATTCGCCTTCGAGAACATCTTCTTCATCTTGTGGTCGATAGAATCGTCAAGCACGCTGCCCATCTTCCACTCGTCCATGCCCACGAACTGATGGCAGGGATAAATATCGCCCTCGGGAGTGACAGCAACATACTCGTTGCCGCAGCTGCATCCGCGGAGTCTCTTGATTGCGCACGGACCCTGATCAAGGTCGATCATGAAATGGAAGAAGTTGAAGCTCGTACCGTTCTTCTTTCGCTCTATAAGTATCTTTGAAAGCTTCTCATATTCCTCTGCTATGGCCGGAAGATCACTTTCGGTCAGCGCATACGGCAGCTCGGGATCTGTCACAACGGGTTCGACAGAAATCTGATCGAATCCAAGCTCGTTGAGATGCATGACATCATCGGTGAAGTCAAGGTTATATTTTGTAAACGTACCGCGGACATAATATTCCTTGTCCCCTCTCTCAGCGACAAGCTTCTGATATTTCGGAACGATTATGTCATAGCTGCCCTTTTTATTGACAGTCGGGCGCAGACGGTCGTTTACTTCTTTTCTGCCGTCGAGCGAGAGAACGACGTTCGACATCTCGCGGTTGATAAAATCAATACTGTCATCGTCGAGCAGAATACCGTTTGTAGTCATTGTGAAACGGAAGTTCTTATTGTGCTCTTTCTCGATCGATCTTGCATACTCGACAACTTTTTTCACAACATTGAGATTCATGAGCGGCTCGCCGCCAAAGAAATCAAGCTCGAGGTTGTGTCTGTTTGCAGAATGTTTGATAAGAAAATCTATCGCAGCCTTGCCGACCTCGAAAGGCATGAGCTTTCTGCCGTGGCCGAAATCGCCCTGAGCGGCAAAGCAATACTCACAGCGGAGATTGCAGTCGTGCGATATGTTGAGGCACATAGACTTTATCGGCGCCTCAGTGAGCATATCTGCAAAGGGTCTGTAGGTATCCTCGGAGAAAAGAGAATCGTCATCACACAAAGCCTTGAGTTCGGCATAAGTGTCGATGATATCCTGCTTATCAAACCCCTCGTTCACAAGAGTTGAGATAATCTCATCGGGACATTCGCCCTTGAGCTTTTCCGTAAAGAAATCAAGCAGTCTGTATGCAAGCTCGTCCACAATGTGAACGGCGCCGCTGTTTGTGTCAATGACTATATAGTAGCCGTTGAGAAAATATTTATGTATCATATACGCCGGGTCTCCCCGCTTTCGCTCCTTTTAGCCGCGTTACTATCGGCAAATTGTTTCAGACAGAATTTTAGGGACAGGCGCAAAGCCTGCCCCTAATTTACGTTCAAATCAGATTACTTCTCGCACTTCTGGTTAGCAACGGTGCAGGAAGTCTTGCAAGCTGACTGGCAGGAAGCCTGGCACTCGCCGCAGCCACCCTTAGCAGCACTCTCCTTAAGATTCGAAGCGTTGATTGTCTTGATGTGTTTCATGATATAACACCTCCAAAATTTACTGAAATGATTATAACATAATAGTCCTGGTATTGCAAGTGCAATTATTTCGTGCCGAAGATTCTGTCGCCGGCGTCGCCGAGACCGGGAACGATATAGCCGTGATCGTTGAGCTTCTCGTCCTTTGCAGCGGCAAAGATATCAACATCGGGATGAGCCTTGCTGAGAGCTTCAAGTCCCTCGGGAGCTGCAATGATGCACATAAACTTTATCGACTTGGGATTTCTCTTCTTGATCTGGGTTATAGCATCGATAGCCGAGCCGCCGGTGGCAAGCATGGGATCGAGAACAATAACATCGCGCTCGCCGATATCGCTGGGCAGCTTGCAATAATATTCAACAGGCTGCAGGGTTGCGGGATCGCGGTAAAGACCGATGTGACCGACTCTGGCGGAAGGAACAAGGGTCAGGACGCCGTCAACCATACCGAGACCGGCTCTGAGAATCGGGACAAAAGCAAGCTTCTTGCCCGCAAGAGCCTTTGTGGTCATCTTCGAAACGGGAGTCTCGATCTCAACATCCTTGAGAGGAAGGTCTCTTGTAGCCTCGTAGCACATGAGCATAGCAATCTCGCCGACAAGAGTGCGGAACTCTTTGGAAGCGGTGTGCTTGTCTCTGAGGATAGACAGCTTATGCTGAATAAGCGGGTGATTTGTTATTGTTATGTTTGCCATTTTTGAACTCCTCCAGATATATATAATTTGTAAATTTCTGACTTCTTTATTTTGAGAACTTCTCGTTCTCTATAGCCATGACCTGATCGATTCTTCTCTGGTGTCTCTCCTCGCCGCTGAAAGGCGTGTCAACGAAGAGATCGACCATATCGAGCGCAAGACCTGCGCCTATAACTCTGCTGCCGAGGCAAAGGACATTTGCGTCGTTATGGAGTCTTGTCATGCGCGCGGAGAAAGTATCTGCACAGTTTGCAGCTCTAACTCCCCTGACCTTATTTGCCGCCATCGAGATGCCGACGCCGGTACCGCAGCAGAAAATGCCGAGCTTGCACTCGCCGGATGCGACCGCCTCGCCCGCTATCTTCGCAAAAACAGCATAGTCAACGGACTTGTCGCTGTCAGTTCCGAAGTCCTTGACATCAAAGCCTCTCTCTAAAAGATGTTTTTTGATTTCCTCCTTGAGAGGATATCCTGCATGGTCAGCAGCAAGAGCTATCATGATAATTTCTCCTTTTGATTTATTGATTATGAGACTTTTTCAGGCTGAGTTCACGCTCCGCCTGCGAAGGTCTCAGATATACGGGCAAAAGTTGAGTCGGAGGAATGAAGTCCATATTCTCGCACACGGCGGCGCAAGCGGCTCCGTATGCACGCTGAAAACGCCTGCTGTCCTGCGCGAGGCTAACGCTCTTAAAACTGTCTTTAACAGCCTGATAAGCGATATGCGCTCCGTCTCCGACACAAATTATACGCTCATTTGCATATTTTTCAAGTATTTCCGGAAGTTTTGATGCGGGAATTGCGTCATCTTCGGTCAATCTCTCGACTTTTCCGTCAAAGCAGCGGAATATTGCCGAATAGACCTGCGAGCATCTTGCATCCATTGCACAGCAGGCGATGCAGTTATCATAGCGCAGATTATAAGCCATCGCCTTGAGAGTGGACACGCCGCAGCACTTCGTCTCATTGGGCATTGCAAGCCCCTTCACGGCGGCGATGCCTATTCTTATACCCGTAAACGAACCGGGGCCATCGGTTATAACACAGCCGTCAATATCTGACATTGTAAGGCGTGCGAGGCTGAGAACGGAATCGACCATAGGAAGAAGAGTCTCACTGTGCGTGAGTCCGGCATTGACAAATGCTTCGCTTATCAGCTGCTCGCCGTCGGTTATCGCGGCGCTCGCTGTTTTGGCGGACGAATCAAGCGCGAGTATCTTCAATTTCGGCACCCCTCTCCAAAGTAATTATGCGTTCATTCTCGTTATCATTCTTGGATATCGAAACTCTTATCGAATTTTCGGGCAGACAGTTCTCGATATTTTCGCTCCACTCAATCACGAGCACCCCGCCCATATCGAGATAATCAAAAAATCCGGTTGAATAAAGATCGTCCCAGGTAGTAATCCTGTACATGTCAAAATGATAAATTGGTATATCCGCCGGATACTCATGCACAAGCGCAAATGTCGGGCTGCTGACTTCGCCGTCAAAGCCCATTCCATGCGCAAGTCCTCTTGTAAACGCAGTCTTGCCTGCGCCGAGATCACCGAACAGGGCGACAACATCCCCTGCTTTGAGGCTTTTGCCGAGCTGAGCGCCGAACTCCTCGGTCTGTTTTGAAGAATAAGAATGAAAAACCGTTTTCATCTAAAAAATACCGCTACCTTGCATTAAATTCAAATAATTATATCACACAAATCAAAGATATAAAAGTATTTTACTTGAATTTGATTAAATTTCGCTTTATAATATCAGTATAATTTCTAAGGAGCTGCCAATGAACATACTTCAGGCAATCAAAAGAGGATTAAAAACTACGGACAAACTGCTGATGTCGCTCTGCCTTCTGACATCGCTGTTCGGCGTTCTTATGGTCTACAGCGCCACATACAGCAGTCTTGAGGACGGAAGCCTTATCAGCCGTACGGCGCTTGTCATGCTGCTCGCAGTGATTGTCGGTGTGGCGATGTGCATAGTCATATCATTTATCGACTATGAAATAGTTCTTCGCTTCTGGATGATAATCGGCGGTGTGTGCCTGCTGATGATGCTTCTGCTTTTCCCGTTCGGCAGCGGAACAGCAGACAGACCGGATGCAAGAACATGGTTCGATTTCAAAGTCATCAACTTCCAGCCGTCCGAGCTTTTCAAGATAGCGTTTATAATAACATTCGCCGTTCATCTCGACTATGTCGGCGAGGATATAAACAAACTCAAGAACGCTCTGCTTCTCTGTGTTCACGGCGGAGTTCCGGCATTGCTTGTCATTCTGACCGGCGACCTCGGCTCTGCGCTCGTATTCGTTTCGATATTCATCGGCATGATGTTTGCATCGGGTCTTGCCGCAAGATATTTTGCAGCCGCCGGAGCGGTCATACTTGCAGCTGTTCCCATACTCTGGTTTGCATTTTTCAGCGACTTCCAGAAAGGTCGTATTCTTGCCGTATACGCTCCGAGCAAGCTTGACACCGCGCTTTATAAGAAATATATCTTCCAGCAGCAGCAAAGCGTCAACGCCATCGGCAGCGGAAGATTTTTCGGACGAGGGTTTCTCAAAGGTGCGTATACCCAGTCGCACTCGGTCCCCGTCAATGACAGTGATATGATATTCTCCGTTATCGGCGAAGAGCTCGGATTTGTCGGCGCTTTTGCATCTCTTGCGCTTATAGCGCTGATAATAGTCAAGATAGTATTTGTCGGCAAACAGGCTAACACAAATATGGGTTCGCTCATCTGCTACGGCACTGCGGTTATGATAGGCTCGCAGGCTATCATGAACATCGGAATGTGTTTAAAGCTTCTCCCCTGCATCGGCATCACGCTGCCGTTTTTCAGCTCAGGCGGCTCATCAAACCTCTGCATATATATCGCGATAGGGCTTGTCATGAGCATCTACAGGTGCAGTCAACGCGGTGAGGTAACAAACTTCAGATATAACAGGATAAGCACACCTTTCAACTAAATAAAAGACGCTGTACGAAATACTACAGCGTCATATTATATTTTCAGACAAGGAGATCAAAATGAGTCAAGCAGTTAAACCCATAAGAGGTTCAACGGAACAGCCCGACCACATAATGCTCAGCATAAAGGGCGACGCCGCAACCTCGATGACCGTCACCTGGAGAACCTGCACAGATATCAAGGAGGGCTATGTTCTCTACCGCGAGGACGGCAGCAGTGAAGTTATGCGCGCCGATGCGGCGACGGAAGTTTTCAAGAGCGACATCGACATAAGCAATATGTTCTGGGCAGACCTCACAGGGCTCAAGCCGGACACGAAATATTTCTACACCTGCGGCGACAGCGAACACAGGAGCGAGGAATTTTATTTTTCAACCGCGCCCGAAAATCTCACGAAATTCAAATTCCTCTGCGTATCGGATCAGCAGAAGGGCGAACCGTTTGACTGCCCGGACTATTCGCATTTCAACGGATTTGTCAAAGAGATGCTCGAAAAGAACCCAGACACGCGCTTCATTCTGACCGGCGGCGACAATACCGACTGCGGGCAGCACGAGGTTCAGTGGAACGGAGCGTTCAGCGGACTTGTCGGAATATCCGAGCACATCCCGTTTATGATGACTCTCGGCAACCACGACAACCGCGGATTCAAGGACTATAAAAACGCCGTAGGCAGATATTACGCCGAACCTGCGGAGTTCTTTGACAACCAGTTCAAAGGCTATAATGGCCCTGAAAACTGGAAAACGGAGAACTACACTTTTGACTACGGTAATGTACATTTCGCAATAATCGGAATAAACGGTCCCGAAGAAGTCAACGAATGGCTTATAAAAGACCTCGACGCCTGCGATAAGCAGTGGAAAATAGGATCATATCATTTCCCGATATGCTATTCCGGCTCGGACTGTCAGAACTATGATGCATATCCCGTCATGCGCGAGGGAATGGAGAAGCTTGACATACTCTTCTCGGGTCATGAGCACAATTTTTCAAGGAGCTTCCCCGTCAGAAACGAAGAAATTTTCGACAGACCGTCGCAGGGAACTATACACTATATGCTCGGCAACTCGAATCTGAATCCGCCCGGAACACGCGCCGTTCCGAAGGTCTGGCACAGCGCCTTCTATTCTCAGGAGGAGATGGTCTCGATGGTCGTTGTCGTCGAGGTTGACGGACCAAAGATAACGCTGACCGCTCATCTCAACGACGGACGCATTGCCGACCGCTGTGTGATAAACAAAGAAACAGATTCAATTGATCCGCCCGCGCTCGCACCTATATACAACACAACGCGGATAAAGTTCAAGGGCATGGATCTCGGTCTCTGCCAGTACACGACCCCATGCGAATTTAAAGACGGAATATGGTTCGCTCCCCTTTCCGTTCTCGTCGGATTCATCGGCGGCGAAGTCAGAAAGACTCCAGGCAAGGTGTATCTTGACGTTTACGGCCACAATGCGGAATTCACGCTTGACAGCGACGTAGCGCAGACCGACCGTGGCGAGCTCAAGCTTCCCGCAAAGGTCTACAGAGGCAAAAGAGATCAGCTCTACATACCGCTCGACGGAGTTAAGGCGTTTGAAATGCGCTGGGCATATGCGCCGCGCAACAACTTTGTTTCCATAGAGCACGAGAGCGAAGACAAGCCGATAACCGTTCAGCCCTAAAAACATACAGCAAAACGCCGGACAGCGTACACAGCCGTCCGGCGTTTTTTATGTTGTTTGTTCCTGCCGCTTTATTCCGAAAATGAGTCTGAGTATTCCGGAAAAAAGTTTAGGGCTTCTGACTACTACCACTTTCATCTCATTCTCACCCTCCGTCACCAAAAGCTTCGTGAGGCGGTGCAGATAAGCAAAAGCAGGATGAGCATAAGAATAATGAACAGCGAATACGGGAAGAATTTTGCGGCGATTATCCCGGCCGCAAATGAAATTATTATGATACATACAGACCCGTTTTTGCCGCATCCGCATCTTCTCACGCTCGCCACCGCCCTTACATATAACAGTCTCGCCTTCAGTCCATTATATACAAAGCGCGGCGTTTGCGTTACTTTATTTCTTTTCCCATTCTTTTATATCTTTCGCTTCGTTGTAGAGAGCAATATAACTGTTGTGGCGCGATTCGCTGATTTCGCCCGATTCAACGGCGGCAACTATTTCGCAGCCCTTGTCATTAATGTGCCTGCATGAAGTAAACCTGCATTTTCCGAGATATTTTTCAAACTCTGGGAAACAAAACGGAAGTTCGTCAACAGGTATCATCTCGCTGTTCTCTCCGGTCAGGGAAGAAAATCCGGGCGTATCCGCAACATATCCGCCGCAAAGCTTATAGAGTTCAACAGCTCTTGTCGTGTGTCTGCCTCTGCCGAGCTTGTCACTTATTTCGCCCGTTTTCAGCGAAAGTTCGGGAGCGATGAGATTAAGAAGCGACGACTTCCCGACGCCGGTATTGCCCGCAAAAGCACTTATATGACCGCTGAGCATAGCTTTCACTTCGTCGGCTCCCCTGCCGTCGCGGCTCGACACCGAAAAGAACGGTATGCCCGCTTTTTCATATATGCCGCGAAGCTCGGAAGTGTCTCCGAGGTCGTCTTTTGTGATTACTATAACAGGCTCTATATTCTTCCAGCAAGCTATCGCGGTCATTTTGTCAATTATCAGCGTGCTCGGATTAGGGTCGCGCACGGACGAAAGAATAAACAGCCTGTCAAGATTCGCAACCGGCGGGCGCATCAGCTCGCTGCGGCGCGGATATATCTTTTCGATAGTGTTGTTTGCCCCGTCCTCGCCGATAAGTATATCAACCTCATCGCCGACGAGCGGCTTCCGTCCGCTTTTGCGGAAGATTCCGCGGGCTTTGCACTCAAATACCGCATCGGCGGTCTCCACAAAGTAGAGACCACCGATTCCTTTTAATATTATTCCTTTTTTGACATCTGCCATAACAAAGACCTTAGCCGACAAACTTGCCGACGGTTATAATTACTGTTGTGCTCAAAGGATATGCTTTGGAGCTGTTCTTCGGGGTCTGAGAAATAACCTTTCCGTTCTTCGAAGAATCAACAACGTTTATATAATTGACTTCAACGGAGGTAAAGCCGTGACTCTTGAGAATGCTTATCGCCGAAGCTTCATTGCTGCCGACAACATTGGGGATTGTCGAACTTTCGGAAACGTCATGTCGCTTGACATTTGATATCTCCGCAGGGCTCTTTGTGAAGTCAACATTGCACTCATAATACAGCTCGGAGTCAATATAGACCTTGATGTGATTGCTGCTGCCGGAGCCGTTTACGGTTATGGTGTACTCGCTTCCGTCGAGAATAACGCTCTGATCCATAAATACATTATTATTGTTTGCAGCCTTTATGGACTTAGAAGTGCCGCTCGAATATTTGGGAAGCGTTATGGTTATATTCGCCTCAGAAGAAGCCGCAACACCTGTGCTGACGGTAACTCTTATCTTCGTTCCCTCAGGCACTTTCTCGCCCTCGGCATAGCTCTGCTCGATAATAGTGCCCTTGGGCTTATCGCTGTTCTTCTCATCTATTGTCTCATCAAGAACAAGGTTGAGAGACTCAAGTATAGCCTTTGCGTTCTCGACATTTTCATCTATAAGCTTGGGAACTTCGATAAGCTCCTGCTCGCTCGCATAATAAATTGTTATTGTCGAGCCCTTTGACACCTGTCTGCCGTATTCCGGCGAGGTGCTAAGAACAGTACCCGCCTTTTCCGTGCTCTGCTGAGGAACGGAGTAGACCTCAAAGCCCGCGTTCTTGAGCTTTGTTATAGCATCGTTGAGCTGATACTTGAGAACATTCGGAACAGATGCTTTTTCTTCACTGACCGCGACGGTAACGGTGATAACATTGTTGGACTTATCAACCTTTGTGCCTGCCGCAGGATCCTGCGCATAAACCTGACCGGGCTCATAGAAGCTGTTCTGGACTTCGTTGACTTTGATAACAAAGTTCTTATAATCGTCGTTGCCGAGAATTTCCTCAGCATAGTTTTTATTTATGAGCTTCGGCACAGTAAGCTTTCTGTTGAAAACATCCGTGAATGAATACAGGCAAATAAGAACTATCGCGAGAACGGCGACAAATCCGATAACGATTCCAGAAAGAATCGGGATCATCTTGTTTTTCTCTGTAGTCTTGTTGGTCTCTTCCGGTGCCGGCTGCGGATTGTCTATAACACGCGTGTCGCTGGAGTTAGCCATGGGTACAGTGACCGGTGCGGTCTTGTCAACGAACTTTGTCGGCTCGTTGTCGACAAAATAGCTGTAGTCAAATTTTATTGCGGGGTTGCGCTTGAACTCCTCAAGATCAAGAATCATCTCTGCGGCAGACTGATATCTGTCCTTCGGGTTCTTCTGCATAGCGCGCATGGTTATCTGCTCGAGTCCCTCAGGAATGGAGCTGTTTATCTCACGCGGCTTTACCGGGTCTGTCTGGAGCTGCATAATGGCGACCGAGACGGAATTATCCGACTGGAAAGGCAGCTGACCCGTGAGCATCTCGTACATAACGACACCGACGGAATAGATATCCGACTTGTCGTCGGTTATATCCCCGCGAGCCTGCTCGGGGCTGATATAATGAACCGAACCGATAGCGGTATCGGTCATTGTTCTCGTTTCGCTTCTGCTGAATCTCGCGATGCCGAAATCGGTAACTTTGATAGTACCGTTTTCAAGAAGCATTATGTTCTGCGGCTTGATATCGCGGTGAACAATGCCCTTGTCATGGGCGTGCTGAAGAGCGCGGAGAATCTGCGTTGTAAAATGCACGGTCTCCTTCCACGATATAACGCCCTGCTGCTCAATATACTCCTTGAGCGTGATGCCCTCGACATACTCCATAACTATATACTGAAGCTTGTCGCCGTAGCTGACATCATAAACCTTGACTATGTTCGGATGAGAAAGCACAGCTATCGCCTTGGACTCATTCTTGAATCTGCGGCGGAACTCCTCGCTTGCAAGGAACTCATCCTTGAGAATTTTGACGGCAACCGTCCTGTCGTCGATATTGTCGTAGGCTTTATAGACAACCGCCATTCCGCCAACGCCAATGACTTCCTGAAGTTCATACCTTCCGTCAAGTCTTTTTCCGACATAATTATCCATTAAATCTCACACTCCTGTTGGGATACAGAAACCTAAAACGCCATTGCAACAACAGTGATATTGTCCCCGCCGCCGTTCTCGTTGGCAAGGTTTATCAGCCTGTCTGCAAACTCGTAATAATGATTGTCTCTGGTGGCATTATATATATCATCGGTCTCAACATAATTAGTCAGACCGTCAGTGCAAATGATAATAACGTCTCCCTCATCAAGAGTATCCTGATAATAATCCGTCTCTATGTCCGCGCTCACTCCGAGCGCTCTTGTGATTATATTCTTTCGAGGGTGATCCTTAGCCTGTTCCTGAGTCAGCTCGCCGTGTTCAACCATATCCTGAACAACCGAATGATCTCTCGTGAGCTGGGTTATACCCTCCTGCGAAATGCGGTAAGCTCTGCTGTCTCCGGCATGAACGAGATAAAGCTCTTTGTCTCTTATCATGGCGGCGACTACCGTCGTACCCATGCCGTTGAGGCTCTCGACCGAGCATGACATCTCATAAATAGAAGAATTGGCATTCTCGACAACAGAGGTCAGAAGATTTTTTATCGATCTGTCGCTCATTCCGTGCTGGTAGCCGGAGGCTATTTTTTCGCTGATCATCTTAACGGCAGTCTGGCTGGCAACGCTTCCGCCTGCCGCGCCGCCCATGCCGTCGCAGACAACAGCCCAAACTACGCCGCCGGGAAGCTCTCCTGCAGCGAACGAATCCTGATTGTCTTTTCTGACTTTTCCCTGATCTGTCTTTGCAACAATTTTCATATCT
>ERZ839767.2348-NODE-2348-length-24920-cov-6.814800_pt1 | contig 24920 bp, 18 predicted proteins | sample MGYA00519879_ERZ839767 | MGnify/ENA primary metagenome ERZ839767 (study PRJEB31850, sample SAMEA3708852) | human gut metagenome | biome: human gut; feature: human-associated habitat; material: faeces | place: China | collected 2014 ... | reverse complement strand
ATCCTGCGGCCGAATAAAACGCTTTTCAGCGTTTTATTAAAAACTCGTATAAGGCGGCTGTAAAATTCTGATAAAAATCTCAGGAATGTGGCCGACAGATATTGACATTTCCGCCGCGAAGTGGTATTCTTATTTCGATACTTAAGTACCGAATAGAATATGTGCAGTGAGCCATTACAACGGCAGCTGCATAAATCCTGTATGGGCCGATCCACAGAAAACGGTAGGCACCAACAAATTACAAGGAGTGTATTAACAATGGGATTCAAATCTGACATCGAAATCGCACAGGAGACCCCGATGCTGCACATTCGCGAGATCGCAAAGACCGCGGGCGTGGATGAGAAGTATCTGGAGCAGTATGGCAACTACAAGGCCAAGGTTGACTACAACATCCTGAAGGACATGGCGGACAAGCCCAACGGCAAGCTGGTTCTGGTCACCGCCATCAACCCCACCCCCGCCGGTGAGGGTAAGACCACCACCACCGTCGGCCTGGCCGACGCCATGCGCCGCATCGGCAAGAACGTCATGGTCGCTCTGCGTGAGCCTTCCCTGGGCCCCGTGTTCGGCGTCAAGGGCGGCGCGGCCGGCGGCGGCTACGCACAGGTCGTCCCCATGGAGGACATCAACCTGCACTTCACCGGTGACTTCCACGCCATCGGCGCTGCCAACAACCTGCTGGCTGCGATGCTCGATAACCATATCTACCAGGGCAACGCTCTGGGCATCGACCCCCGTCAGATCACCTGGCGCCGCTGCGTCGATATGAACGACCGTCAGCTGCGGTTCGTCGTTGACGGCCTGGGCGGCAAGGTCAACGGCACCCCCCGTGAGGACGGCTACGACATCACCGTGGCTTCCGAGATCATGGCGGTTCTGTGCCTGGCCTCCGATATCAACGACCTGAAGAAGAGACTGTCCCGTCTGGTGGTCGGCTATACTTACGCCGGCAAGCCCGTCACCGCCGGTGACCTGCACGCCCAGGGCGCTATGGCCGCTCTGCTGAAGGACGCTCTGAAGCCCAACCTGGTTCAGACGCTGGAGCATACCCCCGCGTTCGTCCACGGCGGCCCCTTCGCCAACATCGCCCACGGCTGCAACTCCGTGACCGCTACCAAGATCGCTCTGAAGCTGGGCGATTACGCCATCACCGAGGCCGGCTTCGGCGCCGATCTGGGTGCTGAGAAGTTCCTGGACATCAAGTGCCGCATGGCGGGTCTGAAGCCCTCCTGCGTGGTTCTGGTCGCCACTGCCCGCGCCCTCAAGTACAACGGCGGCGTGCCCAAGGCCGAGACCGGCAAGGAGAACCTGGAGGCTCTGGAAAAGGGTCTGCCCAACCTGCTGCAGCACGTTTCCAACATCACCACCGTCTACAAGCTGCCCTGCGTGGTCGCCATCAACCGCTTCCCCACCGACACCGAGGCGGAGCTGAAGCTCATCGAGACCAAGTGCAGGGAGCTGGGCGTCAACGTTGCTCTGTCCGAGGTTTGGGGCAAGGGCGGCGAAGGCGGCGTAGAGCTGGCCAAGGAAGTCATCCGTCTGTGCGAGCAGCCCAATGATTTCACCTTCTCCTACGAGCTGAACTGCTCCATCAAGGAGAAGATCGAGGCCATTGCCAAGAAGATCTACCACGCCGACGGCGTGAACTTCACCGCCAATGCCGAGAAGCAGATCAAGACCCTGACCGAGCTGGGCTACGATCATATGCCCATCTGCATGGCCAAGACCCAGTATTCCTTCACCGACGATCAGACCAAGCTGGGCGCACCCAGAGATTTCACCATCACCGTGCGCAACGTGAAGGTTTCCGCCGGCGCCGGCTTCCTGGTCGCTCTGACCGGCGAGATCATGACCATGCCCGGCCTGCCCAAGGTACCTGCCGCTGAGCGTATCGATGTGGACGAGACCGGCAAGATCTCCGGCCTGTTCTGATTCATAGTACCGTAAAAAGCGCAGGCGGCCCCCCGCCTGTGCTTTTACGGTTTTGGACTTGTTTCATTGGGAGACTTTATGGCGGGTATTCACTATTTGTCGTTCATCCCCGCGGAGAACCCGGCCCACCGGAGTCAGGGTGTGAATCTGCTGCTGATGGTGGACAATCAGGGGGAGGACGCCGCCGTTACGGTGCGTTTTTACGGCTCCGACGGCTCTGACTGGCGGGAAATTTTCGCCGAGGAGCGGAGTTTTCAGGGGCATAGCCATATCCACGCCTATTTTCATCTTCCCCCCGCCTGCTTCGCACCGGAAAACTGGGGCGGAGAGACGCTGGAGGAACTGGCGGTATGGGTGGGAGAAGCGCCCCCCGCGCCAACGGAGCAGGGACAGCTCCTGTTTCTGGAACCATGATTATTTTGGAATCCCTGAATCAATCGTCTTCGGCTGAGCAGCGGGTCTTTTTCTCCAGCTGTGCGGTTTCAAAAGCGGGAAATATAGCGCAGCCGTTGCCGGCATAAGCCGGCTTACGGATGCGGCATACCCCTTGCGGGTACATACAGTATTTCTCCGCTTCTGAAATCTTCATCTGGTGAAAAATCTCTCGCTGTCAGCTCTCGCCGATTGGTTCAGAGCTTTCCTATTTGAAAGGAAATTTGACCTATGGACATGACATTGGAATCCTGCCGCAGATTTGTGGAGGTTCTGGCTTCTGACGCCCCGGCCCCCGGCGGCGGCGGCGCGGCTGCTCTGGTGGGCGCCATCGGCACCGCACTGGGCAACATGGTCGGCTCTCTCACCGTCGGCAAGAAAAAATATGCCGACGTGCAGGATGAGATCATCGCTCTGAAAGCAAAGTGCGACGACCTGCAAAAGCAGCTGCTGGATCAGGTGGAGGCCGACGACAAGGGCTTCGTTCCTCTGGCCAAGGCTTACGGCATTCCCAAGGACGACCCTGACCGGGACAAGATTCTGGAGGAAGCCACCATCACCGCCTGCGCGGTACCCATGCACATTATGGAGCTGTGCTGCGAGGCGCTGGACTGCGTTGCCGTGTTTGCCGCGAAGGGCTCCCGGCTGGCAGTCTCCGACGCCGGATGCGCCGCCGTGTGCTGCAAGGCAGCCCTGCAGGCCGCGTCTCTGAACGTGTTCATCAACACCAAGAGCCTGAAGAACCGGGAAGTGGCGGAGGACATGAACCGCCATGCCAACGTGATGCTGAACAAGTATTGCAGCGTTGCGGACGAGATCTTCAACGACGTCAAGGCGGGCTTCGGTCAGTAAGCCCCACAACGAACATATTGGAGGAAACATATTATGGCTAAGTTACTGTTGGGCAAGGAAGTTACCGATGCCCTGAACGCGAATCTGCAGACACGCACCGCCGCGCTGCGGGAGAAGGGCGTCACCCCGACCCTGGGCATCATCCGCGTAGGCGCCGACCCCTCCGACCTCAGCTACGAAAAGGGCGCGACCAAGCGCGCCGAGCTGGTGGGTGTGGATGTCAAGAAGTTTGAACTGCCTGCGGATGCTTCCAAGGAAGACGTTCTCGCGGTCATCGATCAGGTCAACGCCGACGATTCCATCCACGGCGTGCTGATGTTCCGCCCCCTGCCTAAGCACCTGAAGGCTGACCAGAACGAGATCTGCAACCGCCTCGACCCCAAGAAGGACGTGGACTGCATGACCCATCTGTCCAACGCCGGTGTGTTTGAGGGACTGAACGGTCTGGGCTTCGCCCCCTGCACCCCCGCCGCCTGCATGGAGATTCTGGACTACTACGGCATCGACTGCAAGGGCAAAAACGCCGTGGTCATCGGCCGCAGCCTGGTGGTCGGCAAGCCCGCCGCCATGATGCTCATGGGCAAGAACGCCACCGTTACCGTCTGCCATACCAAGACGGTGAACACCGCTGAAATCTGCCGGAACGCGGACATCATTGTTTCCGCCGCCGGTGTGCTGAACAGCCTGACCAAGGACTATGTCCGCCCCGGACAGGTGGTCGTGGACGTGTCCATCAACTGGGACGAGAACAAGATCAACGCCAAGGGCGGCAAGGGCGGCATCGCCGGCGACGCCAAGTTTGACGAGGTCGAGCCGATCGTTGAGGCCATCACGCCCGTTCCCGGCGGCGTCGGCTCCGTGACCACCTCCGTGCTGATGAAGCACGTGGTGGAGGCTGCCGAAAGAGTATAAACGCCATATTGGCTTCTGCGTAACTGACGGATTCGCGGGTTTACACCGCATGGGAGCGCAGAGAAAAGCCTGCCGACCGTCTGGGCGATTCAGTTTCCACGCTGGGTCGCCCTTTTTGTCTATGGACATTCAAATTCAATATTGAGAGCAAGGTGCTTTTATGAAAAAATTAAAAAATCTGGAGGAAGGTTCGTTCCTGAAGCTGTTTTTCGGCTTCTTTTCCGCTGCGTTTCTCATTGCGGCGGTGTATATGCCGGACAGGAATACCATGTTTTCCGGACTGTGGCAGATTCTCAGCCAGCCGGCAAAAATCTCTACCAACTATTTTGCCGTGGGCGGCTATGCCGCGACGTTCCTGAACATGGGACTGGTGGGACTGTGCTGTCTGGGGCTGTATGCCCTGTGCGGCGCGACGCCCAATAATGTTTCCACTCTGGCCTTTGTGCTGACCCTTGGCTTCTGCTCCTGGGGCATCAACATTCTGAACATCTGGCCGACGGTGCTGGGCGTTGTCATCTACTGCTTGGTGAAGAAGGAAAAGTTTGGCGCAAACGTCAACGCCATGCTGTTCTCCACCGGCATTGCGCCGCTGATCAGCGACCTGCTGGTGCGCCATCCCTATCCCGATGTGGTGGGCTTCAACCTGTACGGGTTTGTGGTGGCAATGATTGTGGGCATTGCCATCGGCTTCTTCCTCCCGGCGGGGCTGACCCATTCCCCGAAGGTGCATAAGGGCTTCGATCTGTATTCTGCCGCCGTGCCGGTGTGTCTGTTTGCGTTTTTCCTCAACGCCACGCTGTTCAAGACCGTGGGCATTGAACTGCCCGCCGCGCCCGGCGCGGAGACCCTGCTGGTAGCGTCCCGGCTGACGGTGAATCTGTTCTGCGGCATCCTGTTCGGGCTGTGCATTGTGTTCGCCCTGGCCATGGGCTGCAAGCCGAAGCAGTATTGGGCGCTGCTGACCGCCCCGGAGCATGTGGGCTCCGTTTCCTCCCAGCTGGGTACGGAGGTATTCCTGATGAACGTGGGCGTATTCGGCCTGTTCATTCTGGCTTACTACAACCTCATCGGCGCTTCCTTCAACGGCGTGACGCTGGGCATTATTTTCTGCATGCTGTGTACCTGCAATTCCGGCTCCCATCCCGGCAACGTCTGGCCGATCATGCTGGGGTACGTGCTGGCGTCCTTCCTGGCGGGGGGGCTGTCCAGAGTGGCGGGGGGCAATTTCACCTTCGTAATCAACGCCCAGGCCATCGCTGTGGGACTGTGCTTCGCCAACGGCCTGAGTCCCATTACCAGCAAGTACGGCTGGTTCTGGGGCATGGTTGCGGCCGTGATGCACTATTTCCTGGTTACCTCCGTCCCCAATCTCCACGGCGGGTTCTGCCTGTATAACGGCGGCTTTACGGCAGCGGTGATCTGCATTATTCTGGTGCCGGAGCTGGAGTGCTTCTGCAAAACCAAGGCCGAGCGTAAGGCACTGAAGGCCGCGAAATAAAAAATCACCGGGCAGGAAACAATTCCTGCCCGGAAACGAAAAAAGAAGGGAATCGCTTATACGGGACTCCAATTAAAATCTTTTCTAAAGATTTTAATTGGAGTCCTTATGAGACTTGTTTTGTGATTTCTTTCCTTATAAATCACGAAACGGGCAGCGCCGTCAGGCGGTGCCTTTCTGATTAAAATCTTGATTTTAATCAGAAAATAGTACCCCAAACGCTTCTTTTTTCGTTTCCGGAGTGATATAGTACATGCGAAGGACGGGGGGAACGCCATGAAAAAAACAAAAACGTCGCTTAGGACGGGCTTCCTGATGACCATACTGATCTGCTGGCTGGTGCCCATTTTTATTGTGGTGGCGCTGGCAGGTGTGCTGCTGAATGAGAACTACCGGCAGTCCGTGCAGCAGGAGATCGACAGCAGCGCTGCGAATGCTCTGCGGCTGGTGCAGATGCGCTTCGAGGACGCCATCGACGATTCCAAGGCAGTATCCTACGACGGCACCGTGCGGGACGCTTACCGCACCTGGCTGCAAAACGGCGACAGCGCCGGACTGTACGGCACCGTCACCGACTACTTGAGCCAGAGCTTTACCAGAGGCGAAATTTATCAGGCGGTGTTCATCCACTTCTGGAACGTGGATGCCAGCGCCTATGTCCTCAGCGACGGTACCACCAGCTTTGGCCTTCTGCGTCAGTGCCGCGAATGTGCCCCGCAGATCATGGCGGAAATGGAAGACGCGGACACGGACATCCGCCTGCTGCTGATCGACGGGCAGATGTACATGGCGCGAAACCTGCTGGACAGCACCTTCACCCCCTATGCCAGCGTGGTGATGCTGCTGCAGCCGGGAAACCTGTTCCTTCCGCTGGACTCGGTGAACCGGGTCGGGAATCTGCAATACAGTCTGGACGGCTACCGCTTCACCATCGCCGCAGACGGCAGTCTGGTGGAGGCGGCGGAGGAGACCGGGAACGTACATTGTCAGGCCAAGACCGAGGGACATATCATCGGCTTCTCTGCGGACAGGGAAGAATACGACATTTTCGGGGAAAACCCATGGATGCGCTGGGCCATCGGCAGCGTGGTGCTGCTGATATTGCCTCTGTCTCTCGTGACCATTGCCCTGTTTTACCGCCATGTCACCCGTCCCATGGAAGTGCTGGGACAGGCGTATCAGCTGGTGAAAAGCGGCGAGCGAGGCTATGAGATCGGGCAGAAAGCCCCCAACCGGGAATTTGAAAAGCTGTTTGACCAGTTCAACGCCATGTCGGCGGAGCTTCAGCGGCAGTTTGAGCGGGCGTATCTGGAGCAGCAGGCCACCCAGCAGGCGAACATCAAGGCGCTGCAATCCCAGATCAACCCCCATTTTTTGAATAATACGCTGGAAATCATCAACTGGGAAGCCAGAATGGCAGACAACGAACGGGTCAGCGCCATGATCGAGTCCCTGTCCACCATGCTGAAGGCCGCGCTGGATCGGAACGGCCGGACGAAAATCCCCCTTTCCGAGGAACTGGGGTACGTGGACGCGTACCTGTACATCATCCGGGAACGGCTGGGCGAAGGCTTCCGGGTGCATAAGGACATCGATGAATCCATTCTCGCGCTGCCTGTACCCCGGCTGGTTCTGCAGCCGCTGGTGGAAAACGCGGTGGAGCATGACATCACCGCCAACCGGGGCGGCGACCTGTGGGTCAGAGCCTACCGGCAGGCGGACAAGGTGGTGCTGGAGGTGGAGCATGACGGCACCCTGACCCAGGAGGACAAGCAGAAAATTCAGTCCCTGCTGGCGAAGATCTCCCAAGGAGCGGCTGCCGGCGGGCAGGTGGGGCTGCGCAACGTCAGCCAGCGCCTGAACCTGATTTACGGCGACGAGGGAACGCTGACCCTGGATCAGACCAGAGCCGGAACGGTTCTCGCCCGGGTCGCCATCCCCGTCGGACAGTGAAAAGCGCAAGCAAAGACAAAAATGACAACGATTGCCAAAAAAAGCCAAGCAGAGACAAGAAAGGGACTTGTACAAAATCACCGAAAAGCGGTATAATTTAAGGAAATAGTATGGGTAAGTTGCCATGAAAGAGAAACGGGAGGGTGCCGATCTATGAAAAGAAGACTGGCCATTTTGCTGGCATTGGCCTTGGGATTGAGCGGCTGCGCATTTTCATCCGCATCCCCGACATCGGAGCAGACTGCGGCTGTCCAGGCAAAGCAGCCGGTCACGCTGGAAGTCGTCACCTCCTACGGCGGCGACGACGGCAGCCGGCGCGTTTTTGAAGCGGCGGTCGCCGCCTATGAAGCGGCCACCGGAAACAAGGTAAAGGACGGCTCGGCCGTTTCCAACGAGGGCTGGAAGGCCAAGGTTCTGGCGGATTTTGAGACCGGCTCCGAGCCGGATGTGCTGTTTTTCTTCACCAATGCCGACGCCGACCCCATTATCAACGCCGGACGGGTGGTGTCCATCGAGGACATCCGGGAGGTTTACCCCGACTACGCTTCCAATATGAAGCAATCCATGCTTGCCCAGGCCGCGGACGGAAAGCATTACGCTGTCCCCGCCGCCGGGTATTGGGAAAATCTCTTTGTCAACAAATCGGTGCTGGAAGCCTGCGGCATTCCGGTGCCGGGGGCGGATTACACCTGGGAGCAGTTCCTTGCCGACTGCGAGACCATCAAAGGCAGGGGCTATATCCCCATTGCCTGTTCCCTGGTGGAGGTGCCGCATTATCTGTTCGAGTTTGCCGTCATGAACAACGGGACGGTGGAAAACCATCTGGAGGTTCCCACGCTGGACGAAAACGGGAACCTGCGGGACGACGAGGTGTCCCGGAAATGGGTCGCGGCGCTGAACGACATCAAGGCGCTGTACGATCTGGGCTATTTCCCGCCCAACACCCTGACGGCCACCGACGAGGAGACCGTCTCCCTCTTCGGCAACGGGAAGGCGGCGTTTCTGGTGGACGGCTCCTGGCAGGTGGGTCACCTGGGGGAGCGGTTCGGCGATAAGATCGAGAACATGGCGGTGCGTTTTGTGCCGGGCAAGGGCGAACGGAAGGCCACCGAGGGCATCGGCGGCATCTCCATGGGTTATTTCATCACCCGCAAGGCCTGGAAGAACCCGGAAAAGCGGGACGCAGCGGTGCGGTTTGTGGAAATGCTGACGTCCAACGAGATTTTAAGCACCTTTATCAGAACCGAGGTTACGGCGCTGATCGACGGCGCCAGCCCCGTCGGTCTGAACAGTCTGGAGCAGTCCGCGGCGGAAACCAACGCCCAGCTGACCCGGGTCAGCCTCGCGGTGCAGGACGCCATCAGCGCGGAGGCCAAGAGTACCCTGTTTACCAGCATCCAGAAGGTAGTCACCGGCCAGATGACCGCCGAAAATGCGGTGGCGACTGCCATCCAGAGAAACGAATAAGCGGTTTTTCCATGGAAAAACCCCCGGAACTGCGGGAGCAGTTCCTGGGTGATGGGCTTCCGTCCGGGCATTCTGCGGACTCGATGCGCTTTAGGAAGCCTCTGAATAAATCGTCTGCGGCTATGAGCGGATCTTTTTCGCCCACTCTTCGGTATCGAAAACGGGAAATACATACAGTATTCCCCCGTTTCCGATGCCTCGATTGGCCGAAAAATCTCTCGCTCACAGTCCTTGCCGATTTATTCAGAGGCTTCCCCGGAAAAAAGAAAAAGGAGCGGATACGATGTATCGGGTAGTTCTCATTGACGATGAAAATATCATTGTGGAAGGTCTGCGGCGGGTCATCAAGTGGGCGGACTACGGCTGTGAGGTCGTGGGAACGGCCAGCGGCGCCGAGGAAGGCGCGGCGCTGATCCGGAAATTGCAGCCCCATATCCTGTTCACCGACATCCGGATGCCCGGAGCCGACGGCCTGACCATGCTGGCGGCGCTTCGCAGCGAGTTCCCGGACATGCAGGTGACGGTGCTGACCGGCTATCAGGACTTTTCCTATGCCCAGGAGGCGATCCGTTTGGGCGTCACCCGGTTTTTGCTGAAGCCCTCCAAAATGGACGAGATCAGGGAAGCCCTGGAAACCATGACCGTCCGCTTAAACGCCCGGTCTCAGATGCGGCATCCGGAGGAAGAACCGGAGGAGGAGCAGCACGGCGCGGGAAGCTTCATCGTCAACCAGGCAATGGCCTACATCGAGGAGCATTACGCGGAAAAGCTGACCCTTCAGGGAGTGGCGGATTGCTGCTATGTTTCCCAGTGGCACCTGTCGAAGCTGCTGAACCGGCACACGGGCAAGAGCTTTTACGACATTCTCAACACCGTGCGCATCCGGAAGGCCAAGGAGCTGCTGCTTGACCCCAGGCTGAAGATCGGCGAGATCGGCGAGCGGGTGGGCTACGCGGATACGGCGCATTTTGCCAGAACCTTCAAAAAACAGGAGGGTATGAGCGCCAACGAGTACCGCAACACCCTGAAATAGGGGGAACTCCGTGCAATTGTGCGTTACCGGGCTTAATAAAATAGAAATGGGTCATTGTGACCAATAGACGGCGATCACATTTGTGCAAAATGGCGAACGCCGTTTTCTCTGTTTGCACCGAATTGTGGAAACCCACAAGCAAAAACAAAAAACAACAAGGCCGTCTCATGACAATTCCGGGCTATGCCTGTAAAATATAGATAAATGAAACGTAAATAAAACGACTGTCGGAACGGCAAGAATAGGAAGGACGGGTGAAGAGTGAATGGCTGCAAAAACCTCCGAACGTCTGGAGCCAAGAGTCAAGTCCCCGAGCTGGTTTGAGAAGAACAAGAAAACCCTGGTGCTTCTGACCATGGTTGCTCCCGTGGCGATCTGGCTGCTGCTGCTGCGCTACCTGCCTATGGGCGGTATCGTGCTGGCGTTCAAAAATTACAAGGTCAATCCCCGCAATCCCTCCTTTATCAGCAACCTGCTGAGCAGTAAGTGGGTGGGATTCAAGAACTTCGAGTTCCTGTTCAAGACCGACTCCGCCTGGGTCATGATCCGCAACACGCTGGCCTACAACATCGTGTTCATCGTTCTGGGCGTCATCATCCCGGTGGCCTTCGCCATCATGATGAACGAGATCACCAGAAAGTTCTTCAAGAAAGCTTACCAGACCATGATGTTCTTCCCTTACTTCCTGAGCTGGGTCGTGGTCAGCTACTTCCTCAATGCCTTCCTGGATGCCCAGTACGGCATGATCCCTGCCATGCAGGAAGCCGCGGGACACGCCCGCACCTCCTGGTATACGACCCCCGGCCCATGGCCGTTCATCCTGACGTTTGCAAACCTCTGGAAGAATGTGGGCTACTCCACGGTTCTGTACCTTGCGGCCATCACCGGCATCGACACCAACCAGTATGAAGCCGCCGCCATGGACGGCGCGACCAAATGGCAGCAGGTGCTCCACGTGACCATTCCCCACCTGCGCACCATGATCGCCATTCTGTTTATCATGAACGTCGGTAAGATCTTCGCTTCTGACTTTGGCCTCTTTTACAATGTTCCCATGCAGAACGGCGCGCTGTTCTCCGTGACCCAGACCATTGATACCTACGTCTACCGTGCCTACATGGCCACCGGTGACCCGGGGCAGTCTTCCGCGGCCGGATTGCTGCAAAATGTCCTTGGCTTCGTCTGCATCCTGACGGCCAACGGAATCGTCAAGAAAATCGATTCCGAAAGCAGTCTGTTCTAAGGGGGGATTCCAAATGGCTGAAAAGAAGAACCTCCGCCTGAATTGCGTCAGCGTGGGAACCGAAGCGGTCTTTCATGGGATCATCGGTCTGTTCTCCGTCTGCTGCATCATTCCCTTCGCCTTCGTTATCATCATTTCCTTCTCGTCCAAGGAATCCATCACCACCATCGGCTACTCCTTCATGCCCATCGGCTGGAGCGTGGACGCCTACCGGTACGCATTCAATAAGCTGCCCCAGATCTGGCGCTCCTACTTTAACTCCATCTACATCACGGGCATCGGCACGGTGCTGAGCACCACCATGTGCGCCATGTACGCCTACGTTCTGTACCGTCCTGACTTCAAATTCCGCGGCTTCTTCAATTTCCTCAGCTTCTTCACCATGATCTTTGGCGGCGGTCTGGTGCCGACCTACATCGTCAGCAAGCAGCTGCTGGGTCTGAGCGAGAACTATGCGGCGCTGATCGTGCCTCTGCTGGTCAGCCCCTTCAACATCATCGTGATGCGCTCCTTCTTTAAGAGCAGCGTCCCCCTGGAGCTGATCGAAGCGGCCACCATTGACGGAAGCGGCGAATATTCCACATTGTTCCGGGTGGTCGTCCCCATCGCCAAGCCCGGCATCGCCACCATCGCGCTGCTGAACGCTCTGGCCTACTGGAACGACTGGTTCAACTCCCTGCTGTACATCCAGCAGAAGAAGGTGTTGCAGCCCTTGCAGGCGCTGCTGATGGAGCTGCAAAACAACACGGAATACTTAAACCGTATGGCAGGTATGCTTGGCCCGGACGCCATCGCCGAAGCGGCGAAAATGCCGTCCCAGGCTCTGCGAATGGTTCTGGTGGTGTTCATCGTCGTTCCCATCGCCTGCGCCTACCCCTTCTTCCAGCGCTACATCGTTTCCGGCCTGACGGTCGGCTCCGTGAAGGGCTGACGGTGCAAAAACATGGCTAACGCAGCCACGTTTGGCTGTTTAGTAAATAACAAACTATTTGGAGGAAGACACATGAAAAAGTTACTGGCCCTGTTGCTGGCTCTGGTAATGGTGCTCGGTCTGGCCGCTTGCGGCTCCGGCAATACCACGCCCACCGCCGCCCCCGACAATGCTCCCGCTGCTGACAATGCTGAGACCGCTGCTCCTACCGCGGCTGAGCTGGAGCCTGTCACGCTGAAGATCTGGTTCCATGGCAGCACCGTCACTCCCGACGCTTCCGCGAAGGTCATGGAGTCCGTCAACGCTTATCTGAAGGATAAGATCAACGCTACCATCGAACCCATCTGGGGCACCTGGGGCGACTTCGATCAGGCCACCGTTACCGCCCTGGCCGGCGGCGACAAGGTCGACATGTACTTCACCTGCAACTGGTCTGCCGACGAGTACAACAAGTACGCCAAGGACGGCTACTGGGTCAAGCTGGACGACATGCTGGACACCTACGCGCCCGAGCTGAAGGCCACCATTCCCCAGGACATCTGGGACTGCGCCAAGACCAACGGCTACGACGGCCTGGGCATCTATGCCGTTCCCGGCCTGAAGGACACCGCTACTCAGAACTGCTGGGATGTCAACGGCACCCTGTTGGCGGAACTGGGCTACAATGTTGACGACGTCTGCAACGCCGGTCTGGACTACTACTCCGACGAGTTCGCCGAAATGCTGCAGAAGGCTAAGGATCTGAAGGGTAAGGATTTTTACCCCCTGCTGATCGAGCCTGTCGTTCTTGAGAGAATGGTCACTCATTCCTCCATCATCACCGGCGACCTGCCCACCGGCGCTGTTCTGTCCTACTACTACGACGCCGAGCATCCCTCCAAGGACATCGGCAGCACCATCGTGAACAAGTTCTCCACCGATGCGTTTGCCAAGTTCGCCGCGAAGACCTACGAGTATGCCCAGAAGGGCTACATCTCCCCCAGCTGCCAGTCCACCGCTACCGCCAACGACTACCGTACCGCTACCCAGTCCACCGGCGAGTACCTGTTCGGCACCCAGTCCTATGCCTTCGGCTGCGAACTGGACTTCTCCACCGCCCGTAACATCGATGTCCGCATGGTTCCCGAGACTGCTGCCTACATGGACTGCACCTCCGGCCAGGGCGCTATGATCGCAATCTCCGCTACCTCCGCGAACCCCGAGCGCGCTCTAATGTTCCTGAACCTGCTGAACACCGACTCCGAGCTGATGACCATGATGAACTACGGTACCGAGGGCTTCACCTACAACAAGAACAGCGACGGCACCATCACCTTTATCCCTGAGAACCGTGCCAACTACTCCCCCTGGACCAACGGTATGGGCAACGTCCGTATCCTGCCCCCCACCGACGCGCAGGGTGCTGACTTCTGGAATCGCTTCTCCGCTTACTACGACGCGGCCGAGGCTCTGCCCATGGGCGGCTTCATCTTCGATTCCTCCGAGCTGAGCACCGAAGCTGCTGCCCTGTCCAACGTCTACGCCGAGTACGCCTTCAACCTGATGTCCGGTGCCGTGAGCCCCGATAATGTCCTGCCCACTTTCCTGTCCAAGCTGGAAGACGCCGGCATCAACGACTTTGTCGGCGCTGCTCAGGAGCAGCTGGCGGCTTACATGGGCTAATCCCCTATATAGGCTGACAAAACCACACCCCCCTTACCCCGCGCCTTTTTAGGCGCGGGGCTTTTCCTCTTTGCGGCAAAATTTCCCATCCTACCTTAATGAATCTTTAATGGCAACATAGTTGATTTCCGCAGGTAATTTCGCTATAATATGGATTACAAAATGAAACATTTACGTGTGGAGGACAGAATTATGAAAGTTCGAGCATGGCTGGCTTTGGCGCTGAGCCTGTGCCTGACCGTTTCTCTGGCGGGCTGCGGAAGCAACGATACGGCAGTGTATGTGCAGTCGGTTTCCGATTTGACGGGAATGGGCGGCATCGCGGCCGGCGACCGGTTCCCCGGCATGGTCGTTTCCGAAAACGTGACGGAGATTAAGAAGGATTCGGAAAAGACCGTCAAGGAAGTGCTGGTCAAGGAGGGCGACGACGTCAACAAGGGCGACAAACTGTTTGAGTACGACACCGAGGAGTTACAGCTGAGTCTGGAAAAGAAACAGCTGGAGCTGGAGCAGCTGAACGCATCCATCGAAAGCTACCAGCAGCAGATCAAGGAACTGGAAAAGGAGCGGGGCTGGGCGTCCGGCTCGGATAAGCTCCAGTACACCATCCAGATCCAGACCACCCAGGTGGACATGAAGGAAGCGGAGCTGAATGCCAAGGCGAAGCAGACCGAGGTCACCCAGGCGGAGAATCTGCTGAAAAACGCCACCGTGGTGTCGCCCATCAAGGGCCGCATTCAGTCCATCAACGAAAGCGGCACCGACAGAAACGGCAACCCCGCACCGTACATCACCATTCAGGAGGTCGGCTCCTACCGCGTCAAGGGTACCATTGGGGAGCTGCAGCGGGGCAGCATTATTGAAGGCACCCGCATCAAAATCACCTCCCGGACGGATCCCTCCGCTGCCTGGACGGGCACGGTCAAGCTGGTGGATTACGAAAACCCCTCTCAGGGGAGCAACACCGACCGGTATTACGGTACGTCGACCGATTCCATGTCCGCGTCCAGCAAGTACCCGTTCTACGTGGAGCTGGACAGCACCGACGGCCTGATTCTGGGGCAGCATGTTTACCTGGAAATGCTGACGGAAGGGGACGGCACGTCCTCCGGTCTGCCCCTCAGCAGCGCCTTCATCTGCTTTGAAGACGACGGCTCTGCCTACGTGTGGGCGGAGAAGAAGGGCAAGCTGGAAAAACGCAGCATCACGCTGGGCGAGCACGATGAGGCGACGGACACCTACGACGTGCTGGACGGCCTGACGCTGGAGGATTACATTGCCTTCCCCGACGAGCAGCTGTGCCACAACGGCGCGCCGACCACCCATGAAATGACGGCATCGGAGAATGTGGACATGCCCATGGACAACACGGGCGAGGGCGGCATGGATATGCCCATGGAAGACATGCCCATGGAGGACATGCCTGCTGAGGGCATGGATATGATGCCTGAGGAAAGCATCTCCGGGGAAACCGGGGAGATGCCCGGTGAGGATGCGGCGGCGACCGAGACCGCGTCCACAGAAGGCGGGGTGGGCTAAGTGGCCATCCTGAAACTGACGGACATCTGCAAGGATTATGTGCAGGGCAAGGAGCCTGTCCGGGTGCTGAAAAATGTCAACCTGACCATGGAGCGGGGCGATTACCTTGCCATCATGGGGCCTTCCGGCTCCGGCAAGACCACCCTGATGAACATCATCGGCTGTCTGGACGTTCCCACCTCCGGTACCTATGAGCTGGACGGGCAGAACCTGAAGGACATGGACGACGATGAACTGGCGGATATCCGGAACAAGCACCTGGGCTTCGTGTTCCAGAGCTTTTACCTGATGCCCAAGCTCACCGCGCTGGACAATGTGGCGCTGCCCCTGCTGTACGCCGGGGTGAGCCTGAAGGAGCGGCGGGAACGGGCGGCGGAGGCGCTGAAGGCCGTGGGACTGGAAGAGCGGATGGACTTTTTCCCCAACCAGCTGTCCGGCGGCCAGTGCCAGCGTGTCGCCATTGCCCGGGCGATGGTGGGAAAGCCGGATCTGCTGCTGGCGGACGAGCCGACCGGCGCGTTGGACACCAAGGCAGGCAACCAGATCATGGATATTTTCCGGCGGCTCAGTGACGAGGGAATGACCATCCTCATGATCACCCACGAGCTTGCCATTGCCCAGTGCGCAGACAAGATTTACCACATTCTGGACGGGCAGCTCCGTACTTACGACGAGCAGCAGGAGGGAGGTGCCGGAAATGAAGAAGCAGAATAAGAAGAAAACCATCATTACGGTGACCGCAGTGGTTCTGGTGGTGGTCATCGGCCTTGGCGTGTGGTTCGGCGTGAGCCGGGGCAGGTCGGAGCCGGTGAAGGTGTTTGCCTTCAACTACGTCGGCATGACGGAATATTGGGGCGATTCTCAGGAGAGCTACGGCCCCGTTTCCACGGATAAAATCCAGACCGTGTTTCTTTCCTCCACCCAGACGGTGACGGAAATGAAGGTCGCCCAGGGAGACATGGTGAAAAAGGGCGACGTGCTGATGACCTTTGACACCAGCTTGTCCGACCTCCAGCTGGAGCGCAAGCGGCTGGAGGTGGAAAAGCTGAAGCTGGATCAGGAAACTGCCCGGAAAAGGCTGAGAGAGATCCAGAATATGACGCCCATGTCCGCCGTAGATGTTGACGATTCCGGCGATTACGGGGACGAGGGGGATCCGAATGCCGGCGACAAGCTGACGGGCAGCTATCAGCTCTCCACCAACTCCGACTACGACGGCAGCATGGCGGAAAAGGCGCTGATCTGCTGGCTCAACACCGCAGCCGCCGTGGACAATGGCATTCTGGAAGCGGCGCGGCAGAAGGCGGAGGAGTACCAGAATAAAAATTACGTACCCGACCCCACGGAGGAACCTACCGTGGAAACAACGGAAGAAACGACGGAGACTACGACAGAAACTACGGAAAGTCCGTCAGAGAAGCCGTCGGAAACTCCGAATCCGCCGGAGAATCCCGGGGAAGGTTCTTCCGGCGGGAATCCCGGGGGCGAGGACGGCGAAAATTCCAGCGCCTCGGCGGCGGAAAACCCCGATGAAAAGCCTACGATTACCGTGAGCGATTACTACATGGTCTTCAAGGTCACCGAGGGCAATATGTCCCTGGGCAACCGGCTGACCTGGCAGGGGCTGCATATCTACCGGCAGGGCGGCGGCTTCGTGTTCAAGTTCTTTGACGCTTCGGTGGTTCCCGACCATTCCATCATAACGGACGACCCGGACAGCACCGATCCCACCGACCCGGATATGCCTGACCCCGGCAGCGGCTATACCGCCGCGCAGCTGGCGCAGATGCGCTCCGAGCAGGAAAAGAAGATCAAGGAGCTGGGCTTCAAGATCAAGGTGGCCGAAGCGGATTACAAGATCAAGCAGGCCGAAATGAGCGACGGCAATATCTACGCCGACTTTGACGGCAAGGTGGTCTCCGTCCTGACGGAGGACGAAGCCAGAACCAAGAGCCAGCCCATCATTAAGGTCTCCGGCGGCGGCGGATTCTACATCCAGGGCAGCGTCAGCGAGCTGGACAAGGATAAGCTGCAAATCGGGCAGGAGGTCACGGTCAACGACTGGAACACCGGCATGACCTATCCCGGCAAGATCGTGTCCATGGGGGATTTCCCCAGCGACAACGACAGCTATTACGGCTCGGGCAACCCCAACGTGTCCTACTATCCCTTCACGGTCTTCGTGGACGAAACTGCGGATTTGCAGGCGGGAATGTACGCCAATATCCAGTATTCCTCGGCTACAGGCGAAAGTGGCATCTACCTGGAGAACCCCTTTGTTCGCAGTGAGAAAGGACAGTCCTTCGTTTACGTCCGGGGCGCCGACGGCAAGCTGGAGAAGCGGTTTGTGACCACGGGCAAGGCGCTGTGGGGCAGCTACACCGAGATTCTCAGCGGCCTGACCGCAGACGACCTCATTGCATTCCCCTACGGCAAGAACCTGAAAGAGGGCGCGCCCACGGTGGAAAGCGACCCGAGCGATCTGTACAGTTATTAAGGAGGGCAAATTTTATGATAGAAAATATCCGGCTTGCCTTCCAGGGAATCTGGGGACACAAGATGCGAAGCGTGCTGACCATGCTGGGCATTATCATCGGCATTGCGGCCATTATCACCATTGTTTCCACCATCCGGGGGACCAATGAGCAGATCAAGGAGAACCTCATCGGCGCGGGCAACAACGTGGTTACCGTCCGGCTGAATCAGGCGGGGTATTCCTATGACATGGGCTGGAATGCCATCCCCGAGGGCGTGCGGGTCATCACCGAGGAGACCCGGCAGGAGCTGGAAGAACTTTCCGGCGTGGAGGAAGTATCGCTGTATAACTCCCGGAACAATTCCAATTTCGTGTACTACCAGAACACGAGCTTCAACGGCGAGACCTACGGCATTGATATGCACTATCTGCCGGTGTACGGCTATCAGATCAAGTCCGGCAGAGGCTTCACCCAGGCGGATTACGACAATTTCCGCAAGGTGGCGCTGGTGGATGCCAACACGGTTTCCACCCTGTTCGGCGGAGAAAATCCCGTTGGAAAGTCGTTGGAGGTCAAGGGCGACGTGTTCACCGTGGTGGGGGTGGTTGCCCTATCCAAGGAGTTTACGCCGACCATTGAGACATTGCAGGACTACTTCCTCTATGCGGACACCTCCTCCGGCTGCCTGTACATCCCCAGCACGGTCTGGCCGACGGCATTTCAGTTTGACGAGCCTCAGAACGTGGCCATCAAGGTAAAAAACACCGACACCATGGCCACGGCGGGTAAGGAAGCGGCTGACCTTCTGACCCAGAAGCAGATCGTGGATTCGGAAAATACCGACTTCGATTACCGCAGTCAGGATATGCTGGAACAGGCGCAGCAGCTGCAAAAAATGTCCCAGTCCACCAACACCCAGCTGATCTGGATTGCCAGCATCTCCCTGCTGGTGGGCGGCATCGGCGTCATGAACATCATGCTGGTGTCCGTGACGGAGCGGACTGCCGAGATCGGTCTGAAAAAGGCCATCGGTGCGAGAAAGAAGCGGATTCTGCTCCAGTTCCTGACGGAATCGGCGGTGCTGACCAGTCTGGGCGGCATCATCGGCGTCATCAGCGGCGTGATTCTCGCGGAGCTGATCTCCAACATGATGCAGATTCCCGTGTCCATCAGTGCGCCGGCCATCATCGTGGCGGTGGTGTTCTCCACCTTCATCGGCGTGGTGTTCGGTATGCTCCCGGCCTACAAGGCGGCAAACCTGAACCCCATCGAGGCACTGCGTAGAGATTAAAAGCAAACGCCGCCGGTTTCCGATACGGAAACCGGCGGCGTAATTATATTTTTGCTGAGGGAAACAGTATTACACCGCGCCCAGGTATTCCTCCAGGCACAGCCCGGAGCCCTTCATGTCCATGGAGATTTCCCTGCCCACGTACCGGAAGTGCCACGGCTCGTTGGTGATGCCGGTGATCTCCGCTTTTTCCTCGGTGTAGCGGAGAATGAAGCCGTATTCCCAGCAATGCTCCCCCAGCCAGGCGTTGGCCTCCTCTCCCACTATGTCCACGGCCAGACCCATCTGATGCTCGCTGGTGCCGGGGACTGCCACGGTTTCCAGCGCCATTTTTCTGGCTTCGTCAAAATCCAGGTCAAATTCCTTCATGTGTTCCTGGGTCCGCTTTTCCAGAATGTCCGTCTGCTCCTGAAGGGTGCGGTAGCCGCAATTGAAGATGTACTCGATCCCCGCGTCTGTGCAATCGGAGAGCATCTGCATCAGCGGCTCGTAGCACCGCCGATCCACCCGGTGCCAGTCCTCAACAATCACGGGGTCGGCGGTATAATAGTCCGGAATCGGATGGGCGGCGTTGACGAGGATGACCTCCATGCCCTTGGGGGTGAAATAGTGGGTCACGCCGTCAATCTCCGTGGGCCCCACGGCGGCGGAGCCGTCGGGCAGGAAGTAGTAGCTGTATTCGCCCTCCTGATACCAGCCGGTGGCGGCAACGCCGTTTTCGCCGAAATAATACCGCTTTCCGCCGATCTCCTGCCAGTCCGTCGCCATGGTGCCGTCGGCCTGATAGTAGCGCATCCCGTCCTCGGAGGTGAGCCAGCCGGTGTGCATGACGCCTTCCTCGGAAAAGTGATAGCGGTTGTCGCCGATCGATGTATCCCCGGTCAGGGGCTGACCGGCTTCGTCAAAGCAGTAAATGTCGCCGTCCACGTTTGTAAAGCCGGTTCGCATTTTGCCGTCGTCGCCGAAATAGTACCGCTTTCCGTCAATCTCCTGCCAGCCCGTGGCGAGAATGCCGTCGGGGAGATAGCAGGGGATGCCGTCCAGCTGCTGCCAGCCGGTGAGCATAGCGCCGTTTTCGTCAAAGCAGTAGGTTTTTCCGCCGATGGTCTGCCAGCCGGTCAGCATGACGCCGTCGCTTCCAAAGTACCGGGTAACGCCGTCCTGTTCCAGCCAGCCGGTGGCGGGAATGCCGCCCTCCAGGAAAAAGTACCGCTGCCCGTCTATGTCCAGCCAGCCGGTGACAGGCTTGGCGTGAAAATCCCGGTAATACCGCACGCCGCCTTTTTCTGCCCAGCCGCTGCGGTCGACCTTGGCGTCGTACACGAGCCACGCGGCGCAGGCCGAAAAGGCGAGCAGCTGAAAAATCAGCGCCACTGTCAGAATGCGGCCGGTTTTTGTTTTCATATTGCTTCCTCCGCGAAAAGTAACCCAGGGGAACGCGCGCCTTTTCGGCGTAATTCCCCCGTGCACCTCAGTATATCATCGGACAGGACAAAATGCAACCCGCTTAATAGAACCTTCATAATCTTCCAGCCACATTTCGGCCTGTAAGTGTTGCTTTTTTGGGCGAAATATGGTATTATAAATTGCAATTTGAAGACAGGGGGCCGCTTTGGTCGCAGACCCCGAACAGGAGGTAAGAAGCTTGGCAAAAAAAGTACTGTGGATTCTGTTTGCCGTGGTTTTGGTTCTGGCACTGGCGGTGGCCGGTGTCACGGGGTATTTCTGGTATCAGAACAACCACATTTTCGTCGAGGACGCGGTCTACCCCATCAACGCGAAGACCCTGGATCTGCGGGGGCAGGACATTTCCTTTGAGCATTATGACGCCGTCCATTCCCAGCTGCCGAACTGCGAGATTTACTGGGACGTACCCTTCCAGGTCGGCAAATATCCCAATGATACCACGAAGCTGACGGTTGCGGATTTGACCGAGAAGGATATCCGGATTCTTGTGAACTATTTCCCCAAGCTGAAAACCCTGGACGCCACCGCTTGCAGCGATTACGCGGTTCTGGAATCCGCCAAGCAGCAGCTGCCCGGGTGCGAGATTCTTTACGAAGTCAGTCTGGGAGGCAAGTCCTTCGCGCCGGAGGTCACCGAGCTGACGCTGGAGGTGGGGGACTATGACTACGATACGCTGATGGAGAATCTCCAATATCTGCCCGACGTGCAGCAAATCACGCTGAAAAAGCCGGAGCTGTCCCTGGAACAGATCGACGAGCTGAAAACGACCTTTGGGAACATCACCATCGACTGCACGGTGGACATCGGCGGCACGGAGTACACCATGGACACCACCGAGCTGAACCTGTCCGGAATCAGTTCCGGGGATGTGGCGGGCGTGAGCGAAAAGCTGGGTATGCTTTCCGGGCTGACCAGCGTGGAGCTGATGAAATCCGACGGCACCAGCAGCCTGACAAAAGAGGACGTCAAGACCCTGGAAGAGGCTGCCCCGGGGGCGTCCTTCCACTACGTCTTCGACTTCTACGGCGAGACCCTTTCCACCACCGAGACCACGGAGGTTCACATCAAGAACGTGAACATCGGTGACGAGGGACTGCCGGAAGCCCGCCTGGCGCTGGATTTGCTGGAAAATTGCAGCCGCTTCGTGCTGGAAAACTGCAAAATCTCCAACGAGAGCATGGCGCAGCTCCGGGAGGACTACCGGGACAAGACCAAGGTGGTTTGGCGTGTGCCCTACGGCGGCGGAAGCTGCATGACCGATTCCGAGGTCATCCGCTGCACCTACGAGCTGACGGACAAGAACGCCCAGAATCTGGTCTACTGCGAGGATGTGCGGTTCATGGACGTGGGACATAACGACGTGACCTTCCTTAAGGATTTCTCCTTCCTGAAGGGAATGCCCAAGCTGGAAGCCATTATCATTTCCAGCGCCTATGTCTCCGATCTGACCCCCTTCGCCAACTGCAAGGAGCTGAAATTCTTCGAGGCGGCCTTCTGCGGCAATATCGAGGATCTCACTCCGCTGGCACAGTGCGAGAAGCTGGAAATGGTGAATATCAGCTTTACCAAGGTCAAGGACCTGTCTCCCCTGGACAATGTTCCCATCAAGACCCTGTTCGCCCAGAACTACAGCGCCAAGCGGATTTCGGCGGAGGAGCAGAAGCGGTTTGCCGAGGTTCACCCCGACTGCCTGACCAAGTACACCGGCGATCAGCCCTACGGCCGGGGCTGGCGGTACGACGAGCACGACAAATACCTGCCCTACTACGGGATGCTCCGGAAGGTTTTCCGTCTGGACGACAACATCATCCCCAACAGTGTCGGCTGGTATTTGAGAGAGGGCGACACCGACCTGCCCACGGCGGAGTCCTGAATCTGAATAAGCAAAGCTCTCCCGGATTCTGGGAGAGCTTTTGCTGTACGGTTGGCGGAATGCGCGGCAAAAGAAACGGCAATACTTCTTTGCAAAATCCGAATCTTATGGTATAATCGATACAAAAGGAGGGATTCCCATGAATCTGGAAGAATTAAAAAGAAAGATGGACAAGGAGCACTATATCTATGACGATACGCTCTCGACGGTGCTGTACGTGGCCTTGCAGCTGGGCAGGCCGCTTTTGATCGAGGGCGCCGCCGGTGTGGGCAAGACCGAGGTGGCCAAGGTCATGGCCGCCGCGCTTGACCGGGAGCTGGTGCGGCTGCAATGCTACGAGGGGCTGGACGAAAGCAAGGCGCTCTACGAGTGGAACTATCAGAAGCAGCTATTGTCCATTCAGGTGAACATGAACGCCCAGGACAGGGAAGCGCTGACCCGTTCCCTGTTCAGCGACGAATATCTGCTGGAACGGCCGCTGCTCAGGTCCATCCGTTCGGAGAAGCCCGTGGTGCTGCTGATCGACGAGATCGACAAGGCCGACGAGGAATTTGAGGCGTTTCTCCTGGAGCTGCTGTCGGAAATGCAGGTGACGATTCCGGAGGTGGGGACGATCAAGGCCAATTCCGTCCCCTTCGTGGTGCTGACCTCCAACCGGGCAAGGCCCCTGTCCGAAGCCCTGCGGCGGCGGTGCGCCTATCTGTATATCGAGTACCCGGACATGGAAAAGGAGCTGGCCATCCTGCGGGCGAAGCTGCCCCATGTGGACGACCGTCTCTGTGCCCAGGTGGCGCTGGCGGTGCAGAAGCTCCGCTCCAACGAGGCCATTCTGAAAAAGCCCTCCATCGCCGAGACGCTGGACTGGGCGGCGGCGCTGGACGCTCTGGGCATCCGGGAGCTGACCCCCGACGCCCTGCGGAAAACCGCCGGATTCGTGCTGAAAAACAACGAGGATATGGCGGCGCTGGAGGAAGAAGAAGCGAACGGCTGCCGCTGCGGCGGCTGCGAGGGGCATCACCATGACTGAGCCGGACGTCTACCTGGAAAAGCTGTCCGCTTTTTCCCGGATGCTCCATCTGGAAAACCTAAGCGTCAGCCCTAAGGAGACGGAGGACGCCGCCCGGCTGCTGATCGCCCTGGGCATGGACGACCGGGAGCGGGTGAAAACCGCCCTGCGCACCGTCTACGCCAAATCCCGGGAGGAGCAGATCACCTTCGACCGGGTGTTCGACGGCTTTTTCCTGTCGGAGGAGCAAATTCGCCGCCAGGCCAAGGAGCAGATGGAGCGGGAGCAGGAGCTGGAGCAGCACCGCAAAGAAGCGGAGGAGGAGCTTCAGCTGAACGGCCAGCCCATGGATTTGAGCGAAAAGCAGCGGGAGACCTACGCAACCATGCCGGAGGAGGCCCGGCAGCGGCTGCGGGGGTTCATGGAAAAGTACCGCGGCACCGCCGAACGCAACCCCAAGCTCTACGGGGATTTCATCCACTCCGTATTTACCCGGGCGATCATGGAGCAGCAGATGCTCATGGAAAACGCCGGGGTGGGCGGGCAGGAGATGGACCCGGAGATCGGCATTCTCTACCGGGACATTTCCCAGTTCAAGGACACGGAGATTCCCAAAGCCATCGAGCTGATTCAGGCCGTAGCCAGAGAGATCAACGGGGAGCTGGCGGCCAGGGGGAAATCCGGCGGCCACATGGGGAAGCTGGATTTCCGCCGCACCATCCGCAAGGGACTGGAAACCGGGGGCAGCTTTTACCGCCTGCGCTACCGGAAGAAGCGTGCCAAGCGGAAGCGTCTGGTGCTGCTGTGCGACGTGTCCGGCTCCATGGTGCAGTTTTCGGAGTTTGCTCTGCGGTTTATTCAGAGCCTGAATCAGGTCTCGGAAAGATCCCGGGTGTTCCTGTTCTCCGAGACGGTGGTGGAGGCGGACGCATTCCGGCTGCAAAACATGGATTTGTTCCGCAGCTATGTGAAGGATTCCGGCATCTACGGCCGGGGGACGGATCTGGGCGCGGCGCTGGAGACCCTGTGTACCATGCGCCCAGGCGTGCTGGGTGCCTCCGCGACGCTGCTGATTCTATCCGACACCAAAACCATCGACCAGCCCCGGGCGTTGGCGGCGGTGCGGGAGGCAAAGCGTCAGGCGGGGAGAGTGATTTTCCTGAATCCCATCCCGGAAGGGAAGTGGAAGTATATCAGGAGCGTTCAGACCATGGCGTCCGTCTGCCCCATGGTATCGTGCAGCACCCTGCGGGAGCTGGCATCGGCCTGCCGGAAATTGACAAAGGGAATATAGGGCAACACCGCACAATTGTGCCTGCGAGTCTCAGCCGTCTTTTTGCCCCACTTCT
>ERZ839767.2335-NODE-2335-length-24991-cov-26.321262_pt1 | contig 24991 bp, 19 predicted proteins | sample MGYA00519879_ERZ839767 | MGnify/ENA primary metagenome ERZ839767 (study PRJEB31850, sample SAMEA3708852) | human gut metagenome | biome: human gut; feature: human-associated habitat; material: faeces | place: China | collected 2014 ... | reverse complement strand
GAGCGCTCTCGCGAGAGTCTTAGTCGCAGTTAGGGATTAGTTCAAAGTTCCCCTGTCCACGTTGCCCGGACAAGAAACTCCAGCCGCTCCCGTCCGCTTTAGCAACCTTTATTCTCTTTTTACAGTTCGATCTCCCCGTCAAACACAACCGCTGCCGGTCCAGTCATGTATACCAGGTTTTCTTCCCGATCCCAGTAAATCTTCAGATCCCCGCCGAGCAGTTTCACTGTCACTTCCTCTTCTTTCACATATCCGTTCAGAATCGAAGCCACAGCTACCGCACAGGCACCTGTTCCACATGCCAGTGTCTCTCCGGAACCACGTTCCCACACCCGCATTTCTACGGTATGATCATCCAGCACCTTCGCAAATTCTGTATTTACCCTGTCAGGAAAAGCCGGATGGAACTCAAACTTCGGACCGATCTTTTCGATGTCTAATCCTTTTACATCGTCAATGTATGTGATCGCATGTGGGTTACCCATTGATACGCCGGTGATGCGATATTCTTTTCCGTCTACCAGAAGGGGTTCATTGATCACCTGCTCTTTTTCGGAAACTACCGGGATTTTTGCGGCTTCGAGGATCGGTGCGCCCATATTAACTTTTACCAGCACCACTTTCCCGTTTTCCACGGTCAGATCCAGATACTTGATGCCGCTTGCCGTCTCCACAGAGACAGATGTTTTGTCTGTCAGACCGTAATCGTATACGTATTTCGCCACACAGCGAATTCCGTTTCCACACATCGCTCCACGGGAACCGTCTGCGTTGTACATATCCATCTGGAAATCTGCCACCTCGGATGGTTTGATCAGAATCAGTCCGTCAGAACCGATTCCGAAATGACGGTCACTGACTTTGATCGCTGCTTCTCCGGGATCTTCAACCTTTTCTTTAAAACAGTTTACATATACATAATCATTTCCGATACCCTGCATTTTCGTAAATTTCATAGAATTTCCTCACTTTCTGCTGTCACTTAGATTGTCTGTTTGCAACGGTTCCGTAGCTATTGGTTCGTAACTGTGAAAATACCGAACCGTTATATCTGTTTTATTTACAGTTGCCTCATTTATATTAGAATTATGCTCATTATAGCGTATTCCCACCTTTTTGGGAAGTCCGCGTTGACAAACCGGGAGGCAATCCATTACAATCTTAATAGAGTTTTTATAATTTTACCATTTAATCAGAGGAGGGAAACAAACCATGGAAAAACTCTTTAAACTGAAAGAGCATAACACCACGGTAAAAACAGAAGTGATGGCCGGTATTACCACATTTCTTACCATGGCGTATATACTCGCAGTTAACCCTAACATGTTAAGTGCTTCAGGAATGGACAACGGAGCCGTCTTCACAGCTACCGCACTGGCCTCTGCACTGGCAACCTTTATTATGGCGTTCTGGGCAAATTATCCGATCGCACTGTCTGCAGGTATGGGGCTGAATGCTTACTTTGCTTATACAGTATGTCTTGGACAGCTGCAGGGAATCGATGATCCCTGGAAGATCGCACTGGCTGCTGTACTGGTAGAGGGTATCATTTTCATTATTCTTTCATTTTTCAAATTGCGTGAAACAATCGTCAACGCAATCCCTGAGAACCTGAAATACGGTATTACATCCGGTATCGGTCTGTTTATCGCATTTGTTGGTCTTAAGGGTGCCGGTGTTGTCGTATCTGATGACTCCACACTGGTTGCACTCGGTAACTTCGGAAGACCGGAAGTTGCTCTGTGCCTGATCGGTATCCTGGTGATTGCTGTGATGAATCACTATAATGTAAAAGGATCTATTCTCTGGGGTATCCTGATCACCTGGGTTCTGGGAATCATTGCTCAGCTGACAGGCTGGTATGTAGTAGATCCGGATGCTGGGGCAGCCTCTCTGATTCCGTCTCTGAGTGCTTCTTCCTTCATCCCGCCGTCCATCTCATCAACTTTCTGCAAATTTGATTTCGCATGGATCGGTTCTCATGTATCTGAGTTCGTTGTTATCGTATTCTCATTCCTGTTTGTAGATATGTTCGATACCATCGGTACTGTTATCGGTGTTGCCGAAAAAGCAGATCTGCTGGATGAGGACGGTAATCTTCCTCGCGTAGGCCGTGTCCTGATGGCGGATGCTATCGGTACGGTAGCAGGTTCTATGCTTGGTACTTCCACCGTTACCAGTTTCGTAGAGTCCAGTTCCGGTGTTGCGGAAGGCGGAAAAACCGGTCTGACTGCTATGACAACCGGTATCCTGTTTTTGGTTGCACTGTTCCTGTCACCGATCTTCCTGGCTATTCCAAGCTTTGCCACAGCTCCGGCTCTGGTAATCGTTGGTTTCTTTATGGCTTCTTCCATCAAGAAAATGGAATTCGACGGTGATCTGGCAGATGCTGTCGGCGGATATCTGGCATTCCTGATGATGCCTCTTACGTATTCTATCGCAAACGGTATCATGTTCGGTGTTCTGGCATGGTTCATCATTAAAGTATGCACCGGTCAGCTGAAAAAGATTCATCCGGTTATGTATATCGTATGTGCACTGTTTATTATCCGTGTAATTACAATTATTATTTAATTCGGAAATGTTATAAACAACATAAAAAATGTGCCCCGGAGGACCATATCAGAATCCTCCGGGGCATATTTTTCTTTCACAGTAATGTCTGTTTTATTTTTCTGCTTCCATATGAAGAACGGTGATGTGCGCCGGATTCTCGTAATCTTTCTCATATCCGTTATCGTTGTAGTACTCGTACTCAGCAACATTTTCTACAAAACCGATGCACTCCGGATGATCAAAGTCTACTTCGTCCACACACTGTCCACCTGTTGCCATCGGAATCAGGTGATCCGGACGGATGAAGAAGATCACATCAGTCAGGGCTACTTCCACATAATGATCTCCCTTCTCCAGGATCTCTTCTTCTTTTGTTCCATCTTCTTTAAATCGAACCAGTTTCATACGCTCCGGCACATAGACGTAACGACCTTCGGCGTTCTGCTCATATACCGGTGCGATCATCATACCGTCACCCAGTAAAAGCTGATCTTCTACTTTGACCGCACGTCTGTCTTCCGGATAATCGAAAGCCAGCGGACGGAACATCATCTCGTCTCTCAGAACGGCTTTCATGTATTCGCTGTACAGATATGGCAGTAATTTATAACGCATGCCGATGATATGACGGAATCCATCGATTTTTTCAAAACGATATGCTTCCTGTACACGGGTTCCCATAGCGGAATGGTTTCTCATCAGCGGAGTGAAGATTCCCAGTTCCAGCCATCTCAGTACCAGATCTTCTGTAGTATCTGCACCGAATCCACCAAGGTCAGCTCCTGTATACAGGAAACCGCACATGTTCAGGGACGGCATCATCTTCAGATTCAGCAGAATGTGTGACCACCAGGACTTGTTATCTCCCTGCCAGATTCCTCCGTAACGGTGCATTCCAACATAGGAAGAACGTGAAAACATCAGGATACGTTTGTCCGGCTCCAGACGCTCAAAGGCTTCTCCTGCCGCACGGGTCATATTATATCCAAACAGGTTATGTACTCTGTCGTGCCGAATCTTTTCCCCGTTCATATTATGATAAAATACTTTGTAATCTTCGGTATTATTAGACAGGCTGTGTACCAGGCCGTTGAACTCGTAGTATTTGTCCATATCCAGATTCTGCCCTTTGAATCGATCCAGTTCTTCCAGAACGTCTTTCAGACGGTCTTCGGTATAGAAGATTGCCGGCTCGTTCATATCATTCCAGAACCCTTCCACGCCCTGATCCAACAGGAACCGGTATTTATTTCCGAACCATTCTCTCGCTTCTTTGTTCAGCATATCCGGGAACAGTGCTTTTCCGGGCCATACAGCTGCAACAAACGGAGAACCGTCTTCTTTCTTACAGAAGTATCCTTTTTCCAGACCTTCTTCATACACATCATATCCTTCTTCCTGTTTTACACCGGCATCGATGATCGGAACAAGATGGATATGTTCTTTTTTCATTTCTTCGTTAAATGCTGCAAAATCCGGGAAGGTCTCGTTATTCAGGGTAAAGTCTTTGTATCTTTCCATATAGTCGATATCCAGATACACACTATCCAGCGGAATGTTCAGTTCTCTGTGTTTTTTCACAACCTCACGAACTTCGTCTGCACTCATGTAACTCCAGCGACTCTGTCCGTAACCAAATGCCCATTTTGGAGCAATGTAGCTGCGACCAACCAGATGACGGAACTGTTTTACGATATCTTTGATATCCTCACCGGTAATAATATAGACATCCAGATTCCAGTCAGATGCTGTGATCACCAGTTCTTCTGAACGGGTATATCCCACATCAAAACGAATAATTCCCGGATAATCCACAAAAATACCAAAGGTTTCTTTGCCGTCTGCTACCAGGAAATTGTGTGCACCATACAGGGAATGACGGTCTTCTTTGTGATCCGATTCATCACTGCATTTGCTCTCATAGTACCATCCCCTTTTGTTGATTCCACGAACATTTTCTCCCAGTCCGTAAATCTGATCTTTTTCTTCCATGGTATAAGACAGAGTCATCGCCTGCTCATCCACAGTAAAATAAGGCAGTGTACCGTTTTTCTGTTCCGGTTTGTTTAACACGGCTTCTGTTTCAATCACGTTTCCATACACGTATCTGCGAATCATAGTTTTCTTACCTCCATAAATCTTTAGTATCCCGATAACGGTCCCGCATCTTTCCTGCTGTTTCGTTACCTCTCTTTTTCTTTAGTATACAGGATATTCAATGAAAAAAAATGCCTTATTTTAACCGAAAGTTACTTTATTTTGACTTTTCCGGAATCTGTCTGCCATCCGCTGTCATCCGATAACGATCCTTGTAAACCATCTGTGACACTGTTACCGCCTCATACCCCTCCTCTGTCAGACGGGGATGCAGCAGCTTCACCATTTCTCCGGTATTCTCTCCTTCCCCATGGAAGCGGAGGATCTCACCATCCCGGATCGTACAGGACTGCAGCAACTGCCTGACAAGTGCACCGGCTTCATAACCTTTCCAGTCCATACTGTCGACACTCCATGCCACCGGATAGCTTCCGCAGGCATATATCGTCCGGAGTACTTCATTATTATATTCCCCACCGGGAATACGGAAAAATATACATGGCTCCTCTGTAACTGTTCCAATCGTCTCCCTGATCTTCCGAAGTTCCTTTCTGCACGCTTTCGCCGTCATCTGCTCCACGCATACCGCCTGTTCACTCAATCCCTGTATCTCATGTCCCTGCTGACAGATCTGTATTGCCAGATTCCTGTTGTTCTCGATCCAGGACGGAGTGGCAAAAAATGTGGCCGGGATTTCCTGCTGCTGGAGAATCTGTAACATCTGTTCCAGCTGCCCCTTCCCTGTTTGCATTCCACTCAGTTCAAAGGTGTAAGCTATCTGCTTTTTCCCGGTTTGCACAGAACAGATCGGCAGCTCCTGTCCGTTCACACCGGTACTTGCCGTGACAACCTTTTTCCCCACTTGTACCCAGTAAAAGACAGACAGTCCGGTGATCAGCACAAGTGCCAGGACCCCCACACCCCACATTCCTTTTTTCATATTTCTCTCCCATTTCCCGGCATTCTCTCTTTACTATATGGACACAGGAGGCGTTATATGACTCCGTTATTCACGTAAACTACATTGGTCCGGTGAAGCAATCTTGCTCATCACAGCAGTCCTCAAAAGCTCATATAAGCACATCATATTATTCGATATCCGCAGAAATTGAAAAAGCTGTCTCCGGACATTCATCCGTGACAGCCTGTTATCCATTTTTTATTTAACTCACGTAACTGTTCAGTACCTTCACAGTTACGAGCCAAAACGCCTCGCGGTACAGTGGCTACTGAATAGTTACTAACTCACGATATTTCCCACCAGTACATAAGATACAATGTACATGATCACCGTTGCCATGGCAATTCCGCAAAGAATAGCCAGTGAGGACTTTTTAATATCGATGCCAAGCAGGGACGCAATCAGCGCACCCGTCCATGCGCCGGTTCCCGGAAGGGGAATTCCCACAAATAACACCAGCCCCCAGAATTCATATTGCTGGATCTTTTCACTTCTTCCCATCGCCCGATTTTCCAGTTTTACGATCAGTCCCCGGAAACATTTTACTTTTTTCATCCACTGGAAGATCTTCTTGATAAACAGCAGGATAAACGGAATGGGTAAAATATTTCCGATAATACAGATCGGGATTGCCTGCACAGCGGATACTTTCAGAAGCGAACTGGCAAGCAGTCCCCCTCGAAGTTCCAGAAGCGGCATCATCGAAATCAGAAAAACGACTGCTTTCTCCGATATATAAGGTCCTAAAGTTGTTGCAAACCATGTAACAAGTGATTCCATATATTTCTCCTATTTTTTATATTCTTTTAGAAATTTAATTAATTTCTCCATATCTTCCTGTGTTCCGATCGTGATACGCAGATAATTGTCAATTCTCGGCTTCTTAAAGTAACGCACGATAATGTTGGCTTCCCGGAGTGCTGCAAACAGTTCTGCTGCCGGAATCTCCGGATGAGAAGCGAAAATAAAGTTGGCTTTCGAATCTCCGAAGACAAATCCCAGTTTTTCCAGTTCCTTCTTGGTCCATTCTCTGGTTTCCACCACTTTATGCACTGTTTCCTCAAAATATGCCCTGTCAGCGATCGCAGCTGCCCCGAGCGCCAGAGTGGTCTGATCCATGGTATAGGAATTGAAAGAATATTTCACATCGTTCAGGTATTTGATCAGTACCGGATTACCCATGGCATAGCCGATACGCATACCTGCCATTCCTCTGGATTTGGAAAAGGTCTGAACCACCAGAAGGTTATCGTACTTTTCGATCAATGGCAACGCAGATGCCGCACCAAAGTCCACATAAGCTTCATCCACAACTACGATCACATCCGGATTGGCTTTGATGATTGCTTCCACATCCTGCATGCCAAGCTCCACACCGGTCGGTGCGTTTGGATTAGGGAAAATAATTCCTCCGTTTTCCCGGAAATAGTCTTCTTTCCGGATCGTAAAATCATCGGTCAGCGGAACCGTCTCATACGGGATCCGCAGCATATCTGCCCACACATCGTAAAAAGAATAGGTGATATCCGGGAATAAAATCGGCTTTTGGGAATTAAAAAATGTCATAAAAATCATCGCCAGAACATCGTCAGAACCTACGCCCACAAACACCTGGTCTTCCTGCAGCTGATAAAAATCAGCGATGCCTTTCACCAGTACGGAAGCTGCCGGATCCGGATACAGACGCATACAGTCCACATCGATCGCTTTCAGTGCCTCTGCCACTTTCGGTGACGGCGGATATGGGTTCTCATTGGTGTTCAGTTTGATCAGATTTTGTACTTTTGGCTGTTCGCCCGGCACGTAGGGAACTACTTTCCGGACATTCTCTTCCCATGCTTTCATCGGTATCTCCTCATTCTTTCCTGCATCTGTGTCGGACTGCCCGCTTCGCGTCCTCTACACATTTTTACGCACTACTGTGTATTATAAATATATTCGATACTTAAGTCAACGGAAGATATACACTAAAAAAGGTCCACCGGACCTTTTTGTCGTATGCTTGGCAACAGAAAATGACCGGCAGCTCCTCGCATACCGGTCATTATATGATACCAGAGTCCCAGACTCAGAAATCTGACAAAAACATCATAATGCATCAGAATTGCATATTGTACAATCCAGCATAGATACCACCCTGAGCCAGCAGACTCTTATGGGTTCCCTCTTCTGCAATACCGTCTTCTGTCAATACCAGGATTCTCTGTGCGTTCCGGATCGTCGATAACCGATGAGCGATCACAAACGTGGTTCTGTCTTTGGCAAGCATTTCCAGAGAATGCTGCACGATCTTTTCACTCTCGTTATCCAGTGCCGAAGTCGCTTCGTCAAAAATCAGAACCGGCGGATTCTTTAAGAATACCCGGGCGATGGAAAGTCGTTGCTTCTGACCGCCGGAAAGTTTTACACCCCTCTGTCCGATATCCGTGTGATACCCCTCCGGCAGGCTCATGATGAATTCATGGGCATTGGCCGCCATGGCTGCATTAACCACCTCTTCATCAGTAGCTTCCGGTTTTCCGTAACGGATATTTTCCAGGATCGTTCCGGCAAACAGATAGACATCCTGCTGCACGATACCGATCTGTCTTCGCAGGTCTTTTAATTTCACATCCCGGATATCGATACCATCCAGCAAAACAGCACCTCCGGTTACATCATAGAATCGTGGAATCAGAGAACACAAAGTCGTTTTTCCAGCACCGCTGCTTCCCACTAACGCCACATATTCTCCCGGCTTCACATCCAGATTCACATGAGACAATACATTTTCTTTACTTTCACTGTAATGGAACGATACATCCTCAAACTGAATCTCTCCCTTCACCCGATCCAGAGACTGTGCATCCTCTTTGTCTTTGATATCCGGTGCGATACTCATAATCTCCAGAAAACGTTCGTAACCGCTGTAACCGTTCTGGAACTGTTCCGTGAAGTTTACCAGCTTTTTCACCGGTTCGGTGAAGTTATTAATATACAGAAGAAACGTCACCAGATCCGCTGTGGAAAGTTCTCCTTTCATCATCAGCCACGCGCCCATCAGAAGAGATCCCACCGTGATCAGCGTGGAAAATACGCCCATCCCGGAGTTATACGTTCCCATATACCGATAAGACTTTTTCTTGGAATCCACAAACCGGCTGTTTCCCTCCTCGAACTTGTCCATCTCCGTCTTTTCGTTGCTGAAAGATTTGACCACACGGATGCCGGAAAGACTGTCCTCGATCTGACTGTTGATATCCGCGATTCTCGCCCGGTTCTCCCTGAACGCTCCGCGCATCCGGCCATTCATTGCCACGGCATACAGAAGCATAATCACAACAAAGCCGATTGCAACGAAAGCCAGTTTCGCATTGATCACCAGAAGAATGATAAATGCACCCAGCAGTTTGATTGCAGAAATCACCACATCTTCCGGTCCGTGGTGTAACAGTTCCGTGATATCAAACAGGTCACTGGTGATTCTTGAGAGCAGATGTCCCACTTTCTGATTATCGAAAAATGCAAAGGACAGCTTCTGGTAATGTCCGAAGATCTCATTTCGCATATCGTGTTCGATCTTCGCACCCATCACATGACCATAATACCCGATAAAATAGTTACAGTATCCTTCTACAATCACCAGCAGCACCATAAAAATCCCCAGCCGGATGATGGTCGAGGATGCTTCCTCAATGGGAAGCAGCACAACAGTTCCCGTAATATACCGCACCATCAACGGAATCACAAGGGTAATGGCTGCTCCGATCATTGCAAACACCATATCTGCCAGGAACAGCCCCTTATACGGTTTGTAATACGCCGACAGTTTTTTCTTTTCGTTCTCCATATTTTTTCCTCCCATAGTTTCTGCCATACTTTTTCATTCCATGCCATTTAGTATAGTAGTACCTTCCGGAAAGTGCAATGTAGAATCTTGTATATTTTTTCTTTTATTCCGAAATTTTCAAAAAACTACATCAGATATATAAAATAAGCCAGATAAGATATCAGCATCACAATACCCGCCGGCCTGGTCAGCGCCCGTTTTCTCCAGGTACAGACCCATAATAAAAGTCCGGCTCCCAGCGCTATCATCGTATCGATACCAAATCCCGTGAGAAACTCCACCGGAACAATCAGCGCTGACGTACCTACCACGAACAAAATATTGAAAATATTGCTTCCCACGATATTTCCGATCGCAATATCTGCTTTTCCCTTCCGTGCTGCAGACACCGAGGTAAACAGCTCCGGAAGGGATGTTCCAAGTGCCACCACCGTAAGACCGATCACACGCTCACTGATTCCCAGCACCCTTGCTATTGCCGTTGCGGCATCTACGGTAACGTCACTTCCCCAGACCACCAGCAGCAGTCCCAGTACCGTTGCAAGGAGCAATTTCCACATCGGTTTTGCTTCCTCCGCGATCACTTCTTCTTTGTTCTTTTTTGCACAATAAAACAGATATCCCAGATAAAGTAAGAATACCACCCAGAGGATAACACCTTCGCTGAATGTAATCTGATTTCCGCTTTTTCCCAGTACCAGTAACAGAACTGTAATTACCAGCATATAAGGAATCTCGATCCATATCGTAGATTTCTGTACCGCTACCGTTGTGATCACCGCAGTAATACCAAGAATGATCAGGATATTCAAAATATTACTTCCCACAATGTTTCCGATCGTAATTCCCGCGTTCCCTTTTAACGCCGAGTTGATACTTACCGCCGCCTCCGGCATACTCGTTCCCATCGCCACAATCGTCAGTCCGACCACCAGCTGCGGGATCCCGAACCGCTCTGCGATCCCGGACGCTCCGTCTACAAACCAGTCAGCCCCTTTCACCAGCATCAGAAAGCCCAACGCCAGCAACACCATCTGTAAAATCATTTCCATTCTCTTTCCCTCCTGCTTTCCGTGTGCCCTGGAAATGTCCAGTTCCATGTCAGTGCCTGCAACATCTGCTTTGTACATCGCAGTGCCCATCCTCGCGGAGCATTTTTGCTTTACAGGAAATCCATTTTCTGTAAAATAAAAAAGAACGAGACTTCCACCGCACACAAATTATGCGATAAAAGTCTCGTTCTTCTTTCAGTGGATTCCCCGGTCTTTCGACGTGATGACGAGGCATCCAACACCTGACTGGTGTGAACTACTCCCTGTTATCTTCTATTAGAATATCAAAGGACAGCTTCACATGTCAATCAGAAAATTTCAATATTTTATATTATTTGATTGCTTCGAAACCATGTTCCAGATCAGCGATGATATCGTCGATGTTTTCTGTACCGATGGACAGCCGTACAGTGCTTGGTGTGATACCGCCTTCACGCAGTTCCTCTTCATTCATCTGAGAATGAGTGGTGGATGCCGGATGGATAACCAGAGATTTTACGTCTGCTACGTTAGCCAGCAGTGAGAACAGTTCCAGAGATTCTGTGAATTTCTGTGCTTTCTCCTGTCCGCCCTTTACTTCGAAAGTAAAGATGGAAGCTGCACCGTTCGGGAAATATTTGTTATACAGATCCAGCTGATGGCCTTCTGCCAGAGATGGATGATTTACTTTTTCTACCTGTGGATGGTTCTTCAGGAATTCTACAACCTTCAGAGCATTTTCCACATGACGTTCTACACGAAGAGACAGTGTCTCCAGTCCCTGCAGAAGCAGGAAAGAGTTAAATGGAGAAATGGTAGCTCCCTGATCTCTCATCAGAGTAGTACGGATCTTCATTACATAAGCGATGTTTCCGCATGCTTCGCTGAATACAACACCATGGTAAGATGGGTTTGGTTTTGTGATTCCCGGGAACTTGTCGTTCTGAGTCCAGTCGAATTTGCCGCCATCAACGATCACACCACCCATTACGCTTCCGTGTCCACCCATGAACTTGGTTGCAGAATGCACCACGATATCTGCACCGTGTTCCAGCGGACGAAGCAGGAACGGTGTTGCAAATGTGCTGTCTACGATCAGCGGAATACCGTTTTCATGAGCTACTGCAGATACTGCTTCCAGATCCAGTACATCGGAGTTTGGATTGCCCAGTGTCTCACCATACAGAAGTTTGGTGTTTGGCTGAATGGCTTTACGGAAGTTCTCCGGATCAGAAGGATCTACAAATGTTACGGAGATTCCCTGCTCTTTTAAAGTATTGGCAAACAGGTTGTATGTTCCACCATAAACGTGTGCAGAAGATACGATATGATCACCTGCTGTCGCAATGTTTTGTACTGCATATGTGATAGCTGCGGAACCGGTTGCTGTAGCCAGAGCTGCTGCGCCGCCTTCCAGTGCTGCTACTCTCTCTTCGAAAACAGAGCTTGTCGGGTTCATCAGACGGGAATAGATGTTACCGCCTTCTGTCAGTCCGAAACGTCCTGCTGCCTGCGCGGAATCTTTGAATACATAAGATGTTGTTGCGTAGATCGGCACTGCTCTCGCATCGGTAGCCGGGTCCGGATGTTCCTGTCCTGCATGTACCTGTAAAGTTTCAAATTTATAATTCTTGCTCATAGTCTTTTCTCCTCTTTTTCTTTCTGTAATATCGAATCCCTCTTGGGTCATTAGTTTCACTTTTTACTTTTTCTTCCGCTCTTCGGACTGCTGTTCGCCGGATCCGCTGCGGAATCTCTGACGGTCACACTTTTGTGCTTCACATTCGTCCAAATCTGTAATTGTGGCGGACTAATAAGGGTAATCTCTCTTTCATTTCCCTATTCCCTACCTCTCTAGTATGTTTATGAGCATATATTACCACCATATCCCCACCACGTCAATAGGTTTTTACATTTTTTTCCTCATTTTCTTTTTCTCCCTATTCCTTGACAAGTACTTCGTCCTTTCGATATAATGAAACAGAGAACTCAAACGAACACATGGCTTTCGCATGAAAACGCCCCGCGGGATACCCCTGCGTGAGTACAGACTCGTATTCTTTCCATGGATACGGGCTTTTTTTATGCGTTCAGTCTTACGAAAACAGAGGTGACAATTATGATGTATGATGTAATTATTGTCGGAGCCGGTCCTGGAGGAATCTTTTCTGCCTATGAACTGGTTCAGAAAAAACCGGGGTTGAAAATTGCTGTATTTGAGGCGGGTAATCCGTTAAGCAAACGCCACTGCCCCATCGACGGCGAAAAAGTAAAAACCTGTATCGGCTGCAAAACCTGCGCGATCATGAGCGGTTTCGGCGGTGCCGGTGCATTTTCCGATGGAAAATACAATATCACCAACGACTTCGGCGGAACTCTTTACGAGCATATCGGAAAAAAGACCGCCCTGGATCTGATGAAATACGTGGATGAGATCAATGTCTCCCACGGTGGCGAGAATACCCGTATGTTCTCCACAGCCGGAACCAAATTCAAAAAGCTGTGCATCCAGAACAAACTGAAGCTGCTGGATGCTTCCGTCCGTCATCTGGGAACGGATATCAACTATGTCGTTCTGGAAAATCTGTACAACGAACTGAAAGAGCAGGTGGATTTCTTCTTCCTGACTCCGATAACTTCTATCGAATATAACGATTCCATGTACACCCTGCACTACGGCAAGGATGAGACTGCCACCTGTAAACAGTGTATCATCTCCGTCGGACGAAGCGGCAGCAAATGGATGGAAACTGTCTGTAAAGATCTGCAGATCCCTACGAAGTCCAACCGTGTCGACCTGGGCGTTCGTGTGGAACTTCCGGCTGTTGTCTTCTCCCATCTGACGGATGAACTGTATGAGAGCAAGATCGTATACCGTACCGAGAAGTTTGAGGATAATGTCCGTACCTTCTGTATGAACCCCAACGGCATCGTGGTAAATGAAAATACAAACGGTATCATAACCGCAAACGGCCACAGTTACGAAGATCCGGCAAAATACACGGAAAATACCAACTTTGCCCTACTGGTTTCCAAACACTTCTCTGAACCCTTTAAGGACAGTAACGGATACGGTGAGAGTATCGCCCGTCTCTCCAACATGCTGGGCGGCGGTGTGATCGTACAGCGCTTCGGTGATCTGGTACGTGGTCGACGCAGTACGGTCAGCCGTATCGAAGAAGGTCTGGTTCGCCCGACTCTGTCCGCTACTCCCGGAGATCTGAGTCTGGTTCTGCCAAAACGTATCCTGGATGGTATCATCGAGATGATCTATGCCCTGGATAAGATCGCACCTGGTACGGCAAATGACGATACTCTGCTGTACGGTGTCGAAGTGAAGTTCTATAATATGGAAGTGGATATCGATAAACATCTGGAAAGCCCCTACAAAGGTCTTTATATCATCGGCGACGGAAGCGGCGTTACCCACTCCCTGTCCCATGCATCTGCCAGCGGCGTGTATGTGGCAAGAAGAATCGCGGAAACTTTATAAACTGTTGTTTATTCGCATCATGAAAATGGATCTATCGAATCCTTGATTGTTATGTAATGGAAAAGTGTCATGTTCCGGTAAAGTGTGCCGGGACATGGCTTTTCTGTAATCTTTTGTAACTATTCACTGAACAGTTACAAAATCCTAGAGCGTGTTTGAAAAAGGCTTTTCGTGAGCTGCGAGTCCCAGTTTGTGGGAGATTTTATCCGAATGAGGGCGGCGTAGCGGGCTACGGCAACCGAATGAGGGTAAAATATACCGCAAAGTGGGGCTTGCAGATTGCGGAAATGATTTTTCAGACACGCTCTAGCATACTTTTTTATTCTATACGGAGGTTTTTTATGACACACAACATAATTCATACTCCACGCAAAACCAATACATTGAGAAAATTCCGTAACCGCCTCTTTCAAAGGTCTTCCCACAGAACTTCTTTATCCGAAACCGGCTCACGAAGTCTCGTCTCGGAACTTTCCGTGCAGCGACCGGAAGGTGCTTCCTGCGGCGGCAGCCAGACCTGGTTTTCTTCTCCTTCCATCCGCGGATACGGCTGCGGTCTGATCGCGGCGCACGATCTGCTGTGGTATCTGGAACGGAAAGAATCTCTGACAGCACAGACGGACCGTCATCGTTCCGGAGAACAGCTCGTCAGTGATTCCCGCTCCTGGGAGGACTATGAGCGATCTGTAAAAAGACTGCATCGACTCTTTCCGATTCTTCCCCGTCTCGGAATCAACGGACTGATGCTCTCCGCAGGACTGAATCTGGCCTTCTTACTCCGCCGTCTTCCTTACCGTGCCTGCTGGCATATCGGGTATCGGAATACCGGAAAGGAGATCAGCCGGCTGCTTGGTCAGGATATCCCGGTCATTCTATCCATCGGCGGTAATTTCCCCCTGATCTGGAAGAAAGACCGGCTTCCTCTGTACAAGAAAACCGGCGATGGAGTTTACATAAAATCTTCTTCCACCCGTGCACACTATGTCACTGTTACCGGCATCGAACACGGATGGCTGCGGATCAGCAGCTGGGGACAGGAGTGGTATATCAACTGGAGAGAATACCGGAACTTTGCATGGATAAAAAGCTGTCCGCTGTTTTCCAATATCTGCTATATTACCAGAAAACATTGATTATTTTACACACAGGAGGCTATTATATGAAATTACTGATCGTCCGTCACGGAGATCCGGATTATACCATCGACTCCCTGACGCCAAAAGGATGGAAAGAAGTAGACTACCTTTCCGAAAAACTTGCAAAACTCGAGGTGAAAGCCTTTTATGTCTCTCCTCTCGGAAGAGCCAGAGACACCGCCTCTCTGACCTTGAAGAAAATGAACCGCACTGCCACCGAAGAACCTTGGCTTCGCGAATTTGATGCACGGATCCACCGCCCGGATGTCCCGGAAAAGGAAATGATCTCCTGGGACTGGCTGCCACAGGACTGGACCGCGGAACCTCGCTTTTATCTGCCGGATGAATGGTGGAAGGTTCCTGTGATGATGGAGGGACATGTCAAAGAAGAGTATGACTGGGTAACCACCAACTTCGATGCCCTGCTCGCCAGTCACGGGTATGTCCGTGACGGTCTTACCTACCGCGCAGAGCACGCAAACAACGATACGATTGTCTTCTTCTGCCACTTCGGTCTGGAATGTGTCCTGTTAAGTCACCTGCTACACATTTCCCCGATGGTTTTATGGCACGGCACCTGCGCTGCTCCAAGCTCCGTCACAACCCTCGTCACCGAAGAACGCCGCCCGGGGATCGCATATTTCCGTATGAGTTCTTTCGGAGATATTTCCCATCTGTATGTCAAAGACGAGCCACCGGCATTCGCAGCGCGGTTTTGTGAGTGCTATGACAATGAGGATGAGAGACACGATTAATTGCTATCTGGATGTACCGGTACATCGTTTCGTAAATAACTGTATCATTCACACAGGATACGGATTCGAGTGTGCAGTTCAAAAAACAGTTGCTATCGAATCTCATATAGAGATTTCGGTAACAACTGTTTTTTTATTGTTCCTTATGTAACTGTTCTCTTATGCCAGTCCTTTTTCTTCCAGGAAATCATGGAAAATCGGTTTTCCTGCTTTGATCCGTCTGGTGCGGAACTGGAATTCGATGATGGTCAGGATCGTAAATACGATTGTGATCACACACATAACAATGACTGGTGTCCGGATGCTTTCTCCTGCGCAGATGACGCTTCGGAAAGCATCTACAGAGTAGGTGAACGGTACCCATGCATGAATCTTCGATACGAATGCCGGTGAAAGCTGTACCGGATAGGTTCCGGCGGAACCTGCCAGCTGAATAACCATGAATACCAGCATCAGGAAGCTTCCTACTTTACCAAGGCTGATATTGAAGAAGTACATGATCGAGGTAAATGCTACAGAGGTCAGGCAGGCAAATGCCACTGCTTTACCCATCTGGGCCGGGGTAAATCCGTCAAATACATGAAGCAGGAAGATTACCAATACACCCTGCAGAAGCGCAAGTGGATATAATACAGAAGCCTTGCTTCCCCACCATGCGAATCCGGATTTTAATTTTCCGTTGTATTTTGTCAGCGGATACATCAGACAGAAGGCAAGCGCTCCAACCCAGAGGCCTACGGACATCATGTACGGTGCCATCGCATGGCCATTGTTTGGTACTTCTGTCATTTTTGCTTCATCATCCTCTACAGGAGCTGCAATCATCTCATAGTTCACATCTCCTGCTTTATTTTCTTTTACAGTTTCGGCTCCGTCTGCCAGACTGCTCTGGAGGGTATCGGAACCATCGTCCAGTTTCTTTAATCCATCACCCAGTTCTTTGGAACCGTCATATAACTGACCGGATCCATCCCGGATCTGACCGGCGCCATCGGTAAGCTGTGCGGCACCGCTGTTTAATTTGCTGTTGTTTGCTACTAAAGTTTTTGTTCCATTATATAAGGTGGATGTACCATTTGCCAGTGTGGTGGCTCCGCTTCCCAGTGTCTTCGCACCATCGGCAAGCTGCTGTGTTCCGCTTGTCAGTGCTGCGCTGTTACTGTTCAGAGCAGATACACCGGCGGTATATGTTGCAAGGCCGGTAGTTAATGTCTGAGCACCGGCTGCCAGAGTTTCGGTTCCGGCTGCTGCCTGTGCAGTTCCGGCTGTCAGGGCTGAACCATTTGCAAGAAGCTGTGTTGCTCCGGCTGCTACGGTAGTTCCTGCCTGCTGCAGCTGTGTCGCTCCGCCTTTCAGTGTCGCATCATTTGCTGTCAGTTTTTCAAATCCTGCATTCAGTGCTGCAACACCCTTGGCTGCTGCCGGGAAAGATGCTGTAGAAGTTTGCAGCTGTGTCAGACCTGCTGCCACCTGACCGACACCGGTATCTACCTTTGTGGCTCCTGCATATACCTGAGCCAGTCCGTCGGAAAGTGCCTGCACCGGCTTCGACGGGATATCAGATGGGATTGCAGAAGCTCCGTCTGCAAGCTGTTTTGCTCCGTCATTCAGTCCGGAAGCAATTTTTTCCAGTCCGGCTTTTGCAGTGTTCAGTGATGTCTGGCTTGCACTCAGCTGATCGTTAATTCCTTTTGTGACTGCTGCTGCTTTTGCAGTGTAGGTATCTGCGCTTACAGAATCCACGGCACTTGCATTTCCCTGTGCACTGCTTAATGTATTTGCCAGACTCTTTAATATCTCTGCGGATACCTGTACGGTTTCGCCTTCTGCTGCATTTGCACTGAGTGCTGTCAGCTGATCCGCTACAGACTGTACATTTTTCAGTTTATCATTTGCAGCTGTAATCTGTTCGTTCGCTTTTGCGATTTTACTGTTTCCATCTGCAACAGCTGCATTTACCACATCCATGTAACTTCCCAATGCAGTAGATAACTGTCCAGGCAATGCTTCGATGCTACTTTCCACCTGACCGGAAATCTCAGCCGCTTTTGTGGATGCTGCACTTGCATTTTCCATACCTGTTTTTGCACTGGAAAGTCCTGCGCTCAGCTTCTTTAAGCCTTCTGCACTGGTGGTATTCTGTAAGGCAGATACCTGATCCTGAATCTGTTTGATACCTGCTTTTAAAGCGGCGGTTCCATTCTGCAGTGTTCCTTCTGTGTTAACTCCGGATACTGCATTGTTCAGATTCACGATTCCGGCATATACCTGACCGATACCGGTCAGACCGGACAGTTGTTTTGCTCCTGTCGCCAGCTGTTCCACACCGTCGATATAACCTGCACTCTGGTCACTTCCCAGAAGTCCTGTGGTCAGAGAATTCACACCGGTAATATATCCGTTGGCGCCATTGACACCAAGCAGACCACCGGACAGCTGATTCACACCGGCTACATAGGTCTGTGTTCCACTGTTCAGGGTTGCGGCTCCTTCTTTCAGCTGCTCACTTCCCTCTGCCAGCTGTTTACTTCCGGAGTTCAGTGCCTCGGAGTTGCTGTTCAGGGTTGCTACGCCATCGGTGTATTCTTTCACACCGGAGTTCAGCCGATCCACACCGTTAGTCAGTGTCGGAAGACTTGCGGTCAATGTGCTGACACCGTCATCCAGCTGTTTTGCTCCGTCATTGACCTGTGCAACACCGTCGGTATATGATTTCAGTCCTTCGGTCAGTTCCTCAGATCCCTCTTTGAAAGTCAGGGTACTGTCTGCCAGAACTTTCAGGTTATCTGTGATTTTCTTATTACCATCAGATGCATCGTCCATACCGTCTTTGATCTTTTTTGCCCCGTCGGCTGCTTCCTGCATACCGTCTCCGGCGGTTCCGATCTGATCAAAAATAGCTTCCGTATAGGTTTTGGTTACTTCCTCACGGATGCTTGTTTTAATCTTGCTCAGAGCCGTTTCACTTAACTTGGAAGCAATGTAATTGGTTCCCGGATTCGTCTCATAATTCAGGATCATTTTTTCCGGCTGATCATCCATGACCGTTGCCGCATTGGCAGAGAAATTTTTCGGAATGGTAATTACCATGTAATAAGTACCATTTTTCAGACCTTCCTTTGCCACATCTGCGTCTACAAAGTTGAATGCCAGTGAATCATTTTCTTTCAGATTATCCACCAGTTGATCTCCAACTGTCAGTGTAGTATCTCCGTACTCGGCTGGCTCATCTTCATTGACGATGGCTACTGGAAGTTTATCCACATTTCCGTAGGGATCCCACATGGATGCCAGGAAAAGCCCCGCGTAAATCGCAGGGATCAGCGCAATTACGATGACTACTAAAAGCAAAATCTTGTTGTGAAATAAACTTTTCCACTCTTGTTTTAGCATTGTATCCCTTCCTTTTTGATGTATTTGTCGACTTTTTCTATTAATGGATGTATGTTCTATTATTCGCTTTTTATTCTATTAGTAGATTAAAAAGCTATTAGTCGACAATATGTTGATTTTCTTTTCGAAATGTATTATACTAAAGAAAGATAAGAGATACAAGCATCACATTTCTTTTCAATCGTTTATTACTGGACATTTTATATTGCATATGTCTATTTGAAATTCTTAAAAATTTCTAATAAATTTCAGGAATTTTTGTTTATATTTTTTTCAGATATGATTTTAAATCTTCCCGGGAAGTTTTCTCGACCTGAAAAAACTCTTTGAGAAAATACGGGAGATGCAATAAAAGGGGGATTTTTATGGAAACGAAAAAAGGAGAAAAAATGGATCGCCGGGTGCGAAAAACCCGTGCACAGCTTCGCGCCGGTCTTGCCAGACTGATGCAGCAGAAAAATATTAAAGAAATCACGGTAAAAGAACTGGTGGATGAGATTGATATCAACCGTTCCACTTTTTATCTGCATTACACAGATATTTACCAGATGCTTCAGAGCATAGAGGGCGAACTGATGGAAGATATTCTGGAAGCCATCAAAGAGCATCCGCTGGATCCGGGAATGAAAGAAGAAGGTTATTCTTTTGCCGTCCAGCTGTTTCGGATTCTGGCTGCCAACAAGGATATCTGTGCGGCACTGATGGGGCCGAACGGCGATATGGCTTTTGTGGAAAAGATTGAAAAACTGGTCGAGGACGCTGTTTTGCCGGAACTTTTTACGATGTTCCCACAGAATGTCAACGACATCAAATACGCCTACGCTTTCTGCATCAACGGCTGCGTGGGAATGATCAAGTGTTGGCTTACCGGTGATTCCGACGATACTCCGGAGCACATGGCATATCTGACTCACAATATTGTTTCCGAGGCGCCTCGTAATTTTGCAGCAAAAGTTTTAAATTCTGCCCAGGAAAGGACAACGGTCTGAGAAATATGACGATCTGCAAAAATATTTTTGTCCGCTGACAGAATACTCCACTGAAACAAATACAGATACCAATAGAAAGTTTCAGGGTTGAAATCTGCTTTTACACCCATTTCAACTCTGGAACTTTCTGTTCATATCTGCTTTTAGTTTATGCCTTTCATGCCACTCGTCTTTCAAAGTTTACCGATTGTAACTGTACTTATGACTAACACGTTTCGGAATCAGCCAGAACTCATACAGCATAGTTCACCGGGTGTTCATGATTGACCACGGATTACCTGCCGTTTTCCACTTTCTACACCACCTGTCTCCAGCCACTTCTCTTCCACAGCATCCGCTCGGTTTTTTCATACACTGCCTGTGCGAAGATCTGATGTCCCTGTGCATTCAGATGTTCCTGATCTGCCTCGCTGCACTGCACATAATCAGAAGCCCGCAAATATCCGATCTGTCTTTCTGCAGCGATTCGTTCATATACTGTTTCCAGTTCCTTCGACACCTTCACCGACTGTGACGAAAAGTCCTGATCATATCCCTCCTGCCATACTTTTTCTCCGAGATAAATCGGTGAGATCAGCAGAACATCTGCCTGAGGTGCAAAGATCTGAATCTGATCCAGCAGACACTGGATTCCTCTTCCGATCACTTCTGCCGATGCACCAAAGATCGTTTTGCAATCATTAGTCCCCAGCATAAGCACCACCAGATCCACCGGATGATGTGTTTCCAGTAATGTCGGCAACAGTGCTGTACCTCTCCGTCCCTGCCGGAACGGATCTTCAAACACTGTCGTTCTTCCACAGAGTCCTTCCTCGATAATACGGACATCTTTTCCTTCAAAAGCCCTCTGTAATCTTCCTGTCCACCGCACCTTAAATGGCAGCCGCTCCCCGCTCTCTCCGTCATATCCCCAGGTGTTCGAATCTCCAAAACACAAAATCTGTTTCATTCTGTCATCTTCTTTCTTTTTAATATCTACGTAACTGTTCAGTACCTTCGCAGAACATGGTCTGCTGAATCATACCTATATTCGTTGTTTTTATATTCCTATTATTTCGCTATGTTTTTATGTTTTTATTATCATATACAATTTTCCTGACTTTGTCTAATAGAAAAAAGCAATATCCAGCTATAGGCTATTTCTATAACTAAATATTGCTTTTATCTTCTCATTCTTTTTATCGGTTGCCGTTACCTTCCAGTATCCCCGTCACCTTTTTGACACAGTGCAGGCAGGTCGGTGCTATGTAACAGCATGCTGCGATCCATGCCGCCTGATCCGCGAAGCAGATTGCCGTATACCCCAGGGCTCCGACAAATCCAAGACTGACGATCGTTCTTGCCAGCATCTCCGTCACCCCGGAAAGTACTGCTCTTCCTGAATATCCAAGTCCCTGTGTCACCATACGGCTCACATTCAGGATACCGAGACTCCAGAAGAAATATCCAAGACACCGCAGATATTTTCCTGATGCATCCAAGACATCCGCTGCTGATTTTTTCACAAAGATCATCGACAGCGTGCGTCCTCCGAAGATCAGCACCAGCCCGATCAGCAGACCATATATCGTTGCAATCGCAACTCCCTGCCGCAGTCCCTTCTTGATCCGTTCCGGCTGCCTTGCGCCCATATTCTGGCTGCAAAATACGGATGCCGAAGTGGCAATTGCATCAAACGGACACATAGCAAACTGTTTGATTCTCATGCCCGCGGTAAATCCGGAAACGCACACACTTCCCAGTCCGTTATTTGCCGACTGCATTACCATACTGCCAATTGCAGTGATGGAAAACTGCAGTCCGGTAGGAAGTCCCATCGCCAGAAGTTCTTTTACCGCAGTTATATTTACCGTTCTGTTTTCTTTTGTCAGATGCAGTACATTCATCTTTCTTCCAATAAAAACAAGACACAGTATGCCACTGATCGCCTGTGCTGTAATTGTCGCAGCAGCAGCTCCCGCACATCCCCATTTCAGTACCACGATACAGAACAGATCAAGAAAGATATTCAATATCGCTGAAAATGCCAGAAAGAGAAAGGGTGTCCGGCTGTCTCCCAGCGAACGGAGAATACTGGATAAATAATTGTATAATAAGGTAAATGGAATTCCCAGAAAAATAATCAGCAGATAGTGATAGGCTCCGCGGAAGATGTCCTCCGGAACTGACAGCAGATGCAGGATCTGTGGACAGCATACAGAACAAAGAATCGTCACTGTCACACCGATTCCCCCAGTCAGTACCGCACCGTTAAATACATAATTTCTCATCGTATCCATCTTTTCTGCCCCAAAGTACTTGGCAACCGGTACACCGAATCCGGTACAGCATCCCATACAGAATCCCAGAACCAGAAACTGTACACTGCTGCTTGCCCCCACACTTGCCAGCGCTTTCGCCCCAAGAATCTGTCCTACGATCGCCGCATCTATAATATTATACGTCTGTTGCAATAAATTTCCGATTAAAAGGGGAAGTGCAAACTGAAGCATCAGTTTTAACGGGTTCCCCTTTGTCATAGATGTTGACATTGTTTCGCTTCCTTTCATATGAATCTGCTCTGTTATTATTTAGCGGATTCTGTTATTTTACATCACTGTTTTGCTATTCTACAGTTATCTCTATGTACCGCTTCCGCATCTTCCAGTTATATTTTTCTCTTTGTTCCTGTAACTTTCTATGCGTTTTGATACTTTTCAATATTCTTCCTGTTTTTATTTCCTTGGATAACGTAAACTCTTCAAATATACTTTCTGCTCCGGTGTGATTCGAAAGCTCTCCACCGCTTTCTGAATCGTCTTCTGATGCACCCAGCGATCCAGTTTCCGTTCTTCCAGATATGGAATCACCGTATCCCACTGCTTCGCAAGCGCTGTCGCAAAATACCAGGCAATCATCATGTTTACATAATATTCTTCCGACCGTACCCTTGCAACCAGATCGGCATATTCCGGTCTGTACATATCGTCCATATACAGCTGCATCAACAGCCCGATTCCATACCGGATCGTATAAGTATCTGTTGTCAGCAACCACTCCCGAATCACCGGAAGTAATTCCTCCCGGTGTTTTTCGAAGCATTTCGGTGCCGGCAGATCGCACGTCGCCCAGTTATTTATATATGGAAGAAACTCCTCCACTTTCCGCAGACATTCCGGGTAATCTTTGATCTTTGTTACCAGCAGCATATGCAGATTGTTTTCTTCATAATAGCAATGTGGCAGTTCTTTTAAAAACGCCTCGGCTTCCTGGCTGTGATCTCTGGCAAATTCCCCGGCGAACTTCCGCAACACCGGCGTGCGGATTCCAATAATATCTTCTTTCGGAATTCCCGGAATCAGTCTGGCATGAAATTCCCGATATCCAGGATCCTGCAATGCAAATAACTGTTTTTGCAGTTCTGTTTTCATTTTCATATTTCCTCTCTTCTTCGTATTTTCTGCCGGTTCTTCCTTCATTCCGCTTTGTTTATTCCCAGGCATACATGATGACACTCCACGGTTTGCATGAAACGCTCTAGTTTCCTCACCAATTTCTGCAAAACCTTTTTTTTACAATTTCTTTCCCTTTTCTCTTTACGTTGTCCGTTGCTTCCTTTCCAGCTTATTATAGATTTTCGTATAGTTCCATATTAGACCATCCGTTTTCCTTTGTAAACTTTTTGATGATTCTTTTCTTTCATCACCGTTTCGGTTGATACCTCATATCTGACACCGTATATACCGTAATAAATGCCTTCGGATCTTCACGGTTCATATAGTTCATCAGTTTCTGGTACTCGCCTTTATCCACAATCGTAATAATCTCGTTTCTTTTTTCCATATTATAGGCTCCGATCGACTCATAGATCGTCGCACCACTGTGCAGATCGTGAATGATAAACCGGCGCAGCTCCTCTTCTTTCTTCGTGATGATGCAAACTCTCCGTTTGACGTTATGATTAAAAATAAAGTGATCCAGCACCAATCCGTTAAAATATGTTCCAAGTACGCTCAGTACCACCGTCTTTTTATCGTACACAAACGCCGCAGACAGTGCCACACACATCCCGGACAACGACATCGCTTTTCCCAGATCCATGTGCAGATATTTGTTCATAATCTTGGCCACAATATCCAATCCGCCGGAAGATGCATTGCGATTAAATAATATACTCAGTCCCACACTGACTACCAGAATATAACACAGCACATCCAGCTCCTGGCTGTTCGTCATCGAGCCGAAATCCGGAAAAATCCTCTCAAACACGCCCAGAAACAGTGGGAGCATCACACTGGTATATACTGTTTTCACCCCAAACTCTCTCCCACAGGTGAAAAATCCGATAATCAGCAACACCACATTCAAAATCATTGTAATCGCCGACAATGGTAAGGGAATAAAATTCGAAAGCACAATACCAAGACCTGATATGCTGCTTACGGAAGCATGGCTCGGTACAAGAAAGAAATAAACCGCCGCGGCAATAATGGCTACCGCAACCGTTAATATACTTGTCTCTTTGATGATACTTTTATAATCTGTTTTTAGATTCATCATTTTTAAGTTCTCCTGCTTATTTTTTCCAGTCTATTATAGTACAGATCTTCACGATAAGAAACAGAAAATTCCAGAACTTTTCCCCATACAGAAAAACCCCGGAAACCTTACGATTCCGGGGTATCTTACGTTTGGACACAATGTTATCTTGCTATCACTGATACCTTATTCTTTCTACCAGCGTTTCCTTTTTCAGATTACTGCTTAAAACG
>ERZ839767.2325-NODE-2325-length-25078-cov-10.667706_pt1 | contig 25078 bp, 19 predicted proteins | sample MGYA00519879_ERZ839767 | MGnify/ENA primary metagenome ERZ839767 (study PRJEB31850, sample SAMEA3708852) | human gut metagenome | biome: human gut; feature: human-associated habitat; material: faeces | place: China | collected 2014 ... | reverse complement strand
TCTCGGCACGCTTCCCTGCGACGAACAGGTCACCGTCGAAACCGATCATCCCCAATCTTGAATTATCAAGCACCCGGTGCAAGACCGGACTTTTCAAGATATCATGGAATGTCAATAAGTGCAAATCATCTACCGCAATTCTTGCGCTGTGAGCGAAGCCAAAGCTTAAACTGATAGCCACTCACAGCTTGACGTGAATACCGAAATAATCCATGACCAATTCACAGAACATCATATTAGCCCAGCTGAACCACGGACGGGTATAGGAGTTCGGGTCGTTCGCGTCAAAGCTTTCATGCATGAGATGCGTGCCGGCGTCGGCGGCGACAAGTTGATCAAGAATACGTTCTTTTTCGGCTTTGTCGTGGCTTGTCAATCCTTGCATGGCCATGGCGATCGGCCAAACATAACCTTCTGGCGTATGCGGAGAACCGATGGCATGTGCATAGTCACCCTCGAAATAGTAAGGATTCTCCTGACTCAGCAAAGTATTGCGCGTTTCGAGATACAGCGGATCGTCCGCTTCGCAGAATCCGAGATAAGGTGCCGACATAAGATTCGGCACATTGCTGTCATCCATAAGCAACGCGTTGCCGAGACCGTCCACTTCGTATGCGTAGATAGCGTTTCCGGCCGCATTGTGGATGGTTGCGTGATTGGCGAGACCATCATCGATGGAATGCTGCAGCGCCGCGGCATGACCGGCGATTTCACGATCGTCAAGCACGTCGATGAAAATCCTTTGCACATATCCCATGACCACGCTGGCGAACATGTTGGACGGCACGAGATATGGGTAGACGCAGGCGTCGTCGCTGGGGCGGAATCCGGACCATGTCATGCCGGTGACGGCAAAAGGTCCTCCGGCACCATGGTTGGGCACGCTGTCGCGCGGATCGTCATTCGGACGGAAGAAGCGGTAATGCGAATTCGAATGGTCAAGCTCGGTTTCGAACACGTCAAGGATTCGACGGATGCCGCTTACAAACGCATCATCGAAATGGCTGGTGGTTCCTGTGTTGCGATACAACAGCCACGCCAGCTGAATGGGGTAGCACAGGGAGTCCACCTCGTATTTGCGTTCCCACAACCATGGTCCGAACGAATCGGTCTGATCGTTCGGATCCCAGGTAGCGCCGCTGGGTGTTTCGTTGAACGCGTTTGCATATGGATCGATATTGATGAACCTGAATTGCTGCCGAACAAGCCCGGTAATAAGCGCGGTGAGCTCGGGATCATCTACGGCTACGGCGAGATATGGTCGGAATTGCGCTGAGGAGTCGCGCAGCCACATGGCAGGTATGTCTCCCGTCAGCAGAAACGTCGTGCCGTCATCATGCCGTCTCACGGTGGTGGTGAGTGTATTGGCGAATCCTGCGTTGAAGTTTTCGGCCCATCTTGCGTGTTCGCCGCCACACAAGTCGGTGATATGCCGCATGAAATCGGAAACTGACTGCGGAATATCGGATTGTGAAGCGGCGTTTGTGGTGTTGCTGGTGTCGTTCATGGCATCATTCTTCGTTGAGGTGCGTATATCGTGACAATCGTGATTGCACCAATTGCGGATTGAATATGGGTATGAAAAACGAGGCCATGATGGCAGACATGGCCTCGTTGATGATGAAAGGAAAATCTGGGCTTACTTGCCGGCTTCGGCGAGATAATCCGGAACGCCTTCCGCAGGGTAGGTTGGCCAGCCGCCTTCCTTGGTGCACACGTAGGCGGCGGTGTTCACAGCCGCACGATGCGCTTCCTTGAGCGGTGTGCCGCTCAGCAGCTTGCCGGTGAAGGAACCGGAGAAGGAGTCGCCTGCACCAACGGTATCGGCAACCTCGACGTGAGGGGTCAGCAGCGTGGAAACCTCGCCATTCTTGGCGGTGATGGTGCTGAACGTGGCGCCGCCGGTCAGAATGATGTACTCAAGGTCGAAGCGGTCAATGAACCACTTGCATGCCTCTTCGTCGTTGCACTCAGGAATGGAGAACATGTCGCGCATCATGATCAGCTCTTCGTCGTTGATCTTGAAGATGTTCGCATAGCCGAGCAGTTCTTCGATGAGTTCGTTGGAGTAGAAGTTCGCACGCAGGTTGATGTCGAAGAACTTCAGAGCGCCTTCCTTGGTGTGCTTGAGCAGTTCGACGATGGTGTCGTGGGATTCGGGGGAGCGCAGACCCAAGGTGCCGAAGCAGACGGCGTCGGCCTTGGACACGGCTTCGACGAGCTCGTCGGTGAGCTTGATGTGGTCCCAAGCCACGTTTTCGACGATGGTGTATTCCGGAATGCCGTTGGTCAGGGCCACGTCAACCGTGCCGGTCGGGTATTCGTTGGTCTGCACCAGCGTGTTGATGCCGGCCTTGTGAGCGTCGGAGAGCAGTTCGGTGCCCAGCTCATCGTTGCCGACGGCGCTGATGGCGAAGCTTTCCGCGCCGTTCTGGGACGCATGGTATGCGAAATTGACGGGTGCGCCGCCGGCACGCTTGCCGGTGGGGAGCATATCCCACAGGATTTCGCCGAGAGAAATGACGATTGGCTTGGACATGGTGTTCCTTTCTTTGGTTGTGGCGTGCTATGCGACGTCAAAGAACATCGAAGGATGTTCCAGAAAATTGGTGATGGCCACGGCCGCGGCACCGCTGACGGTGGCGTCCGTTGGGAGGTTGGACAAGGTGATTTTGGTATCGTGCCCGACTTCGGGGATGGTACGTTCCCGAACGACTTTTTTGACCTCGTCAAGCAAGGGCTGTCCGGCTTGGGAGATGATGTCGCCGAGTACGATATGCGTCGGATTGAAGGCGTTGATGATATTGACCGCGCCATATCCGATATATCGAGCGACCTCGGAAGTCAGATCCATGGCCGCTTTGTCTCCTGCCGCAGCTTTGGCGAACAGCGCGGTGCATGCCTGCGCGTGCGTCATTGCCTCGCATCCGGGCACAATGCTCGGCTGTTCGTTGAGCCGTTCGTGGATTGCGTTGGCTGAGCAGTAACGTTCCAGGCACCCGATATTGCCGCAGTCGCAAGGCTTGCCGTTGACGTCAACGGAGATGTGTCCGATTTCGGTGGCCGTGCCGTGCGCGCCGTAATAGATCGAACCATTGTCGATGATGCCGAGGCCGATGCCCTCGCCAAGCAGATAGTAGGCGAGCGATCCCTCGGACAGTTCCGGGTTGAACAGGAACTGCGCCAAGGCGCCTGCGCGTGCGTCCTGTTCAACGAATACGGGTACGTTGAACGCTTCGCTGAACTCCTTGATGAAGTTGACCTGCCGCCAACCCTGCATGGATGAGACGAGCGCGGTGCGACCTTCCTCCACCAGATACGGACCAGGAACGGCCATGCCGACGGCTACGATGCTCGAATCGTCCGCAATGAGCTGTCGTACGGTGGCCCGGATCTGTTCTACCGTTTCGGGAATATGCTCCTCGTCAACGGTGGGCAGGTCGGTGAGGGAAATACGATTGCATTTCAGGTCGAACACTGCGATCTGCACCAGGCTTCGTGCGAATTTCACGCCGACGACATGGTATTTCGCGCAATTGAGATTCAGGCCGATGGAACGACGATTCTTATCGCCTTCCATGTCTCCGGTTTCTTCGATAACGTCTCGGAACAGTAGTTTTGCGGTAATTTTCGTAATGGCCGCGGGTGTGAGTTCGATGGCTTTGGCGATTTGCGCACGTGAGCTGATGCCGTTGCGGTAGAGGTATTGCAGAATTCTGGAACGATTGTTTTCTGAAATCGATGATTGCTGAGCGCTGTAACTACTCATGACACCTCCTTGCGCCAGTGCACGGACCCTTCGTTGAACTAGTTGATATATTAACGCCGTTAATTAGTTGATGCAAGTTCCGTCTTTCGGCGTGTCACGAGGACCGTCGATTCTCAATATGGGATTCGCTGTCTCATTATTTGACACACTCTTTTCGGAAAAAAATTAACCGCAAAACCGTTGTGATTGCTGAGTTTTCGTTGGATCGAGAAAGGGTGATATCGCAAAATGAGCTTCCGTGAAATGTTTCGCTAACAAAGTGTGCCCTACCCTTATGGCACGTCGTTTTGGAGTACCAATTACGACAGCAGGAAGAGAAAGGATTCCATAGTGAATCACAAGAAGATTATGGCTGCGGCTGTCTCGATTGCCGCACTGGCCTCGCTCGCGGCATGCGGCGGCGTAAAGGATAGCGGTTCCGCATCGGGGGATGCGGATGTCATTACCGTCGGCACCACGGACAAGGTTACTAGCGTTGACCCTGCCGGCTCCTATGACAACGGTTCCTATGCCGTTCAAATCAACGTGTTCCCGTTCCTGTATGCGCAGGACTACAACACCTCTGAACTGTCTCCGGACATCGCTGCGGATGACGGTACCTGGAGTGACGACGGCACTGAGTTCACCGTTAAGATCAAGTCTGGCCTGAAGTTCGCCAATGGTCACGACCTGACTTCGTCCGATGTCAAGTTCTCCTTCGACCGTGTCAACACGATCAACGATGAGAATGGTCCGAGTTCGTTGCTGGCCAACATCGAATCCATCGATACGCCGGATGACACCACTGTGGTGTTTCATTCCAAAGTCAAGAACGATGTGACCCTCAAGCAGGTGCTTTCCAGCCCGGCCGGTCCGATTGTCGACGAAGAGGTCTTCTCCGCCGACAAGCTCACTGATGCTGACACCATCATCAAGGAGAAGGCTTTCGCCGGTCCGTACATTCTGACCTCCTACAAGGCCAATGAGGTTGCAGGCTACTCCAAGAACGACTCTTATCAGGGTCTGACCCCGGCCAAGAACAGCACTGTTCAGGTCAAGTACTTTGCCGATTCTTCCAACCTGAAGATGGCCGTGCAGCAGGGACAGGTCGACGTGGCCTACCGTTCTCTGACTCCGACCGACATCGATGATCTGTCTAAGGACTCCAAGGTCAAGGTCGTCAAGGGTCCGGGCGGTGAGGAACGCTTCCTGGTCTTCAACTTCAACATCCAGCCGTACGGCACCAAGTCCGATGAACCGAATGCCGACAAGGCCAAGGCTGTGCGTCAGGCCGTCGCTAACCTCATCGACCGCGAGGAGTTGGCGACCAAGGTCTATAAGGACACGTACACCCCGATGTACTCCTACATTCCGGACGGTTTAGTTGGTCACGAAGACACCTTCAAGACCGCGTATGGTGACGGCAACGGCAAGCCGAGCGCCGACAAGGCCAAGAAGGTTCTTGAGGACGCAGGCGTTTCCACTCCGGTTGAGCTCAAGCTGCAGTACAATCCGGACCACTATGGATCCTCTTCCGCCGACGAGTATGCGGCTCTCAAGGCTCAGCTCGAGGAGGGTGGTCTGTTCAAGGTCGACCTGCAGTCCACCGAATGGACCCAGTACAACAAAGACCGTGTTGTTACCGAGGATTCTGATGGATCCTACCCGGTCTACCAGCTCGGCTGGTTCCCGGATTACTCCGACCCGGATAACTATCTGTCCCCGTTCTTCCGTGACGGCAACTTCGTGAACAACGCTTACTCCAACTCCGAAATCAACGATTTGATTATGGAGCAGGCTGGTGAAACCGACGAAAGCGCCCGTGAGGATCTGCTCAAGAAGATTCAGACCCTTGAAACCGAAGACCTGTCCACCATCCCGCTGCTGCAGGGTGCGCAGGTTGCAGTTACCGGCGCCAACGTGAAGGGTGTTGTGCTCGACGCTTCCTTCCGTTTCCGTTTCGCATCTGTCACCAAGGCGTGATGTGTGCGGATGTGCGGCATGACCTGCCGCAGTCTGCATAGAAAACCACTGGGGATCCCCGGTCTATGGCCGGAGGTCCCCATTTCCCGAATTATCTGCCTGAAACGGCGCAGTGATTCGATATTGTTGTAAATCAAAGCCGTACAGGCTTCTTATCAAGGAGCATCGCGTGTCAGACACAGCAGCTCCGGCCGTCTCTCAGGAGGCGAAGCCGAAACAAGCCAAAAAGAATCATTTGTCAGGCGGATTTTTCCGTTTCGTCCTGACTCGATTCCTGCTCATTATTCCAACCGTTTTCATTCTCGTCACCGTCGTGTTTTTTGTGATGCGAGCTACAGGCGATCCTATTTCTGCGGCATTGGGTGGTCGTCTTACCCCTGACGAGTTGCAAAAGCGTGTTCATGCGGCCGGCTACGACCGTCCTCTTATTGTGCAATATATCGATTACCTTGGGGGTTTGCTCCATGGGGATCTCGGCACTACGTTGACTGATAATCAGCCGGTTATCAGCATTCTTGTTCATTACGGATCAGCGACTTTCGAGTTGGCGCTCCTATCGCTCATTGTTGCTTTGATCGTAGGTATCGGCTTAGGTCGTGTGGCTGCGTGCAGACGCGATCACGCTGCCGATGCGGGCATTCGAACCTTTGCCATTCTGTGCTACGCTACCCCCGTGTTCTTCTTGGGATTGGTCCTGAAACTCATTTTCGCCATCTGGCTGAATGTGTTGCCGGCATCCGGTCGATGCTCGTTGTCTTCGGAAATGCAGTTCACCCGACTCGTCTCTCCGACCGGCTTCTACATTATCGATGCACTGCAGCTGGGTGATATGAGCGTGCTGGCCGACGTGTTGCGTCACGCCGTGCTTCCTGCGCTGGCGTTGGGATTGCTCACCGCAGGCGTGTTTATTCGTTTGGTGCGCACCAATGTGATTTCCACCTACAATTCCGGCTATGTCGAGGCTGCGCGTTCGCGTGGCGTCGCCGAAAAACGTCTGCTCAGCAAGCATGCATGGAGGCCGGCGCTTATTCCAATCATCACCGTTATGGGCATGCAGATCGCATTGATGCTCGCCGGCGCGGTGCTTACCGAAACCACCTTCGAATGGAAGGGACTCGGATTCATGTTGTCCCAATATCTGAAAGCGCGTGACTTCGTAGCTGTGCAGGGCATTGTGATTCTGATCGCCATCATCGTGGCCGTCGTCAACTTCATCGTTGACGTTATCGCCGCGTTGGTGGATCCGAGAGTGAGGTACTGACATGACTGCATCAGCAAATAACGTCACCGTCCCGGGTGACACTCGTCTGAACGATCTCAAAGTCAACAGGAAAGCTCCGTTCTGGGCCAAGATTCCGATCATCAAGGAGCTTCGCGTAGCGGTCGGCTGGCAGAAAGGCATGCTGATTACCGGCCTGTTGCTCACGGCGTTCTTCCTGCTCGTGGCCTTGTTCGCGCCCGTAATTGCACCGTACGGCTATGCGCAGCTCAAAGATGCCAATGGAGTTTCATTCCCGGCCCAGGCAGCACCCTCATCCGAGCATATTTGGGGTACCACCGCAGGTGGTTATGACGTGTTCAGCCGTGTGATTTGGGGCTCTCGTACCGCGGTCATTGCGATTGTGATCGCTGTGCTGCTTTCTATTTTCGCGGGTGTATTGCTCGGTTTGGTTTCCGGATATTTCGGTGGTTGGGTGGATCGTGTGCTTGTCATGATCGCCGACGCCATTTACTCTTTCCCCTCGCTGCTGCTTGCGATTCTGATGGCCATTATGATTTCCGGCGGTCAGTCTGGTCTGTGGAGTGGCATTCTCGCTTCGGGTATCTCCATCACCGTGGTCTATATTCCGCAGTATTTCCGTACCATTCGATCCGAGGTCATTCGAATCAAGGAATCCGCTTACGTTGATTCCGCTCGCGTGGTGGGCGCGTCGACATGGCGCATCATGACCAAGCACCTTCTTAAGAACTCCACCAGAACGTTACCGGTTATTCTGACGTTGAACTCGTCCGAAGCGATTCTGACTCTTGCGGGATTGGGCTTCCTCGGATTCGGCATCGAGCCTACCGCAGCCGCTGAATGGGGTTACGATCTGAATCGTTCCGTGTCGGATGTAACCGCGGGCATTTGGTGGACCGCAGTGTTCCCAGGTATCGCCATCGTATTGATTGTTCTGGGTATTACCTTGGTGGGCGAATCCCTCAATGACCTTGCCGACCCGCGTCTGCGTGCACGCAAATCCGCTGGTGAGGTGGTTGGATCCATCGAAGATACTTCGGTTGATCCCAGCCAGAAGCCGGGCGTTCGTAACGAGGTGATAGCCGAGCTCGCGGCCGCCAAGAATCCAATGGGAGCCAGCGATCAGCCAGTGACCGTTACGGATCGCGACCCGTCATTTACCGCCTCCGAATGGGGCTCCAAGGAAGAAGAGTGACGCAATGAGTGACGAACAAACCAATCTTGCGCAAGTCAAGGATCTGAGCGTTTCCTTCATGACCGACGCAGGATCCATCAAAGCCATCGACAAGATTAGCTTCACCATCCCACGCAAAACCGTGGTGGGTGTGGTTGGCGAATCAGGTTCCGGAAAATCCGTGACCGCACGTTCGATTATCAAGCTGTTGCCGGAGACGGCAACCACTTCCGGCGTGATTTATCTGTCGAACCGTGAAGGCAATGAGCAGCTTGACGTACTGTCTCTTTCCGGAGAAGATCTGCGCCGTATGCGCGGATCAGAAGCGGCCATGGTGTTCCAGGAACCTAATTCGGTACTTAATCCGGTGTATACCATCGGATGGCAAATCGAAGAGGGACTTCGCGCGCACGGCATGAAAGACAAGAAGGAGCTTCGTGCCAAGTCCGTGGATATCCTCAAAAAAGTAGGTATTCCTGATGCCGAAACTCGAATTGACTACTATCCGCATCAGTTCTCGGGCGGCCAAAAACAACGTATCGTCATCGCCATGGCGTTGGTGCTCAATCCAGGTCTGATTCTGGCTGACGAACCGACTACCGCGCTCGACGTGACTGTGCAGGCGGAAATTCTTGACTTGTTGCGTCTTGCCCGCGACGAATTCGGCGCTTCCGTGCTGATTATCACTCATAATATGGGTGTGATCGCCGATATCGCCGATGAAGTGGTGGTCATGTATCGAGGTCATGTGGTCGAGCAGGGAAGCGTCGAACAGATCTTCTACTCGCCGAAAGACGATTACACCAAGCGGTTGCTCGCGGCCGTGCCGCGTATCGGGCAGAAACTGGTCGTTCGTGATGAGCAGGGCAAGGTGATTGAACGCAGCAAGGATTGGCATGACCAACCCATTGCCGTCGAGGCCAAGGGACTGACTATCACCTATCCTGGGCATTTGACGCAGCCTGATTTCAAGGCGGTCAATGGTATTGATTTCACTATTCACCGTTCCGAAGTGCTGGGATTGGTCGGCGAATCCGGTTCCGGCAAATCCACTACCGGTCGTGCCATCGCGGGTTTGCAGAAAGTGTCCGGCGGCTCCCTGAACGTGTTGGGTGTGGAAATGAACGGTGTCAAGGAACGTCAATTCAAACCCAAGCGTGCTGATATTGGTTTTGTGTTCCAAGATCCGGGTAGTTCATTCAATCCGCTGATGACCATCGCGGAGAATGTGGCAGAACCGCTGATCGTGCATAAAAAGTACTCGTCTGTGTCGGAAGCGAGCGACTATGTGGGAGATCTGCTCGAAATGGTGCAGTTGCCGCGTGCATATATGAACCGGTTCCCGCATGAGCTTTCCGGCGGTCAGCGTCAGCGTGCCTCCTTGGCACGAGCGCTGGCGCTTAAGCCGAGCCTGCTGATCGCCGACGAGCCGACTTCTGCATTGGATGTGTCGGTACAGGCGAAGGTGTTGGAGCTGTTCAAGAAACTGCAGGCGGAAATAGGTTTCGCATGCCTGTTCATCACCCATGATCTTGCCGTGGTCGATATGCTGGCCGATCGCATTATGGTGATGCATAAGGGCGAGATTGTGGAACATGGTGATGCCGATCAGGTTATGAATAACCCGCAGAATCCCTACACGCAGAAGTTGTTGGCATCGCTGCCGGTGCCTGATCCGCGTGAACAGCGAGAACATCGCGCCCAGCTGCACGAGTTGCTCGCCAAAGGAATTTGATTCCGAAGTGAGTTTCGTGGCTTCCTGACATACACAAGAGCTGGTGTGACGGTTCATGATCGTCACACCAGCTCTTAGTTTATATATTCAATTGTGACTGTATTCAGCGAATCGCACCGTTGAAGGAGAATTGCGCGTGTGCGTCGCCGTTCGCCTTGTTCTTGAGGTACTCACGCACGTAGCCCATGCGTTCCACTGTGGTGTCGGCCAGGGGCTGAGGCAGGTCATCAGGGGAGAACCAACCCACGTTGAGGCTTTCCTCGTCACCTACGAACGGTTCGGCATTACCATTCGGATCGGGCTTGCACACGAACAGGTGATCCATATACATGGTGTTGTCGCCGTTCGCATACGTAAGCATCTTGCGGGAGGACTTCACCGACACCAAATCGGTGACGATAACATCCACGCCAGTCTCTTCCTTGACCTCACGCGCCACCGTGTCGGCAGGTTCCTCGCCAGGCTCATTAATGCCATACACCATGGCCCACTCGCCGGTATCGGAACGCCTGCCAAGCAGCACACGACCTTGCTCGTCTTCAACATAGCCGGAGACGCCCATCAGCCACAGGAGATCGTGACCGACTTTCTTGCGTAACTCGAGAATGAATTCAGGCGTTGGCATATCAGGCCTTTGCACCTTCGGCAGCCATGCTGGCCATCCACTCTTCGACCTCATCGATCTGCTTTGGAATGCCGGCGGAAATCCATTCCGGACCATCCTCAGTCATCAGTACATCATCTTCAACGCGAATGCCGATGCCGCGATACTCCGGCGGAATCAACAGATCATCCTCACGGAAATACAGACCCGGCTCAATCGTGAAAATCATGCCAGGACGAATCGCAGCACCCTGATACGACTCATAACGTGCCTGAGCGCAATCATGCACATCCAAACCAAGATGATGGGCCACACCACAGGCGAGCCAACGGCGATGCTGCTGTCCTTCCGGAGAAAGCGACTCCTCGACATCGACCGGAAGAATGCCCCAATCATGCAGACGCTCGGCGATCACACGCATGCACGCATGATGAATGTCGGAATACGTGGCACCCGGCTTGGCAGCCTCGAAACCGGCCTGTTGGGAGTCCAAAACCGCCTGATACAGCTTTTTCTGGAAATCAGTGAACTTCCCGTTGGTCGGGAACGTGCGCGTGATATCGGCCGTATACAAGCTATTGACTTCCACGCCGGCATCAATCAGCAGCAGATCGCCGGACTCCACGGTACCGGTGTTACGCATCCAATGCAGAATCGGCGCATGAGCGCCGGAAGCGATGATCGTATCGTAGCCGACCTCATTGCCTTCCTCACGGGAAATGGCATTGAACGCGCCTTCCAGCATACGTTCCGAACGAGGCTTGTCGAGCGACGACGGCAGCTTGCGCAGAATATTGTCGAAACCATGCTTGGTTGCGGCAACGGCCTTGCGCATTTCACGAATCTCATATTCGTCCTTGCACATGCGAGCCTCGGCGGCAAACTCATGAAGCTTGTCATCGGCATGCGTATTGCCATCCGGATCGGCGAAACCGTTCGCCTCGCGAATATTCTCCACCATTTCGGTGATCTGCGGATCAGCCTCGCGAATCACACGCACACGCACGGCACCGGCTTCCGCGCCGACATCCTTGCTCAGTGCGTCAGCCAACTGCGCGATGTCATTGGTCTCAATACCGGTCATTGCAGTCATCTCCTGCAAGCCGGCACGAGGTCCAACCCAATATTCGCCATAATGGGCGTTCATGAAAAAGTCCTGCGTGTAATGGTTCGCACGCGGAGCCACGAACAATTCCGGCACATGCGTCTTGCCGGCCGCAGCCTCCGGAGAATCAGGATCAACCGGATTCAACACCAGCACTGCACCGGCTTCGTAGTCTTCGCCCAAACCGGTGTAATACGAAAACGTCGTATCCGGACGGAACGCATAATCGCAGTCGTTGTTGCGCACCTTCGGCTGACCGGCCGGGATCACAATACGCTCTCCGGGAAAAGCCTTACCCAGCGTGTCAAGACGAGCCTGAATGTAATGGGAAGACTCCAACGGTTCAATAACCGGCTCATTATCATCCCAACCGGTGGTCATGAACTCCTTGAACGCCTCGGAACGCGGGCGCAGCGAACGATTGTTCACACGGTCGCTCATCGCCTGATCAGGGCCGGGAGCGCTGGACTGCTCCATGGCTTCATACTCCTTGTCTTTATCGGTAATGACTTCGTTCATCACATCTCCTGAATATGGTTATCCATGCTTACGCAATTACCGCAAACCATCCTATAACTTTTTGCGCCGCGCAACGTTCATGCAAGCACATAGAATAAGGGAGATTGAGTGAGCAATCCCAAGGTAGGGGAGGAATCCGAAAGAATATGTCATTCGAACATCCGAATCGCAACAATGAAAGCATGATCGACGTCGAACGCGACATCATGAGCCGCCCATCAGAGCGCAATACCACCAATCTTGACCTGCAACGCATGAAGATGATCCTCGACATCATGGGACATCCCGAGCAGTCGTTCCGTGTGATTCACATCACCGGAACCAACGGCAAAGGATCTACCGCGCGCATGGCCGAGGCGATCTGCCGTGCCTACGGCATGCGAACCGGTTTGTACACGTCACCGCATCTTGAACATGTCAACGAGCGCATCGCCATCGATGGACAGCAGCTTTCCGACGACGATTTCGTTGATACCTGGGATCAAATCAAAGACCTTGTAGCCATGGTCGACATGAAGATGGAAGAACTCGACAAGCCAAAAATGAGCTTCTTCGAAGTGCTCACCGCCATGGCCATCTGGAAGTTCGCCGACGCTCCGGTCGATGTGGCCATCGTGGAGGTCGGTATGGGCGGCCGCTGGGATGCCACCAACGTGCTCGATGCCGATGCGGCCATTATCGGACCGATCGACATGGATCATATGGCATGGCTTGGCAATACCGTGGAACAGATCGCATCCGAAAAAGTCGGCATTATCAAGCCGGGCTGCACCGCGGTCATCGGGCGTCAACCGCATGAAGAGGCCGTCATGCCGATTATCGAGGAAGCGGCGAGGCAGAACCATGCCAATCTGGTGAGGGATGGCATCGAAGCGGAAGTTGTGACTCGTATTCCGGCAGTCGGCGGTCAGGTTGCGACCCTGCGTACGCCGAATGGCACGTACGCGGAAGTGCCGATCGCCAAATTCGGCGAGCATCAGGCCCATAATGCGCTCGCGGCCTTGTGCGCGGCGGAAGTGGTGATTCCCGTCAACGGTGCGCTTGACGGTGATCTTGTGGCTGAGGCGTTGAGCACGGTGAGGATTCCAGGCCGCATCGAGCAGATTCGTACATCGCCAACGATCATTCTGGATGGCGGGCATAATGTGAATGCGGCAGAATCGTTGCGTGCCGCGATTGAGGAAAATTACGATTTCCAGCAACTCGTCGGCGTGATCGCCATGATGGGAGACAAGCAGGTCGAAGAGTATTTGGGCGTGCTCGAACCATTGCTGAGCCATGTGGTTGTCACTGAAAACTCGTGGCGTGATCGTGTGATGCCCGCGGAAGACCTGAAAACGGTTGCTGAACGCGTGTTTGGTGCGGAAAGGGTTACGTGTGTTCCTGAACTGCCGGATGCCATTCAGGAGGCTGTTAATATGGTTGACGCCGATGATGAGCTTGGTGTTGGCTATGGTCACGGTGTGCTGATTTGCGGTAGCTTCACTACGGCTGGCGATGCGCGTCTCATGCTGGAAGAGAAGGTCAATCCCGATTTGAAGAAGCCGAAGTCGGAACGTGTCTTCCAGGAGGCTGTTGAGCCGGAACCGCGTAAGGATCAGGACGAGGCGGATCTCGATTTCGAATCCGATGCCAATCCTGATTTCGATATCAACGATTTCGGCAGTGTCGGTCCGGATCTTGCTGAAGATGAAGATGCTGATGCTTCCGAAGTTGAGCATGCGGATGCTGCATCTTCTGAAGATGTGCGGTAATCGCATATATGCATGGCGATGATGGAGCGTCGGTTGTTGTCGACGATCCATCGATCCAACGATCTGTGATGCAATGCAAAGGAGGATGCGGCGATATCGATTCGCTGCATCCTCCTTCGTACGATATTTCGCGCTATCCGTCGTGAGGCGTGATTATTACTTGCGCAGTTTGCGACGCAGCGACTGCAGCAGCGTGAGCGAACGATAGAATGCCTTCTTGACCGGAATGTCGCGACCTGCGGAAATCTGTGCGATGCTTTCGGAGAATTTCGTCTTGAATCCGTTCAGACTCTTCAATGAAGGCGCGAAATCGTTGCCGATGCCCATTAAATCAAGCACTGTGCAGCCCTGCTCGCCAAGCGTGCAGCATATAACGTAAATCAGCTTGTCGGGAACATGCTGGCGCATGATTTCCGTACGCATGCACGCATAGTAATAGACCGCGTGATCGCCGTTGATGGTGACGATGGACCATGCCACAACCTTGCCGTCGATACGTGCCGCGAATACGCGCGCATGATCAGGACCAAGATTGCTGATCATATCGACATAGTCGCTCATCGGAGCGGGGGAGAATCCGTCACGGTTGGCGGTGTCAACCATGACCTCGTAGTATTCGGAAAAATCAGCCATCGCCTGCGCGGTCTCATCGGCGCAAACGGCGGGGCTCTCCCTCAACGCCTTACGCACGTCGCGGCGGCCACGCTTCTTCATGCGTGTAAGAATCGCCTCATCGCCACCGGTGATGTCCACATACACGGTCTCGTTGTAAGGAACGGTGGAAAGCACCGGGAACGAGCCCTCGAAATTCCACAAGTCGATACGCAGGAACACAACGTTTTTATCGCGTTTGCGTACGTCCTCAACAAGCAGGTCACGAACCTGTGCTTCCAGCTGCGCGGAAGGCTTGTCAAGCCAAGCAGGACCATGAACGGACCTCAAATAGTGGTAGCCATGGGTTTCGTAATCGATGAGTGCGATGAACGCGATTGGAGCGCCGTCCTGCTTCACCACATACGCACCCCACGGCGTACGTCCGTCAATGGTGTTCTGGTATTTGGCCCATACCGCGGTCTGTTCGATGGGCAGGGTAAGACCCGCCTGCACAGCCTGCTGTTCCATGGTGGCTGCGTCGGTGAATTCAAGAGTGATCATGATTGTTGGATTGTTCCTTATGGTTGGTGATTACTCGATGATGGTTGGCTGTTGCTGCAGGTCAGGCAAGTCCAAAAATACGTTTCACAATATGGTCGTCGCCTTCGAAGGGAATATGTTTGCCGTGGTCTTTGAACCAGCGCTCGTTGCCTTTGCCGATGATAAGGATGATATGGAGGCGGTTAGGATTCCTGCGGTTGATTGCTACGGTCGATTCCACTGCTTTCGTACGATCAAGAATGATCCTCGCATCCAGATCAGGATTGGTGACACTTTCGAGCATGTCTTGGCAGACGTGTTCGACAGGCTCGTCATCCGTGTCTTCGAAGGTGAGAATCAGATGGTTGACGCGATTCTGCGCGGCCCTGACGATTTCCGATCTGCGATCATACGCTTTATTGCCTGCGGATCCAGTGACCAGCGTGACCTCAGGATCGTCCTTGCCGTAGCGTTGGCCGACATAGTCGAGCAACGCCGTTACGGAAGCATAATTGTGCGCATAATCGACGATGGCGATGGTATTTGACTTCGTATCGTGGAAATGCTCCATACGACCGGCGATACGTATCGGTTCCATATTGCGCAGCGCTTCCTTCGCGGCGGTTTCGTGGAAATCGAATCCAACGGCATGCGCAATGGCAATGGCCGCGGCGGCGTTCGCATAATTGAAATCACCATCCAATTGCAGGCTGAGAGAGCCGATCCGTTCACCTTCCACCGCAATGGCGAATCGGCTATGGTCGGCGGATTCCGGCCATGCGGTCACATCCGCGGCCGATGCTTCACCAAGGGCAAACGTGGTGACGGGAATATCGGCGATTGCAGCATCCTGACGAATAAGATCGGCGTGTGCGCATGCCGTGCCGAGAACCAGGGAACGGCAATTCTTCACAATCTGGCGTTTGCAGTGGAAGTAATCCTCGAATGTCGGATGCTCGATGGGGCTGATATGGTCCGGGCTGATATTGAGGAATGCGGCGACGTCGAAAGTAAGTCCGAAAACGCGATTGACTTTGTACGCCTGCGACGAAACCTCCATAACCAGGTATTCCATGCCGTTATCAGCGGCTTCGCGCATCATACGGAACGCATCCATGGACTCCGGGGTGGTCAAATCGGACTCGGCATAGGTATGTCCGTCAAGGCAATTATCGACGGAGGAGAACAATGCGCATTTGCCGCCGGAGCAGCCATTGAGCATGGCCTGGGTGAGGTAGGCGGTAGTGGTTTTTCCCTTGGTCCCGGTAATGCCGACGACTTTCAGCTGGTCCTGTGGGTACCCATAAAATGCCGCGGACAGCAGACTCATGGCTTTGCGCGCGTCATTCACGATGAGTCCCGGAACTTTCGTCGCCGTGGAGAAGTCGTTTTCCGCAACGTATGCGGCAAGACCACGATCATCGATGCCATCGAGATATTCCGCTTTGAAACGGCCTTTGCAGCATAGGAGCGTGCCAGATACGACCTGCCTGGTGTCGTAGGTGATTGAACCGAATGGCTTGTCGAATCCGTTGACGGTCTGCGCGTCAAGCGTCCAGGCGTCTCCTTGGATGATTTCGCGCAGCAATCCATGCTCGTTGAGCAGACGTGCTGCTGATGCCAGAGTCAAAGCCATATTTCATGTTCTCCCTGTTCTTCGGATACCGAACAGCCATTCTACCTTCAGCTATGTGCATGGCATGTGGAAGTCGATGTGATTACAATGAAGCTGTGACTGAAGTACGAACGGAAACCATGGCAAGCAAAAGGACGCGTTTTGAAAAACTCGCCATGCCTGTGGTCGATGCGTTGTACCGGCAGGCGATGAAGCTTACCAACAATCCCGACGACGCTCAAGATTTGGTTCAGGATACTTTCGAACGGGGATTCAAGGCGTTCGACTCCTTTCAGGAGGGAACGAATTTCGCCGCATGGATGACGACCATCGAGCGGAATGCCTATTTCAACCAGTATGCCAAAGCCAAACGCAGACCGCAGCGGGCCAACGATTCCACCGGTGAATATGACGATTGGGACATTTATTCGGCTTCGGAGCATTCCTCGGAAGAGCTCAAATCGGCGGAACAGGAATATTTGGACGCCTATGCGCCCGAAGAAATCATGGCGGCGCTCGCCAAGCTTTCGCCGGAACGCCGTCAGGTGTTCATCGATGCTGCGATTGATGGCAAGTCATACCAGCAGGTAGCTGACGAACAGGGTGTGAAAATCGGTACGGTGATGAGCCGTCTCAATCGCGCGCGTACGCAGTTGAAACGAGAACTTGCCAACTATGCGAAGGAACGTGGCTATGCCACGGCAGGGAAGGGCAGAGCATGAGTGAATCGATCGAACGGCATATCACCACTGTCGCCACCAGCGAGGACGGCACTGTGACACAGGTGACGCATACCAGCGTGCGCGTTAGCACCTCCGGTGATTGCTTCGACCCCGAACGTTGCTGTGACGAGCGTGAACGGGCATTGATCGCGGCCATGCGCGCGTATCTGCGTCCGCAGCATGCTCCGCAGAGTCTTATCGACCGCCTTGAGGCAACGCTCGACCATTGTTGTGGAGAGCGGTGAGCAAGCCGATGAGAGTATGAGAAAACCCCGCCGATCATAACGATTCAGCGGGGTTTTCGATGCTCTGTAGCGTTATTCACGCTGGCAGGGATCAGGCGTTTGGACGCTTGCCGTGATTGGCGGCCTTCTTACGACGATCCTTGCGCTTACGTCCGCGCATGCCCATGATTGGACTCCTTTACTTACGATTAATAAGCCTTCGGGATTATCGCACACGAGCGAGACGTTTGCCAAATCCGGTGTTCGATAGGTGGCCACTTAGACTTATCCGTCGGGTTTTTATATGACCGGAATCAGCCGGTTTAACCGACTGGATCACTCGATCACGCTCACTCGCATGTTTACTCGGCCATACCGAGGAACAGCGAGGTGCTGGTGGTTTCGCCCGGCTTGATCACGATCAGCTCGTTGCCTGTGTTGAACGCGTTGGCGTAGGCGGTCTGTGGCTCCACGGCAACGCCGGCAGGATGCTGGAATGCGGGGAACTTGGTACCGGTGCACACCTGGAACGAAGTGATGGTTTCATCGCCGCCAACACGGACCTTCTTGCCATCGGCGCGGGTGAACACTGCCGTGACGGAACCGTCTTCGGCATGCTCCAGATCGGTCCATGCATCGTCGAACGGCTGCTCGGTAAGTAGGGTGTCTTCGCGCAGGTCGTATTTGGTGCCGTCAACCGGCTCGGTGCCGGTCGGAATGAGGTTTTTATCTACGGTGACATGCGTGCGAGCCGGTAGCGTAAGGCTGCACTTGGCGTTGTGCTCGTCGATTTCGTCGCCATAGCCGTTGAGGCTGTTGGCAAGCCACGGGTGAATGGCCAAAGCCCACGGCGCGTTCGTGTCGCCGTTATTGTAGGCGCTGACGGTCAGATGCATGCCGTCGTCGGCGAGGCTGTACGTGGCGGTGACATATAGATCAAACGGGTAGCCGACCATGTTGGGGGAACGCCAGGCGAGGGTCACTGCGTCTTCGGCAAGCGAAATCAGCTTCCAGAACGAGCGGTATCCGTAGCCATGGATGGCGGTGTTGCGGTCATGCTCATCGATCGGCAGCGAATAGGTCTTGCCTTCGAACGTGTACTCGCCACCCTCGATGCGATTCGGGAACGGAATGAGGATCTGGCCGTGGCAGCAGGTCACCAGATCGTCCGGACCAAGGGCGACCGTCAGATCTTCGCCCTTATAGGTCAGCTTGCGCATCGTTGCGCCGAGTTCGGTGATGACGGCTTCATAGTCGCCATGGGAGATGGAGAATTGCTGTCCGGTGCGGGCAGTCAGATTGATGCAGGTCATAGTCACTCCATAGTGCCGTTGGATATGTTCCGGTAACGGTAGCGTTACCGCTAACACCACAGTCTACCTGTTTTATGCCGTATGGCGATGCCGTTTCTCCGGCGTGCCGCCCATGCTTTAGTATTGATGAGGTTTTCACGAAGTGACGAAAGGCGGCCATCATGACCAAACGTATCGTACTGGCGGATCCACGTGGCTTTTGCGCGGGCGTCGACAGGGCGATTCTGACTGTGCAGACGATTCTCAAAGCTGCCAATACGTCTCGCAATGATGGTCTGCCGCCGGTGTATGTACGCCGTCAGATTGTGCACAACAAGCATGTCGTTGAGGAATTGTCGGCTCAGGGTGCGGTGTTCGTACAGGAATTGGATGAGGTTCCCGATGCCGCGGCTTCCGCGGGAATTCCGATTGTCTTTTCTGCACACGGCGTGTCTCCTGAGGTGAAGGCTGAAGCTTCAGCTCGGGGCATGCATGTCGTTGATGCTACATGCCCTTTGGTGAGCAAAGTGCACCGTGAAGTGTTGCGTTTCGTCAAAGAAGGGTACGAGATTATCTACATCGGACACAACGGCCATGATGAAGCCGTTGGCGTGGTCGGTGAATCCCCGGAACATGTGCACCTCATCGAACATGAATCGGATGTCGATTCGCTCGAGTTTTCTTCGGATGCGAAATTGGTGCTGCTTTCGCAGACCACATTGAGCGTGGATGAGACGGCGGGCACGATCGCTGCGTTGAAAGAGCGTTTCCCCTGGCTTGAGATGCCTCCGAATTCCGATATCTGCTATGCCACATCGAATCGGCAGGCCGCGGTCAAGTTGGTTGCCGAGCAGTCTGATTGCGTGGTGATCGTTGGTTCGGCGAATTCGTCGAATTCCGTTCGTCTGATGGAGGTTGCGCAGGAGGGGCTGAACACGCGTTTCGATGGCGTGCCGAATGGTCCTCACGGAAAGGCCTACCGCGTGGATGATGCGTCCGAGCTTGATCCTGCGTGGTTTGAAGGCGTTGAATCCGTGGGGATTTCGTCGGGAGCATCCGTGCCTGACGAACTGGTGTCAGGCGTTATCGAAGCGCTGGAACAGCGTGGTTTCGATGATGTGACCACCATCGAAACCATTAAGGAGAACATGCATTTCGTGCTCCCCAGTGAGCTTCGTAAGAAACCAGCCTGCTGACCGGCTTCTATTACCGGTGATTACCAGGTGCCGATAGGTGCGGCTATGCCGTCAAGCACCTTGAGCAGATCATTGGGATTGATGCCGATCGAAAAGCCGCGTTTGCCTCCCGACAGTAGTATTTCGCCATATTGCAGCGCGCTTTCGTCGAGCACGGTTTTGTGATGCGTGCGTTGACCGAGTGGTGAGATGCCTCCCACCACATACCCGGATTCGCGCATGGCGACTTTTGGATCGGCCATAGCGGCTTTCTTGGCTCCGACTGCTGCGGCCAGCGCCTTCAGATCCATGTGCCCGCTTACTGGAACCACGCCCACCACACGTTCGGAGCCGGTGTCGGCCATAAGCGTTTTGAATACCTGATGTTCATCGAAGCCCAGTTTGGTGGCGGCCTCAACCCCATAACCGTCATCCATATGGTCGTTCGAATGTGCGTATTCGTATGTTTTGAATGGGATTCCCGCTTGTTCGAGTTGCACTGTTGCCGGCGTGGAGCCGGCGCCCTTCTCATGCTTTTTCTTGCCCATATCGATTCACTCTAAAACGTATTTGTGTCGGTTAGCAAAAGGGCTTTCGCCGTGAGACGAAAGCCCTTGTACCAAGTTCTACTTAGTGAACTGTGCGGATTGCTCCGCTATGGTTCACTCGGAGATCTCAGCGAAGTACAGCAGGGTGCGCACCATGTTGCAGGTGAAGCCGTACTCGTTGTCGTACCAAGAAACGGTACGAGCCATGGTCACGCCGTCAACGGTGTTGACGTCGGTCTGGGTCGGATCGAACACGCCACCGTGGGTGTCGCCGATGATGTCGGAGGACACGATGCCATCCTCGTTGTAGCCGTAGAAGTCGGTGTCGGAGAAGGCGGCCTTGAAGGCGGCGTTGATCTCATCGGCGGTGACTTCCTTGTTCAGGACGGTGGTCAGCTCGGTGACGGAGCCATCCGGAACTTGGATGCGCTGGGCGTGGCCCTGCAGCTTGCCGTTCACGGACGGAACGACCTTGCCGATGGCCTTGGCGGCGCCAGTGGAATGAGGAATGGTGTTGATGGCGGCGGCGCGGTTGTTGCGAGCCTTCGGGAAGCGCGGGCCGTCGAGGATCATCTGGGTGCCGGTATAGGCGTGGATGGTGGTCATGAAGCCAGCCTTGATGCCCCAGTTCTCGTCCAGCAGCTTGACCATGGCGGCCATGGAGTTGGTGGTGCAGGAGCCGGCGGACACGATCACGTCGGAAGCCTTCAGGATCTCGTGGTTCACGCCGAAGACGACGGTCGGGGTGGTCTCGTCCTTGGCCGGAGCGGAGATCAGGACCTTCTTGGCGCCAGCGTTGATGTGAGCCTGGGACTTCTCAGCGGAGGTGTAGAAGCCGGTGCACTCGAGCACGAACTCAACGCCGTCGTTCTTGACCCACGGGATGTTGTTGGCATCCTTCTCGGCATAGACCTTGTATTCCTTGCCGTCGACCACGATGGAATCGTCGGTGGAGGTGACCTCGACCGGGGTGCCATCGTCATGACGGAAGGTGCCGTGGGTGCTGTCGTACTTCAGCAGGTAGGCCAGCATGGACGGGGTGGTCAGATCGTTGATTGCAGCGACCTCAATGTCACCGGCCTGGCCGCCACGAGCCTGCAGCTCGAAGATGCGGCGGAAAGCCAGACGACCGATACGACCAAAGCCGTTAATACCAATCTTAACTGTCATGTAATTCTCCCTTTAGGGTAGGCCACGCGTGTGCCAGGCACACTGAAGCCATTGTTTACCAACACCGTCCACTGTAGTGCGTCACCTGTACTTAGGGCAACGTTCCGAGGCGCGTGTTCCAAAATGCAGTGCGATTTTCAGTGAACGCTTACATGCATGTCCCGCATGCGTTCAACGGCCGCTTGGCTCGACCAGCGCGGAGGACACGTCCGTGTCCAATGCACCGAGATCTCCGGAGAAGCCATGCCATCGCGCCACGTGCGGCAGGGGAGCCTCGATGGGGAACGTGACGATGAGCGTGCCATGCTCCACCGTGATGCGGGACGGCCTGCCGGCAAGGAACTCGTTGCTCAGTCCGTTGACGCGCGTGCTGCTCATGTCGGCGTGGTGCAGCTCGTATTTCAATCCCGTTTCGCTTACGCCGGTCGAGATATCGCTGTGGGAGAACACGGAGACCATGCGTCCCGCAACGGCGTCGTCCGCCGGGAAATCGAGCGCGCCGTCGCAGATCGCGGTGACGATCGATCCGTCGCCGTGCAGGTAGCCGGTCGCGCCACGGTCGGCCAGTAGCGCCATAAGCTGGATATTGGAAATCGTATGGTCGATTCGTCCGCCGAGCGCGCCGTATATGTGGAACGTGCGCGCGCCGCGCAGCCAGCCGATCTTCAAAGCCGACAGCAGGTCGGGATCGTCCTTTTCCGAAGGCAATGCGATGGTGCGGTCGTTTTGCGTGGGGCGGTCGCCGGTAATCGAATCGAAGTCGCCGACCACGAAATCGGCGTCGATGCCGAAGGCACGGGCGTGGTCGAGGCCGCCGTCCGCGGCGACGACGAAGGCGTCATCCGGAATCGCAGGGGTCTCATCGTAATAATCGCCTGCGCCGAAGATCACGCAGGTGCGGGCATCGTGGAAATCCATACCCGGTAGTGTAGCCGTGACGGACGAAAGGAAAGAATCGTCATTTTCATGGCTATGCGGCATACCTAAAATGTCTGAAACCTGTGGAGATTGTCACGCATGAATCGGTTCGGAGACGCGGCGGCGGTTTTTCGACATGCGGATGCTGGTACACTGACACCGAGTTTGTTTTGAAGGGATTGCAGATAATGTGCGGAATTGCTGGTTTCGTCAACGATATGCCCATTGACGTGAAATGCCCGGTCCTCCAACGTATGACCGACATGATCGCGCATCGCGGGCCGGACAGCGAAGGCCATTACATCGACGAGCATGCGGCGCTCGGCCATCGAAGGCTCAGCATCATCGACCTCGGCGGCGGCCAGCAGCCCATCTACAACGAGGATGGTTCGAAGGTCATCACCTTCAACGGCGAGATCTACAACTATCAGACGCTGCGTGAGGAATTGATCGCGGCCGGACACACCTTCACCACCAAAAGCGACACCGAGGTGCTGCTGCACGGCTATGAGCAGTGGGGTGTGGATTTGCTGCAGCGCGTACGTGGCATGTTCACTTTCGTGATCTGGGACAAGAACAAGCAGGAGCTGTTCGGCGCGCGCGACCATTTCGGCATCAAGCCCTTCTACTATGCGAAGATGAACGGCACGTTCATGTACGCGTCGGAGATCAAGAGCCTGTTGCGCCACCCCGATTTCGTCAAGGAGCTCAACGCCGAGGCGTTGAAGCCGTATATGACCTTCCAGTATCCGGCGATCGGTGAGACCTTCTTCAAAGGCGTCTACAAGCTGCCGGAAGGGCACTATTTCACGTACCGGGATGGCAAGATGGACATCCACCGGTATTACGACGAGGATTTCCGCGAAGGCAAGCAGAAGCTGGGCGAGCTGGTGAACTCGATCGACCAGACGGTGTGCGATTCCGTCAAGGCGCACCAGATCGCCGATGTGGAGGTCGGCTCCTTCCTGTCGAGCGGTGTCGACTCCAGCTACGTCGCCGCCGTGGCGCGTCCGCAGCACACGTATTCGATCGGTTTCGGCAAAGGCACGTACAACGAATCGCAGCAGGCCGGCGAACTGGCGGAACTGCTCAAACTGAACAACACCGCCGAGTCGTTGACCGACGAGGAGGCGTTCGCCGCGTTCCCGCGCATCCAATGGCATCTCGACGAGCCGGACTCCAATCCGAGCTGCGTGCCGCTGTACTTCCTGTCCGCATTGGCCGCCAAAGACGTGAAGGTGGTGCTGAGCGGCGAAGGCGCCGACGAGTTGTTCGCCGGATACATCGACTACGGCGTGCACACCAAATTCAAGCCCATCAAGGTGGTGACTCGCTGGCTCACGCATCTGCCAGCCGGCGCGCGCAAGGCGATCGCCCGGTTCTGCAAGGGCAAGACCTTCCCGGGCGCATGGCATCTGTACGCCAATCTTGCGCCGGCCGAGGAAAGCTTCATCGGACAGGCACGTGTGTTTGAGGAATCGCAGTCCGAACAGCTGCTCAAGCCTGAATACCGCAAGGCGCCGAGCGTGCAAAGCATCGTCGACAAGACGTATGCGCGTGTGGAAGGCAAGGGTCTGAGCGAACTGAAGAAGAAGCAGTACCTTGACATGCATCAGTGGATGCCGGGTGACATTCTGCTCAAGGCCGACAAGATGACCATGGCGCATTCGCTGGAATTGCGTGTGCCGCTGCTCGACAAGGAGCTCATGGGCGTGGCCGAGCAGGTGCCGACCAAGTACCTCATCACCGACGAGAACACGAAATACGCGTTCCGCCAGGCGGCGGGACGTCATCTGCCCAAGGAATGGTACGACCGTGAGAAGCTTGGCTTCCCGGTGCCGATCAAGAAGTGGCTGCGTGAGGAGAAGTTCTACAAGTACGTCCGTTCCGTGTTCGAACGCGATTACGTCAGCCAGTTCTTCGACCAGGACGCGCTGCTGAAGATGATCGATGACAACTATGCCGGCAAAACCGACGATCGCCGCAAGATCTGGACCGTGTACTCGTTCCTGACGTGGTACGACGTCTACTTCGTGCACGACGGCGAGAAGCCGGACGTCATCGCCATCGCCTGACGGCGGATGCCGTCCGAATGGTGACGAACACCCCGGGACCGGTGCGACACGCGCTGGTCCCGGGGTGTGGTATTATCTACAAGGCTTGAGAAATCAAGAAAGCGGGATATCCCCACCTGGAAGCCTTTCAGGGCCTCGGGTTCAGGCAGATGCCTTCCACCGGTCGTCTCGGTGAGATATGTAAGCCGCTCTTACGGGTTTACGGCGCGTTGTGATGCGTTTTGGCATGCCTTGAACAATCGAGACTTTGGAAAACTGCCAATCAAAGGATGTTCCGTTGCATGGAATATGAGGATTGGAGTCATCATCAGCGACGAACCACGCATTAACGACGAGATTCGCG
>ERZ839767.2319-NODE-2319-length-25153-cov-6.270500_pt1 | contig 25153 bp, 21 predicted proteins | sample MGYA00519879_ERZ839767 | MGnify/ENA primary metagenome ERZ839767 (study PRJEB31850, sample SAMEA3708852) | human gut metagenome | biome: human gut; feature: human-associated habitat; material: faeces | place: China | collected 2014 ... | reverse complement strand
AATAATTTAATTATAAAAAAAAGAATTATTATATTATTTGTTATTATGTGGATAAAAAATGCTTTTAATATTTAGATTCATCTTGAGTAGAGTGGAGTTTATATGAAAAATGAAAGTTAAACATACGTCGATTTTGATATTTCTAGTATATCTTATGGTTTTGGATATTCCATATTTGAGTCAAACAATAAATAATATAATCATGTTATGTTGTGAAGCTTTAATCATATATGAGTTATGGAATTTAAAATGTTTAGGTAAAAGTATTTTTGAGAATAAATCAATTCTAGTTTATTTATGTGTTGTTTTAATAGCTACTATTGTTAATATGGGAATATCAACTAGATTAATGACTGCGCTTGTAATAGGAATAGAATATGTTTTACTATTTGTAGCGATGAAAGCTTTAATTATGATAAGAGGAACTTCTAGAACGTTAAACGGTATTTTAAAAATAACAGTATGGATTATGCTAATAGTAGATTTATGTGTAATAGGTACACGTGGAAAAGGAATCGGTGGTAGTAGTATTTTACCATATTATTTGATTGGAAATAAATTTGCCGTTAGTTATTTACATATGTTTTTTTTAGGAATATTTTTATGCAAACATGCAATTTCAAGGAACTTTATAAGAAGAATTATTACAAATATTATAGTGACAGCTTTTTGTGCATTTATATGCTATATGGTCGATTGTAATACAGGAATTGTAGGATGCATTGTTATTGGAAGCTTGACTTTTTTAATAGGTAGAAAAAAGAAAGTTAGTGATTTTTTGTTAAGACCAGCCACATATTTGATAATTTTTTGTGGACTAACATTTTTACTTGTTGGAACACAAGTATTGTTGAATAACGTTTCATTTCAAAATATTATATCAAATGTATTTAATAGAGGAGTTACGTGGACAGGTAGGCTTGAGATGTTTCAATTAACATTACAGGCATTTTATAAACAACCGATTTGGGGATATGGAATAAATAGCACCTATGTTCAGCAAATTCTTGGTTGGGGAAATGCCCAAAATGGTATATTAAAAATTATGTTAGACACAGGTATTATGGGGATTATTAGCTTTTTAATTGTAGTATATTCAGTATTTTATAAAGCAAGAGAAAAAGAAAATATGATAAAAATTTTCCCTATAGTTTCGTTTTTATATGGAATGGCGGTTTGTTCTACTGTAGAAATTAATATTTCTGGACTATATTTTTGGGCATTAGCTATTGTATATAATGTAAAAGAAAGTAGAAAGGATAAGCAGACTTATGAAAGTTGATATTTTGTCAATGCAAAGGATATATAATTATGGTTCGTTTCTTCAAGCATATGGGCTTATGAAGCTTATTGAAGAAAGAGGACACGATGTTGAGTTTATAGATATAGAAGCTGGAGAACATGAGGGGGTTCGAGTAGAAAAAGGAACTGTATTAGCAGATCATAAAAGAACATTTGATAGATATGCATTAAAGAGATTTATATTTAAAATAAGGGCAGAACAAAGAAATAAAATGTTTGAAGAACAGAGAAGAAAATATTTGAAACTTCCGGATGAAGAATGCACTAGTATTCCGTGTGACTTAGCTGTTATTGGAAGTGATGAAGTTTTTAATTGTAATAAAGCGAATCCATATGGAATTTCTTTACAATTATTTGGAAAAATTGACTGTGCAAAAAAAGTGATAAGTTATGCTGCATCATGTGGATATACAGATTATACAGATGTTCCTGAAGAATATAAAATATCTATTAGAGATGCGTTAAATAATTTATCTTTAATTTCTGTTCGAGATAAAAACACCTTTGAGTTTGTGGAAAAAATGACAGGAATACAAGCGGAATATAATCTTGATCCAGTATTGATTTATCCATTTAAAAAAGAAGTAGCACAAGTAGAAAATAAAGTATTAGGCTTAAAAAAATATATGGTAGTATATGCATATAAAAATAGATTTAAAAATGTGAGAGAAATAGAGATTATAAAAAAATTTGCTAGAAGTAAAGGATTAAAAATAATTAGTTTAGGCGATTCTCAATATTGGGCAGATGATTTTATGATACCTACTCCATTTGAATTATTAGCATACTTTAAAAATGCAGAGTATGTGTTGACAGATACTTTTCATGGAACGATTATGGCAGCAAAATATCATAAAAAGGTGGCAGTAGTGATACGACCGAGTAACGAAAATAAACTTGGAGATTTAATTTCAAGAATAGGTCTTGAAAAACGAAAAATTGAATCATTTAGTGATTTTCAAAAAGTAATAGAGTCTGAGTGTGACTACGAGAACTTTGAAGTTATTTTGAAGAAAAATAGAATATTGACGGAAAAATATTTAGATAAGGCAGGATTATAAGTTGGAGAATCAAAAAAGAACAGAATATTTGGCTAAAAATACTGTTTTGTTTGCAATTGGAAATTTAGGAACAAAATTAATTAGTTTTTTTTTAGTTCCATTATATACGAATGCTTTATCAACAAATCAGTATGGAATTATTGATTTAATTGCATCAATATGTACAGTTCTTGTACCAGTTCTTACTTTTAATATTGGGGAATCTGTAATGAGATTTTCGTTGGATGAAGATGCTGATTATGATAAGATTTTTTCAGTTGGAATATTATTTATGGGAATGTGTATTACATTAGGAACTATTTCCATTCCTGTGTCTAATTATTTTGAATCAACAAAAGAGTTTGGGTGGTATATTTATTTTTATAGTGTTTCATTAGGAATTTGTCAGTTAGGAAATTGTAATTTAAGAGGACGGGAAAAACTTGTAGAATACGCTATTAGCAATATTTTACATTCTTTTAGTATCGCTATTCTAAATATATTTTTCTTAGTGATTTTAAAGAAAGGTATTCCTGGTTATTTTTATGCATACATATTGGCAAATATAATTACTGCAATATACGCTTTTGGAGTTGGAGAGGCTGTTAAATCATTGCATAAATTTAAAATAGATAAATGTTTATTAAAGGATATGGTATCTTATTCAATAGTACTTATTCCTACTTCATTTATGTGGTGGATTATGAATTCATCAGATCGTTTGATGGTTTCAGCAATGGTGGGAATTGATGCAAATGGTATATATGCTATATCCTATAAGGTACCAACTTTATTATCAACGTTATCTATTATATTTAATCAAGCTTGGTCTTATTCGGCAATTAAGGAAGATTCAAGTGAAGATATAACAGAATATAGTAATAATATGTATAATCAAATGGTGCAAACAGTTGTTATCATTACGGGTGGACTGTTAATGGTAATGAAACCTTTTTTAAGTATTTATGTAGAAAAATCATATTATGCTGCTTGGAAATATACTCCCTACTTAATGATAGGATTTATGTTTATGACATTAGGAACTTTTTTGTCGACATCATATACAGTAAATAAAGATAGTTGGGGATTTTTAATATCTGGTACATTAGGGGCAATAATGAACTTAATTTTAAATCGGTTTTTAATTCCTATTTTTGGAGTAAGTGGGGCTGCTTTTGCAACTTGTATTAGCTATTTTACGGTTTATATTTTCAGAAGTTGGCATATTAGAAAATATATTATAATTAATATATTCAAAGTTAGGCATTTAGTGAGTTTTGCTATTGTTATATTAATGGGATTTACAATGTATATAGATAGTATAGTAGGACAAGTTTTTCTCTTAATTGAATTTGTATTATTATTAATTCTTTTTAAAGAATATATTGGGGCAATGTATAATATGTGTAAAAATATACTTTTGAGGAATAAACATAAAAGGTAGGATATAAAATGAAAATTGATTTATTTAACGGTGAGGAACAATGCTGTGCTTGTGGAGCATGTTATAATATTTGTCCGCAAAATGCGATTGAAATGGTCGAAAAAGAAAATGGTTTTATCTATCCAAATGTAAAAGAAAATAAATGTATTAATTGTGGTTTATGTAAAAAAGCTTGTTTGTATACTAATAAAGAAGTGAGATTTTATAATGATAATAAAAAAGTTTGGATAGCTGTCAATCAAGAACAAAAAACACTAAAAAAGTCATCTTCAGGAGGAGCATTTGCTGTTTTTGCAAAAAAAATTATAAATGAGGGTGGTGTTGTATACGGAAGTGCTTTGATTAGAAACAGCAACAATATAGATGTCAAGCATATAAGGATTGATAAAAATGAAGATATTTGTTTATTACAAGGTTCTAAATATGTTCAAAGTCGAATAGAACAAAATTTCAAACTAGTAAAAAAAGATTTATTGGAAGGCAGAAAAGTATTGTTTTCGGGTACTCCTTGTCAAATTGCTGGTCTTAATGGGTTTTTGTTAGGTAAAAAATTTGATAATTTAATTACTATTGATATTGTATGCCACGGTGTTCCGAGTTTAAAAATGTTTCAAGACTTTATTGCAGGTTTAGAAAAGCGTTATAATGCTTCAATAATTAATTTTAGTTTTAGAGATAAAGAAAAAGGTTGGGGATTAAATGCCAAGATACTTTATGAAAAAAATGGAAAAGAATGTAATAAAATAATTGATTCTGCATTATTACCATATTATAAATTGTTTCTTGATTCAGATATTTATCGAAAAAATTGTTATAGTTGTCCTTATGCATGTAAAAATAGGCCAGCGGATATTACATTGGGTGATTTTTGGGGTATAGAAAAAGAACATCCAGAATGTTTAGCTCAAAATGGTGGAGATATTGATACTAAGAAAGGTGTTTCTTGTATTATTTCAAATAGTTCTAAGGGAAACGAATTGGTTGAAAACTGTAAAGAGAATTTTCTATTAAGAGAATCTACATTTGAAAAAGCAGCGAATGGAAATGCACAATTAAGAGGTCCTAGTAGATATAGAAAAGAAAGAGAAGAATATATTAGTGAATATGAAAAAAATGGATATCAGGCAGTTGAAAAATTATATAAAAAAAATCAGGGATTTAAATATTATATAAAATTATTATGGGGACATACGCCTAGAAAGATTAAAAGATTGATTAATAAAGCAAGAAAATAGAAATTAGGGATAGTTGTCAGTAAAAGATGCACTAGTCAACATATTTTGGACACAAAATTATAAAAATTATTCAGTTACAGCGTAAGGTTGTACAAGCCGTACGCCACCCTTGACATCACTCTAGGAAACGCTGGTCGGCTTTTGCCGACGGTATGAACTCATGAATAGATTAAATTAGTCATTCGCCGGACATTTATTGTAGCGTTTCTTTCCGGCTGAATGTCAAGGGCAAGCCGCTGACGCGGTGTCTGGTATCTGCCTCCGGATTCGAACGATCTAATGGTCGGCTAAGATGTGAGAAATTATAATAGAGAGAAAAGAAAAATTATGAAAACAACATTACTTATCATGGCGGCCGGAATCGGCAGCCGATTTGGAACAGGAATAAAACAGTTGGAGCCGGTGGATGCTTCTAATCACATCATCATGGATTACTCGATCCACGATGCAATTGAGGCTGGCTTTAACTATGTAGTATTTATCATCCGTAAGGATATCGAGAAAGAGTTCAAAGAGGTGATCGGCGATCGCATCGCCTCCATTTGTTCTTCTCATAATGTAACTGTGGACTATGCGTTCCAGGATATCAATGATATCCCGGGAACTCTGCCAGAAGGGCGGACAAAGCCGTGGGGAACCGGTCAGGCTGTGCTTGCAGCGAAGAAGGTCATCAAGACTCCGTTTATCGTCATCAATGCAGACGATTACTACGGCAAGGAAGGTTTCAAAGCCGTACATGAGTATCTGGTGAATGGTGGCAAGTCCTGCATGGCAGGCTTTGTGCTGAAGAACACGCTGTCTGATAATGGCGGTGTGACCCGTGGCATCTGCAAGATGGATGATCAGAACAATTTGACTGAGGTTGTGGAAACCAAGAACATTGTAAAGACCGCAACTGGAGCAGAAGCAGACGGCGTGGCTGTGGATGTAAATTCTCTGGTTTCCATGAACATGTGGGGATTGACTCCGGAGTTTCTGGATGTACTGGAGGAAGGCTTCAAAGAGTTCTTTGAGAAAGAAGTTCCGGGCAATTCGCTGAAAGCAGAGTATCTGATTCCTATCTTCATCGGTGAACTGCTGGAGCAGGGAAAGATGTCAGTGAAGGTTCTGAAGACCAACGACACCTGGTACGGCATGACCTACCATGAGGATGTCGCAGCTGTAAAGGACAGCTTTATGAAAATGTTAGAAAAAGAGAACGATAGATACTTCGTCTATTAGTAAATCTAAACGGCAGTTTGTAATGGGGATATATAATGCAAGAGCTTTGGCAGGGTTCTTAAATATGCAGGTGAAGGAAATACATATTTATTCAGCGTATAGAAATGATAAGATAGAGTCGATGGATGATTCTTTGATTCAGATAAGAAGTATGAACATGGATCCGGAAGCATTAAAAATAATAAGAGAGTGGAAAAAAGGAAAGTGCAGTTTGGACTTAGATTCCAGAAATAGTGTATTTCCACATGAAAAAATTCAATTGGATCAGGATGGAAAAGGAGAATGCGTTTTAAAGCAGTAAATAACAGATTGCATGAAGGTAGTGTAAAATGTTTTGCGTAAACCGCTTGGCTTGATGAAAAAATCATAGTGATTTACATTAAATTTTTAGAATGGTATAAGGCTTGGATGGCATGATTGCTGTTTAAGCCTTGTTTACTATATTAACACGGATATGCAGGTATGTCTTTTTCTGTAGTAAGCGGTTATCGATTCCGACGTGTTCGAAAAGCATGAAAAACTGTACAACCGGAATCAAGGTACTCTTTTGTGCAGGAAGAAGCCGGTGGGGACGGAGTTTAATGGATTTTTTGGTGTCCCTGGTGGGGAGGACATTATTAAATTTGAAGACATTTCTTGATGGAACTGAAATGATGGAGGATTCCTTGTATGAGGGTCAGATGCGTTATATACCGGAAGAGGCGAAAGAGGACAAGAATTTTGTAGAGAAGATTGTTTATGTTTCGCCAATACGTCATGCAGAAGGGAACTTTTATTTAAGTCAGATTTTAGCTTATCCTGAAATGTATGAACAGATGTTACAGGTGTTAAAAGAATCAATTTATAAGAATAGGGGACAATTTTATTTAACGAAAAATTTAAGAAAGCAATTTAGGCATAAAATAGAAATTAATATTGATGTAAAAAATCAAAAAAGATTAATTATTAAAGAGTTGGATGAAGGTAACGTTCAGCAGAACTTTTATTCAAAAAAATTAGCACAACATATTTCAGACCTGGTTGGAGTTAATGGAAATATGAAGTTTTTATTTATAAGAGACGAAGCGGATAATTGTTGGATTGGCGTGCTGCTCCCTGAAATGGCAGATTCATATTTGTGGGGCATTAATATGTGTCAGAAAAAAGAATATTTACCTAAAGATTATAAGGAAGAAATTATAATAAGTATATATCGAAAGTTTTGGAATTTATTAGGTAAGCGCTTAGTTTTTGGGTAACTAGATATTCGCCCTTTTCTAACTCATAATAATAGAAGATAGATTTTTACTCCACTTCTTTGATAGAAAGTAGAAATTTACTACATTTGGAGGTTTCATTATGAGTGATAAACGTGCACCAAGGCGTTCCTTGGATGATTGGATGGAGCTGGTAACTGAATGCAGGCAAAGTGGATTAACAGACGCTGCATGGTGTGAAGCACAAGGTATTTCTCCAAGTTGCTTCTATAATGCCGTTTCCCGTCTGCGCAAAAGAGCCTGTCAGATACCAGATCCGATTGGCAAAGCCAGCACTCTTGATCTTACATCCCACAAACAGGATGTCGTTCAGATTGCTATAGAACCGGAACTTTCTCCGGCAGAACTGTTTCAAGATGAAAGAAGCAGTTCTATGTACCTTGACAATTCACATACGATTGAGATTGAAGCAAAAGGATTAACAATCCGTATGAGCAATACTGTTCAGCCTATGCTTCTAAAAATTTTAATGGATGCATTAAAGGAGCCATTATGTTAGCGGACATTTCCAATGTCGATGCAATCTATATCGTTTGTGGCAGAACGGATATGCGTAAATCTATCGATGGATTATGCGCAATTATTCAGGAGCAGTTCTCTATGGAAATCGACCATTCGCTCTATCTATTCTGTGGACGCAAATGTGACAGGATTAAAGCTATCTTAAAAGAACCTGACGGGATTGTTATGATCTACAAAAGACTCACCGCCCAAGGCTCTTACCGGTGGCCCCGGGATAAATCAGAGGTCCGGAATCTCACTTGGAGAGAGTTCGACTGGCTGATGTCAGGCATCGATATCGAGCAGCCAAAAGCTATTAAAACCACTTAAACTATACGGCAAAAAGTGCACATAAAAGCACTGGATTTCCTTGAAAATTCAGCATTTTTCAAGGTCATGATTGTCCTGTTTATCTAGGAGTTCTCCATGATTTCTGGTATAATAGAAGTATCAAAAATCGGGAGGAAAACGCAGTGGCAGACAGTTCTAAAGACCTTCAACTCCGTGAGTTGAAAGATATGATCAACGATCTGAAAAAAATGATAAAAACACTTCAGGCAACTGTAGATGCCGCTAACAAACGGGAAGAGGCTCTTACTCAGGAACGGGATAATCTAAAGGAAGAAGTGGATCTGCTTCGCAAAAAACTTTTCGGTTCTTCCAGTGAAAAACGTTCTATGGAGATTCCTGGACAGCTAAATTTATTTAATGAAGCTGAACTGGAACAGGATCCAACTATTACAAAACCGGAAGCTTTCGAAAGTCTTTTCCCAGAGAAAGAGACAAAAAAGCGGAAATCCCTTGCAACTAACGCAGAACGGTTCAAAGGGATTCCGGTAGTCAAAAAATATCTGGATCTTCCGGATGAAGAAAAAGTCTGCCCTGTTTGTAATGCTCCTCTGGTAAAAATCGGTGAAGAATTCGTACGCCGCGAACTTTCCTTCGTACCAGCAAAGTTAAAAGTGATCGAAATATACAGCTTAAATTATATTTGCCCGGAATGTAATAAAGATGACGTTGCAGTTATCAAAAAAGGGAAAGACGGTCATGCACATATGCTTCACGGCATGGCTGCTGCAGATACTATCGCATGGGTTATGTATCAGAAATTTTGTAACAGTCTTCCTTATACCCGGCAGGAAAAAGACTGGGCACAGTACGGTGTTGCTATCACAAGAGCAACGATGGCAAATTGGGTAATCCGCAATACATTGGATTATTTCACCCCAATGTATGATTACTTCCACCGACAACTCTTAAAAAGGGAATTCGCAATGGCAGATGAAACACCACTTCAGGTATTACACGAACCCGGCAGACGTGCACAGACAAAATCTTACATGTGGTTATTCCGCAGTGGGGAAGATGGAGGATTACCAATCATCCTTTATAAATATTCAGAAACCCGTGCCGGGAATAACGCAGTAGAATTCCTTAAGGGATTCAAGGGATATCTGATGTGTGATGGCTACAGTGGTTACAACAAAGTGCCTGATGCCAAACGAACAGCCTGCTGGGCGCACATCCGCAGATATCTGACAGATGCAATTCCGAAAGGGAAGCAGCTGGATTATACACAGCCGTCTGTTCAGGGTATGATGTATATCAACCAGCTTTTCCATTTGGAAGATGTAATTAAAGCGAAGTACTCATCCTTCGATGCTATCAAGAAAGCTCGTCTTGAGAAAGAAAAGCCGATAGTAGAAGGCTTTTTGTCGTGGCTTGATAAACAGAATCCAGTCCGTGGATCAAGGATGGATAAGGCAGTTACCTATATTCAGAATCGCCAATCCTATCTTATGACCTATCTGGAAGATGGTCGCTGCAGTTTTTCTAATAATCTCAGCGAAAACGCTATCCGTCCGTTTACAGTAGGCCGAAAAAACTGGCTGTTCTGTGATACTCCAAACGGAGCCCAGGCCAGTGCTATCGTCTATACAATGGTAGAAATGGCAAAGGCAAATGGAGTAAACGTCTATCACTATCTAACCTATCTTCTGGAAAAGCTCCCGAATGATAGGATGAGCGATGAAGAGTTAGATAGGCTTGCCCCATGGAACGAAGATGTCAAAGCTGAAATCGAACGTCGTTCAAACGACTCGAATCAATAATCAATCATATGTGAATTATCAAGGTGCTCCGGTTGCAGAAATGTAGCCGGGGATTTTTAGTATCCATGTCTAAAATTTAAGCGCTTACTTTATTAGAAAAGGAAGAGATTGAACATTGTTATTTCATTAGCAACTGTTTAGTTAGTGAAATATCAGATTATAGACTTGCGATTTACTATACTGCAATGTACGCATATACTTTGGCGAAACAAATGGCGGCAATACAAAGAAGATGCAAAAAAATTGAGTCTAGATTGTCTCTAAACCAGCCGTTGATAGTGGATGGAACTGGTACGCTGTTGGATATCTATGTTTATCAGTCTTATCAGTTAGAAAATATAGAGATAAAAGAATTTAGGGACGGATTAACATTAATGGAACATATGGTTTTGAAATATTTATTACAAGAACGTGATATAGAAAATAGTATTGGTTATGGCTATAGAATGAGAAAAATTATAGAACATGCAAAAATATCTTTAAGGCAAAAAGCTGTTGAGTATTATGGGTGGAGTTATATAAGAAGTATGTTCGCGTAGCCAGTGGGGACGGGGAATAGCGGCTTTTTTTGTGTCCCTGGTGGCATCAGAATGTTTTGTGAGTATGATAGTATATATTGTTTGAATAATATCACTTGTGAGATTGTATTAAAAACAACAATAAAGGGAAAATTATGAATTATATTGTAGATAAAAACGGAAAAGAATTAAATGAAAAATCAAATCACAAAAAGAGAAATTGGATATCCCAAAATATGATTGCAGCATTGACAATGATTCCTATAGCAGGAGCGATGGTTAATTTTATAGTAAAGTTATATATTTACATTTACAAAATGGGGTATTCGAGCTATTTCCAGATCCCAAATGAATATTTGCTTATAAATTATAATATTACAATTTACAATATGATTATAGTGGGGAGTATTTCAGTTGTGTACTGTATGTGTGCAGTGAATAATGTTCGGATAATATTGCGACGAGAAATGTTAATAAAGAAAATTTTCTGGGGAATCTTATTGGATTTTTTAATACCTGTTCTAATTTGCTTTATTATATTGAGTATAGCAACAGGTAATTGGGAGGATGCTTTAATTGTATTACAAGAAGAACGGAGAAAATGTATAATTTTAGTTTTGTTTATAATTTTTAGTAATGCTATTATTGTTTTTGCGGTGGGATATTGCATGGTGTATTCTTTTCAAAAAGATTTAATCGAAAAAAACAGAAGAAATAAAAGAAAAGAACCAAAAAAGAATTTGTCAAGGAAACACAAATACAGATGGAAAAATAAAGATTACCAGTTGATAGGGTGGCTGCTTATCATTGTGGCGATTGTGTTCTATGGAGCATATGTTAACTGGCAAGGAATCCAGAACGCACAAAAACAGGAACTATTTTTGACTACTAGGATAGACAATGATACATATATAGTAGTTATGACCGATGGAGATGAAGCAATTTTAGAAAAAGACAGGACGGGGAAAGATGGAAAGTTGAAGATTTGCAAGGATAAATATATGAAAGTAGATTGTAAAAATCTTTTGCTGGAAAAAAAGAAATATAGAAGGGCCATTGGGGACGGGGAATAGTGGCTTTTTATCTGTCACCAGTGGTATTTTAAATGCACAAAATATACCATAATAGCATAGCAGCAGAACACAAAAGCGAGGAACATAACATGTCTAAATACAAACACATAGATGATTTCATCAAAATCCCACAACTAAATAACAACGACCGATTATTCCATTACACTTCGGCAGCAGGGGTAAAAGGCATAACCGATGGTGAATTTTGGATAACAGAGAGTCATTTCTTGAATGACAGCACGGAATTTACGATAGGAACAGATATTTGCATAGAAATACTGGAAAAGCATATGAGAAATCCAAGAAGACTTTTGTATGCGAAAGATCTGTTGATGGAACAAATGCGAAAATATTATAGAGAAGAGCAAGAAGACACTGTATCCGTATCGGCAGAAGGCAGCTATGTTATTTCCTTTTGTACAAGTGGTGACAGCCTGCTGATGTGGTCGGAGTATTCGGATTTCATGGGATATTGCATGGAATTCGAATATGGAAAATTGAAGGAAACATTTCAGGAACATTGCGGGAATGACTGCACGTTATTTGACGGAAAAGTGATATATGATCATGATGAACAGACAGAATTACTGGAAGATACCATAGAGCGGCTTCTGTTATCAGATGGAGAAGATTACAAAACCATTCATGGCTGGGACGACCTGAATAGCGCAGAAGAAGTTGATGTCAGATTGTTTGTGGAGCATATCTCGGTGATCTGCCTGTTGTATAATATGTTCTTCAAAAAGGAATGTTTTGCACAGGAGCAGGAATACCGCATGGTGTTCCTCTGTGTACATAGAAGAAAGCAGCTGTTGTCGGGAGATAGCATTCCGGTGGAATATCGGATAAAAGATGAAGTATTTATTCCGTTTATAAGAATGAAGCTTGGAGATATAAGCTGTTTAAAATCTGTTTGCGTTGGGACGAAGAATACGAGTGATCTGGCGGTTAAGGGATTGCGGCATTATTTTGGAAGCAGAAATCTGGAAGTGCATGTGAGAAAGTCGGAGATTCCGCTGCGGTATTGACAGCCATTGGGGGCGGGAACGGGCAAGCTTGGAAGAAAGCATTCGGCTCTTGAGTCATAAAAAGTTTTCTGATATCATTATTCTAAATATAAAAATGATAGATTGACAAAATGAGCGAAAAATGAAACGGAGATGAAGAAAATGGAATATACAGAATTTGGAAAGACACAACTTCGTGTATCCAGGATATGTCTTGGTACATGGGGAATCGGAGGTGCCGGATGGGATTCTTATTCCGACGAAAGCCGGATGGATGCGATCAAGGCAGCAGTAGATTGTGGAATCAATTTTATTGATACTGCACCCGCCTACAACGGAGGCAGGGCAGAACAGTATATCGGAGAAGTTGTGCACAAACTTGGCGTCAGGAAAGAAGTGGTCCTGGCTACCAAGTGTGGAAATGAATTTATTAATGGAAAATATGTACGCTGCGGGGCGGCAGATAAGATTATGCGGGAGTGTGAAGAATCGCTTCGTAATCTGAAGACAGATTATATCGATGTATATCTGGTCCACTGGCCGGATCCGAATGTTCCGATGGAAGAGACAATGGATGCGCTTAATACACTGAAAAAGCAAGGAAAGATTCTGCATATCGGAGTATCGAATTTTACAAAAGAACAGATGGAAGAAGCAGAAAAATATTGTGCTATAGAAGCATATCAGCCACAGTATTCTATGCTAGATCGGAAATGGGAGCAGCTGATCCGGTGGGCCTGTGCTCAGGAAATGGGAGTTATGACTTATGGAACACTCGGAGGAGGCATTTTAACCGGAAAATACAGAGAACTCAAAGAATATGGTGTGGATGATAACCGAAACCGGTTTTACCCATATTTTAAAGAACCGTTGTTTTCAAAAGTAATGTTTCTTTTAAGAACAATGGATCAGATTAGTGAGGAACGAAATGTTCCATTGTCGCAGATTGCATTGAATTGGACCTTGCAGAGACCTTTTATTTCTTCTTGTATTATAGGAGCGCAGAGCCGCGATAAAATTGAAGAGAACTGTAAGGTATTTGAGTGGAAACTAAATGACGATGAGATGCAGCTGCTGGAACAGGCTTTGAAAAAGACTATTATATAAGACTACAAAGAAAGACGAGGAGGAATAAACATTATGGAAGAGAAGCGTACCGGCTTATTTGAAAACGGTCTGATCTGGTTCGGCGCAGGGGTTTCGATCGCGGAGATCCTGACCGGAACATATCTGGCCCCGCTTGGCATGGGAAAAGGACTGGCGGCAATCATAGTAGGACACATCATTGGTTGTCTGATGCTGTTCTTGGCAGGAGTGATCGGCGGAAAAGTCAGAAAGAGTGCAATGGAGACTGTAAAGATGAGCTTTGGACAGAAAGGAAGTGTTCTGTTTGCGGTCCTGAATGTGTTGCAGCTTGTCGGCTGGACTGCGATCATGATCTATGACGGGGCACTGGCAGCAGACGGTGTGATGCATACCGGCAGATGGATATGGTGCCTGGTGATAGGAGCACTGATCATTCTGTGGATTGTGATCGGAATTACGAATCTGGGCAAGATCAATACTGTTGCGATGGCAGCATTATTTATCCTGACACTGATTCTGTGTAAGGTGATATTTACAGGAAACGGGGTGGGAACACCGTCTGACGACAGTATGACATTTGGAGCAGCAGTAGAGCTTGCGGTTGCAATGCCATTATCGTGGCTGCCGCTGATCAGTGACTACACAAGAGAGGCGAAGGAGCCTGTGAAAGCAACTGCAGTCAGTGCGGTTACATATGGAATTGTAAGCTGCTGGATGTATGTGATCGGAATGGGAGCTGCTATCATTACCGGAGAATATGACATTGCACAGATCATGTTAAAGGCAGGTCTTGGCATCCTGGGACTTCTGATCATTGTATTTTCAACAGTTACAACCACTTTCCTGGATGCATACTCTGCTGGAATCTCCAGTGAGACGGTTGTAAGCAGATGGAACGGAAAGCATGTTGCTATCGTTGTGACAGTGATTGGAACGGCCGCAGCAATTGTATATCCGATGGATAATATAACGGATTTCCTGTATCTGATCGGTTCTGTATTTGCACCGATGATCGCTATCCAGATTGCTGACTTTTTCCTGTTAAAACAAGACAAGAGCAGTCGGGCAGTATATGTGCCGAATATGATCATCTGGGTGATTGGATTCGTTGTGTACAGAATTCTTATGAATGTAGATATGCCGGTAGGAAATACATTGCCGGATATGGTGATCACGATCATCCTGTGTCTGATCGCCGGGAAATTAATACCTGAAAAAAATCAGAAAAAATAAAAAAGTTAAGAAAAATGGCCGCTGTACCGGTAGTGAATAATCTGCTGGCGCAGCGGCCATTTTTTATGATTAAAATTCATAGACAAAATCTATCAACTTTCATAAAAATACTAATTTGTCTTTTATTTAACAAAATCATATAATCAAATTATAAAGAAATGCAAACAAATACAATCATATTTTTATGGAGGTTAGTAAACTATGAAAAACAATTTTCCACACGTATTCAGCCCTCTTACGATCAGAGGTATGACACTCAAAAACCGTGTTGTAATGATGCCTATGGGAAGTGATTTCGCCGGACATGATGGGGAACTGAGCGACGAACATATCAAATATTATGAGCTGCGTGCACGTGGCGGCACAGGGCTTATCATGGTTGAAAATGTCTGTGTAAAATATCCGGAAGGATCAAACGGAACGACACAGCTGCGTCTTGACAAAGACTGTTACATTCCACGCCTTTTTACATTAACGGAAGCCTGCCACAGACAGGGGGCGCTAATGGGGATTCAGATCAATCATGCAGGTGCGTCTGCGATGAGTTCCAGAATCGGTATGCAGCCGGTATCTGCGTCGCGTTTTCCATCAAAAGCCGGTGGAGAGATTCCGCGCGGACTTTCGAAAGAGGAGATCGCAAGCATTGCAAAAGATTATGGAACTGCTGCAAAGAGAGCAGTCAATGCCGGATTTGATGTTGTAGAGATCCATGCCGGACACTCTTATCTGATCAGCCAGTTCTTATCGCCTACTACAAATGACCGTACAGATGAATTTGGCGGATCTGCTGAGAACCGAGCCCGTTTCTGCCGTATGGTCATTGATGAAGTCCGTAAGGCTGTCGGACCTAGAGTTCCAATCTCTCTGCGTCTTAGTGTAGACGAGCTTGTCGAAGGTGGGAATACGGTAGAAGATTGCCTGGAATATCTGGAATACCTGAACGATGAAGTAGATATCTACGATACTTCAGCCGGATTAAATGCTTCTATCCAGTATCAGATTGATGCGAACTATCTGGAAGATGGATGGCGTTCATACATGGCGAAGGCGGTTCGTGATAAATTCGGAAAGCCGACGATCGCAATCGGAAATATCCGTGATCCTAAGATCGCCGATGACATCCTTGCCAGAGGTGATGCTGATCTGATCGGTATGGGACGTGGACTGATCGCCGATCCTGACTGGTGTAATAAAGCACAGTACGGGGATGTATGTGATATCCGTAAATGTATCTCTTGTAACGTCGGATGTGTCGGCAACCGTATCGGCGGTAATAAACCGCTTCGCTGTACGGTCAACCCGGATCTGATCAACGGAGAAGCTTATAAAAAACAGAAAGTAAATAAACCATGTAATGTCGTAGTTGTAGGTGCCGGAACTGCCGGACTGGAAGCTGCATGTACAGCTGCTGAAGTTGGATGTAAAGTTACGTTACTGGAGAAAGAGAAAGAAGCAGGTGGTCTGTCGGTAGAGATCTCGAAGATTCCAGCCAAGAAAAGACTTGCGGATTTCCCGACTTATCTGAAATACCGTGCATCAAAACTTCCGAATCTGACAATCAAAACAGGAGTAGATGCAACGGTCGCTGAGATCAAAAAATATAACCCGGATCTTGTTGTAAATGCGACTGGTTCGGTACCGCTCCTTCCACCGATCGAAGGACTGCATGACAATCTTGGAAAGAAAGATGCCAGCGTGTATTCTATCAAAGATATGATCGCAGATGTTAAGAACTATCCGGAAGATATGACAGGCAAGAAGGTTGTTGTTGTCGGAGGTGGTGCGGTAGGACTTGATGTTGTTGAATTCTTTGCCCCACGCGGTGCAGAGACAACCATCATCGAAATGATGCCGGTTATCGGAAACGGACTGGATGCATCTTCTACATCAAGCATGAAAGAATGCATGGAAAAACATCATGTAAGACAGATGACGAATACAGCCCTGCAGAAAGTAAATGCACATTCCTTCCTCGTAAAATACGATGGAAAAGAAGAAGAACTTCCGTTTGACTATGGTTTCGTATGTCTCGGAATGAGAGCGAATGCCCCGATCTGGAATGACATTCAGGAAGCTTTTACAGGTGAAGATGTGGAAGTCCTCAATATTGGTGATTCTGTACGTGCGAGACGTATCATTGACGGAACGGATGCCGGACGCCATATGGTATTGAATACCCTTGAAAGATTGAACTATCTTTAAAATATGTCCCTAAAAGGGAACCCCTTTCCAATATAAATATAAATACAAAGAAGCTTCGGAGAATCCTGTTACCTGTGATTCTCCGAAGCTTTTTGTGAAAATAACTATCTCCGGGTCCACTTCTATGATATGATATAGTATAACTGATCAATAAAAAAACAATTGGGGGAAATACGTAATGAAAAGTTTGCTGATTCTCGGTGCAGGCGGATTCGGCCGGATGGTAGCGGAGACTGCGCAGGCACTGGGGTATGAAAAGGTTGTATTTTTGGATGATGCGGTGAAGGATGAAGCGGTCATCGGAATGTGCTGTGATTATGAGATCAGGCATAAGGAGTATCCGGTGGCAGTAGCAGCATTTGGAAATAACAAGATGCGTCTGTACTGGACGGATAAATTGCTGGAAGAAGGGTATGAGGTACCGGCAATCGTACATCCGTCTGCAGTTGTAAGTCCGAGTGCGGTGCTGGAGCCGGGCTGTTTCGTGATGCAGAGAGCGGTGGTAAATACCAATACCCGGATCGGACGTGCGGTGCTGGTGAACAGCGGGGCGATCGTAGATCACAATTCAGTGGTATGTGCTGGAGCGCATGTCGGACTGGGAAGTGTTGTAAAGTCAGACTGTACGATCGAGAGCGGACGCAAAGTGGAGGCAGGAGAAGTGATCTTCTCAACCAGAAGGAAGATCGAGGGCGTGGACAGCCGGAGCCTGGAAGATGCCGTGTACGCATTTGGTTTCGGGCAGCAGTGCAGTTATGTGAAGCCATTCGGAGAAGGACACATCAATGAGACTTATGCAGTCTATATGCCGGGCGCAGATGGAAAGGATACGCCGCTCTATGTTTTGCAGCGCATCAATATTAATGTATTCAAGAACCCGGATCAGGTAATGGCGAATATATTCGGCGTTACGGAGTATCTGCGCAGTATGATCCGTGAGGCAGGCGGAGATCTGGACAGAGAGGCATTGTCTTATATTAAGACAAAATCAGGAGAGAACTATTTTGAAGATGCGGACGGACAGCCATGGCGCTGCCTGCATTATGTACCGGATTCTGTGTGCTATCAGATGGTGGAGAGACCGGAACAGTTCTATCAGTCGGCACTCAGCTTTGGCCATTTTCTGAAGCAGCTGGGGGATTATCCGGCCGAGAGTCTCTATGAGACGATTCCGAAGTTCCACGATACGGTGAAGCGTTTCCATGATTTCAAAGACGCACTGCGGAAAGATGTGAAGAACAGGGCAAGACTTTGCCGTGAAGAAATAGAGTTTGTACTGGCACGCGAGGATGACTGCGGTGTCCTTATGAAGCAGCTTGAGGAAGGAATACTTCCGCTCCGTGTGACGCACAACGATACAAAGCTTAATAACATTTTGTTTGATAAGAATACAGGAGAGGGACTGTGCATCATCGATCTGGACACGATCATGCCGGGACTTGCGGCAAATGACTTTGGTGACTCCATCCGGTTCGGGGCATCGACAGCGGAAGAAGATGAGAAGGATCTGAACAAGGTGCACTTTGATATAGAGCTTTACCGCATCTACGTGAAAGGGTATCTGGAGATGGCGAAGGATGTACTGACACCGGCGGAGAACGCCAGTCTTCCGTGGGGAGCGAGACTTATGACACTGGAATGCGGCATGCGTTTTCTTGCTGACTTCCTCCAGGGCGATGTATATTTCAAAACAACTTATCCGGAACACAATCTTGTTCGGGCAAGAACACAGTTCAGGCTTGTAAAAGAGATGGAAGAACAGTTTGATCAGATGCAGGAAATCGTTGAGACGTTCTGAAAGTGATGGGCAAATTGTTGTAACTAAAATACAATTTAATTTCTGGTTTAAAGTTGACAGATAATAAAATACATTTTATTATAAATATAAGTTTGATATATAAAGATAACGAAGAGAGTTAAAACGGAAGGAGAATTCAACAGATGTTAAACGATAATTTTGTAACATTTGAAATTGGAAAAGCAAAGCATATCGCACTCGTTGCCCATGATGGTAAGAAAAAAGAACTGATCGAATGGTGCGACAAGAATAAGGAAATCTTAAAAGGTCATTTCTTATGCGGTACAGGTACAACCGCACGTCTGATCGCAGAGAAGACCGGGCTTCCAGTAAAGGGATATAACAGCGGCCCGCTTGGAGGAGATCAGCAGGTCGGAGCGAAGATCGTAGAAGGACAGATCGACTTTATGATCTTCCTGTGGGATCCGTTAGAGGCACAGCCGCACGATCCGGATGTAAGAGCATTGTCCCGTATTGCCGTTCTTTACGATATTCCTACAGCTAACAATCTTGCAACAGCAGATTTTATGCTGAAGTCTGAATTTATGAATTCTACATATGAAAGAAAGGTAGAGAACTTTAACAAGACCATTCAGGACAGAGTGGAGAAGATGAAATAGAAGCTAAAGAGCAGCTGCGCATTCCGTAAAAAAGGAATCGCAGCTGTTTTTTTGCCTTTTATATATTTCTTTTATATTTCTGCAAAATAAGATTGACATACGGTATCATCTGTGCTATTCTAACACTACGAACTTTAACACTTTAAAGCGCAACGCTTTAAAGCAAATTAGCAAAGCAACAAGTAAAAAAGAAATGAGGAAGTAGAGGAGAAAGGTTATGGCGATGAAATTATTGATGCTGGTGATATTTTTTGCAATTATGGTATCGGTTGGCATCTATGCAAGAAAGCATGCGACAAGTGTAGACGGTTATGTATTAGGGGGGAGATCGGTAGGCCCGTGGCTTACGGCATTTGCGTATGGTACGTCATACTTCTCTGCGGTTGTATTTGTAGGATATGCAGGACAGTTCGGATGGAAATACGGTCTTGCGTCGACATGGATCGGAATCGGGAATGCGATCATCGGAAGTCTGCTGGCATGGGTGGTACTTGGAAGACGTACCAAGGTAATGACACAGCATCTGAATTCCAAGACGATGCCGGATTTCTTTGGTGAGAGATATGGAAGTAAGGCGCTGAAGATTACGGCTTCAGCGATCGTATTCATATTCCTGGTGCCGTATACAGCTTCTGTATACAATGGATTGTCAAGATTGTTTGGAATGGCATTTAACATTCCTTATAAATATTGCGTAATCGGAATGGCAGTATTTACAGGAATCTATGTTATCCTCGGTGGATACATGGCTACGGCGATCAATGATTTTATTCAGGGAATCATTATGCTGGGCGGCATTGTTGCAGTCATCCTGGCAGTATTAAATGGTCAGGGCGGATTTATTCAGGCAATTAAGACCATGGCAGAGATCCCAAGTGATGTGCCGGTGACAATGGGACAGCCGGGAGCATTTACTTCATTCTTCGGGCCGGATCCGTTGAATCTTCTTGGAGTGGTCATCCTGACTTCTCTTGGAACATGGGGACTTCCGCAGATGGTTGGAAAGTTCTATGCGATCAAAGATGAGAAATCCATCAATACGGGAACGGTGATCTCTACATTATTTGCGATCGTGATCTCCGGAGGATGCTACTTCCTCGGAGGATTCGGAAGACTGTTTGATGCACCGGAACTGCACGATGAGGCGGGCAATATGATCTTTGACGGAATCATCCCGCATATGTTGTCAACACTTCCGGATATCCTGATCGGTATTGTAGTAGTATTGGTATTATCGGCTTCCATGTCAACATTGGCTTCGCTGGTACTGACATCCAGCTCGACGCTGACACTGGATTTCTTAAAAGATAATGTAATGAAAGATATGAGCGAGAAGAAACAGGTACGTACGATGCAGGTGATGGTTGTGTTCTTTATTGTATTATCGGTAGTGATCGCAATGGATCCGCCTACATTCATCGCACAGTTGATGGGAATTTCCTGGGGAGCACTTGCCGGAGCGTTCCTGGCACCATTCATGTATGGTCTCTACTGGAAAGGCGTGACAAGAGCTGCTGTATGGGCCAGCTTTGCGGCAGGTGTCGGGATTACGGTTCTGAATCTGTTCTTCCACTTTATTGCATCACCGATCAATGCAGGAGCAGTTGCAATGGTAGCAGGACTGATCGTAGTACCGGTAGTGAGTGTGCTTACACCAAAGCTTAAGAAGGACAGAGTGGATGAGATCTTTGCCTGCTATGATGAAAAGGTTACGATCACCAAGAAACGTTCGTTGGAACAGAATTAGTGGAAATAATCTGAAAAATCAAATATATTAAAAAACATCAAGGGAAGTGATTAAAATTATCACTTCCCTTTTGCGTGGGGATATGTTAGGATATAAAAGTATTAAAAATGAACAACAAAGTTGATGAATATTATTGCTGATTTGGCAGCGATGATTTGATTTGAAATATGAGGCAAAAGGAGTGGAACTTGAATTATGAAGAATTATCAGAAATATGAGAAAAGTTATTTTATGCCGCCGGAGGTTACATATGACTGGGCGAAAAAAGATGCGGTAGAACAGCCTCCGAAGTGGTGCAGCGTAGACTTAAGAGATGGTAACCAGGCGTTGATCGAGCCGATGAGTCTGGATGAAAAGCTGGAGTTTTTCCAGATGTTGGTAGATATTGGATTTAAGGAGATCGAGGTTGGATTCCCGGCTGCTTCCGAGACAGAATATCAGTTTATGAGAACCCTGATCGAAAAAGACATGATTCCGAATGATGTAACGGTCCAGGTACTGACACAGGCAAGAGAGCATATCATCAAGAGAACATTTGAAGCTGTAAAGGGAGCACCTCATGCAGTGATTCATTTATACAATTCTACCTCTGTTGCACAGAGAGAGCAGGTGTTCAGAAAAGATAAAGAACAGGTAAAACAGCTTGCGATCGACGGGGCAAAATTACTTCTGAAGCTTGCAAGTGAGACAGACGGTAACTTTACATTCGAATACAGCCCGGAGAGTTTCCACGGAACAGAAGTGGACTATGCGGTAGAAGTGTGCAATGCGGTGCTGGATGTATGGCAGCCGACAGCTGATAATAAAGCGATCATCAATATTCCTACAACTGTAGAAAACGCAATGCCGCATACATTTGCTTGCCAGTTAGAGTATGTACATAAGCATCTGAAACATAGAGAGAATGTAGTACTTTCCCTGCATCCGCACAATGACAGAGGATGCGGTGTGGCGACAGCGGAGCTTGGTATCCTTGCAGGTGCCGACCGTATCGAAGGCACACTGTTCGGAAACGGAGAACGTACCGGTAACGTTGACATTATTACACTTGGCATGAATATGTATTCCCAAGGTGTAGATCCGGGACTTGATTTCTCGAATATGAAAAAGATCCGTGAGACTTATGAACGCCTGACAAGAATGCAGGTATATGACCGTCAGCCATATTCCGGAGATCTGGTGTTTACGGCATTTTCGGGATCTCATCAGGATGCGATCGCAAAAGGTATGGCATGGAGAGATGAGAAGAAATGTGACAAATGGACGGTTCCATATCTGCCGATCGATCCGAAGGATGTCGGAAGAGAATACGATTCAGACGTTATCCGTATCAACAGCCAGTCCGGTAAGGGCGGCGTAAATTACATCTTAATGCACAGCCACGGAATCAATCTTCCAAAGGCAATGCGTGAAGAAGTAGGATATATGGTAAAAGATGTATCGGATAAGGCACACAAGGAGCTGACACCGGATTGGGTATACCAGATCTTCTCAGATCATTATATTAATACAAAATCCATCTTCCACATCGACGAGTGCCATTTTAAACAGGTAGATGGAATCACTGCGGAAGTGACGATCAATCATGCAGGAGAGAGCAAAGTGATCACTTCGAATGGAAACGGACGTCTGGATGCAGTAAGCAATGCAATCAAGCAGTATTTTAACATCAGCTATGAATTATCCTTCTATGAGGAGCATTCGCTTACAAAGGGATCTTCTTCTAAGGCTGTGGCTTATGTGGGAATTATCTGTAATGGAAAGACATTCTGGGGTGTAGGAATCGATCCGGATATCATCAGAGCTTCCATTGAAGCCTTGATCGTTGCGGTAAATAAGATTGAAGAACTTGGGAGTGCTAATGCATGTACGGATGCAAGAATGATCGAGATCATGAATTATGTACAGGCGAATTATATTGACATTACATTAGATGACCTGGCAGAAAAATTCTTCCTGTCCAAACCTTATCTGTCAAAATACATTAAGGAAAAATCCGGAATGACATTTGGGGATCTGGTGAAGAAGATCCGCATGAAGAAAGCGAAAGCACTGCTCAAGAGCAGCAATATGACGGTTGAGAATATTGCAATGTCGGTAGGATATCAGAATGTGGAACATTTTAACAGACTGTTCAAGAAAGCTTATGATATGACTCCGATGCAGTTTAGAAATCAGAAATAGAATATGTAATGAAAAGTGACGGGGATGTGCCGGAAGGTGCATCCCTTTTAAAAGTGCGTAAACGGAAAAATAAAAATATACATATAAAAAGATAGGAATCGAGATGGATTTCATGTATAATAAATAATAGACTTTACAGAAAACATGATTGGGAGGAAGAGATAGAAATGTTAAAGTACATATTGATGATCCTTGGCGGTGTGATTTTTATCGCAGGATACTACTTCATGCAGCAGAATGAAGGCAGGGGGAAGACGATGATGTTCTATTCGTTGTTTACTTATGCCGGACTGACACTGGTGATCCTTTCCGGGGCAAGAGTTCTGGATCCTTTCTTTGAAGGACTCGGAAAGAACGGGGAGATGATCCAGCTGGCAGTAGAAGTTGCCTGCTTTGTAATTGGTGCGGAATTACTTCTAAAGCCTGCGTTCGAAGACCAGAAAGAGATCGGAACAAAGAAGAATATTACACCACGTGGATCCGGAGATTCATTCAGTGCGAAGGCAAATAAGAAAGAAAGCACGAAGAAGACGAAGAAAAATAATAATCAGATTAAAAGAAGTTACAGTACAGGGAATAAAAAGTATCGTAAAAAATAAGACTTGCATAAGCAAGTCTTATTTTTATGTACGGTATTTAATTTACGAATTATTTACCTTCAACCATCTTGTCGAACTTCTTAGTAAATGCTAACATGATAACTCCGCAGGCAACGATGATGATTGTAACAACACCATATGCTTTAATGAAGTCAAAGTTTTCGAGCCAGTTATAAAGTGGTCCATAAGCTTTACCAGCGAAGAAGATGACCAGTGGCCATACACCAAGCATAGTTCCAAGAAGTTTCTTTGGAGCATATTTGCTGATGAATGAGTTTCCAAGTGGTGAGAAGATAACTTCTCCGACTGACATACATACAGAAGCCAGGATGATTACCCAGATACCAACTGGTTTATCTGCACTCTGTCCGCAAAGAACTGCTGCAAGTACCATGGAAGCTGTACAAAGACCAAGTATGATAATACCGATAGCTGTCTTTGTGAACATTCCCCAGTCACCCTGTGGACGCTGTCTCATCTTAGCCCAGATTCCTGCGAATACAGGACAAAGGATGATACAAAGAAGTCCGTTCATTGAGTCGAACCATGCAGTAGGCATCTCGAAGGAACCAATGTTCCAGTTAGCCCATCCAAGTCCTGCTTCTGATACTGGACCGAATTCATAGTAAACAGGCATGTAAGCCATGTACCAGATCAGCCAGAAAATACCAGAGAAGAGTGTTACGATGCAGATAGCAATCACACGGTTTCTCTCAAGTTTGGTAAGAGGTGCATTGTCTTTCTCTTTGTCGGCTTTGTCAACATTTTCTGTACGGTTGTCAACAAGGAATGGTTTCTTTCCGGCTTCGCCGAAGGACTTCATTCCAACGAACCACCATACGCAGTCGATGAACAGGAAGATTCCACAAACCAGGAACATAGTACGGTATCCAGCGCTCTTTCCAACAAGTGAAAGGAAAGTAGTTCCGCAGAAAGAACCGATGTTAACGAACATGTACTGTAAGTTGAATACAGT
>ERZ839767.2301-NODE-2301-length-25294-cov-2.969927_pt1 | contig 25294 bp, 12 predicted proteins | sample MGYA00519879_ERZ839767 | MGnify/ENA primary metagenome ERZ839767 (study PRJEB31850, sample SAMEA3708852) | human gut metagenome | biome: human gut; feature: human-associated habitat; material: faeces | place: China | collected 2014 ... | reverse complement strand
GGTTGCCCGTTTACGGAAATAATCGGCATCCCCTTTCTTTCCCATTTTAGCAGCCATTTCAGCCAAAGCCCAATCTTCAAACGCCCACTGGATGGTCAGACCGGCATTACCGGGACAATATCCGTTACGAACATAAAAATCTAACTCCTTATCCATTCCCAATGCCAGCATTCCTCCTTTGGAATGATTCCGTTTCATCGCCTTGAACGCTTTTTGCTGATCCCACTTCCTGGTCAGTCCTTTTTGGAAAGCACTCGTGATAAGAGAGGTAGCAGGACATCCGGACATGATATATGAATATCCACCGGCGCAAGGCCCGCGGGGAAGCAGATTCCCATTCACATCGTATTCCAGCAAAGAAGCCGCAAAATCATCCAATACCGAAGGATAAGCCAATCCCCAAAGCGTATTCAGGTTCCATTGTGTCAACCAAAACGCATCAGAGTTATACATGTGATGTTTCACCTTCCCTTCCCGGTCCTTAGCCAGTTGCCTTACATGGAAACGGATATTTTTCGTTTTAGAACCTTCCCGGGTACCATCCGTATAATCCGGATATTCGCCGTTATAATCATCCAGTTTATGCCTTCCCAGTAAAGAATGCCACAAATCGGTATAGAACTTCATTTGTTGGTCATGGCTTCCTCCTTTCACATCGATCCGTCCCAACCATTCATTCCATTCCTGCTGTGACTCCTGCCGTACCCGATTAAAATCCCAGTGGCTGCAATCCTGCTCCAGATTCTCCCAGGCATTGTCCGTACTGACATAGGAGATAGCCACCTTCATCTGTACCTGTTCGCCCGGTTGTACCTGATAATTCGCTTTCACACCCGAAGTGCGAGCATCATGGTAACTCATTCCCTGGTTTCTCGGAGTACTCTCTCCGGCACCCTGCAACTCGCTGATATCTTTGAACTGCTCCGATCCGACCCAGCCGTCCAGCGACCTGAAAGGAGTATCGAATGTAACGGCAAAATAAATCCTGACCACATCGGGACCGCCCCACAAGCGTCCGGTCGTATCGAAATAGCCTTCCACACCTTCATTTCCCTTTTTATAAACATGGGCATTTACCATTGTCGAAGTGCCGACATAACCACCCAGGTTCAGCAAAATATCAGCCGGATTTTCCTCCGTATACGTAAACCGGTAGAAGCTGACGCGATCGGTAGCTGTCTGCTCCACCCACATTTTATAAGTATCCAGAAACAACCTGTGATAACCCGGTTGTACAATCTCTCCCTGATGCAGGAAAGAAGATTTCCAGGACTGTTCTCCTCCCGTCGGGTCCACCTCGCCCGTCACCGGCATCACCGTCAACCCGGACAGCATCCAGCAATGGATCTGCGGGAACCCCAGCACTTCCGTCGAATTATAATTATACCCGCCTCCATACTGATTCTTGTTTCTTGTCAGAGGCGCCGCCCCTATCATCCCATAAGGTTGGTTCCCTGTGATAAAGAAAAAATACCGTCCACGGGCAGTCTCGATATAAGGATTTACCCAGGATACATGATCCGTATAATCATCGGGAGAAGGAAACACCTCGATCTCCGAAAGCCCTACCTGCGTACCGGCGGCATCAGTCACCTCGAACCGTACCCACTCGACCTTCCGCGACTCAAACTCAATCTCTTTGGGAGTCCCGTCATTAGCCATTCCCCAGACATTGATCGTACTACCATCACTGAAATGCAATACGCCTCCGGCTACATGTGCCTCCATGGCCGGACGGTCATACAGAATAATTTTATTGATATTCACGGGGCGTTCCCAATCTAACTGTATCCAGGGATAATCGATCTGTCCCCAGAAAGTCTCCGTACTTTTAGATACCCATTCCCCTTTTCCCGGTACCCGTATCAGGCCATCGATCACCTTTGCCGCATCGTGACCGGCATCAATCGAAGAGGAAGCCGATACACGTGCTTGCGGGGCAATATTATAGGGAGTTGCCTGCACTATATTCCAAGGAAAACCTCCTAGAAGAAGGAGCATGCAAAGTTTCAAATATACTTTCATAAGATAAAAGACTTTTATCGGTTATTCTTTAATCTATTATTACATCTATGCCGTCCTGAACCCTTAAGTTTCTGACCTTATCACGATAACGGACTTTAACCTTTTGCGGTTTGTCGGAATATATCCGGGCAGAGATCAATTCGCCTTCCTTCCATTTCATATCAACCGTATAGCCACCCCGTGCACGCAATCCGCGTATCTCTCCCGTTTTCCAGAAAGAAGGCAACGCAGGAAGCAAATGAATCTCCCCGTTATGACTCTGCAACAACATCTCGGCTATACCCGCCGTACCCCCGAAATTACCGTCTATCTGGAAAGGAGGATGGATATTAAACAAATTGCTTTGGGTTGTTTTAGCCAGTAACATCTGTACATTGTTGCCTGCCTCTTCCCCATCCTGCAAACGGGCGTAAAAGTTGATCATCCAGGCACGGCTCCAACCGGTGTACGAACCTTGTCGGTTCGATTCATTCTCATTGTAGAAACGACGACGTTCAATGGTTTTACGGGCAGCTTCAAACAAATCCTTCTTGGTTGAGTTGATCGAAGTACCCGGATAAAGCCCAAAGAGATGAGAGATATGGCGGTGCCCCGGTTCGACCTCTTCATAATCTTCAATCCATTCCTGAATTGTCTGATAACGTTTGCTTATCCGTATAGGCGGAAATTTACGCAAAATTTCAGATAACTTCTTATTATTCTTGGAGTCTGCACCAACAATCTTACCGGCATCCAGGCAAGCATGAAGCAACTCATATATGATCTCGATATCCATCGTCGCACCGTATGTCAGCATATACGTCTTGCCATTCGGTAACTTATACCTGTTTTCCGGTGAATTGGAAGGAGCTGTCACCAGATACCCGTTATTATCTTCCACCAAATAAGACATGATAAACTCAGCAGCTTCCATCATAGCTGGATACGCCTCGTTCTTCAAATACTCCTTATCGCCATTAAACAGGAAATGTTCCCATTGATGTAAGACCAACCAAGCACTCGCAATCGGGAAAGTACCCCATCCCACTCCATCGGCAATGGCTGTACGACCGAAAGGATCCGTCAGGTGATTCATCGTCCACCCTTTAGCATTGTAAGTTTTACTTGCTGTCACCCGACCTGGTACCCGGAGCGCATTAATGAAATTGGAAAAAGGCACTACCGTCTCCGACAAATTACAAACCTCAGCAGGCCAGTAGTTCATCTGGATATTGATATTCGTATGGAAGTCGGAACTCCAGGCCGCATACATATCTTCATTCCATAACCCTTGCAAATTAGCCGGAAGCACACCGGGAGCGCGGGAAGAATTCATCAACAGATAACGTCCGTATTGGAAATAAAGCGTAATCAGGGAAAGATCGGTTTCTCCGTTTTTCACCCGTTCCAACCGACGGTCGGTTGGCAACGTGGAAGACTCGCCCATATTGAACGTCACACGGTTGAACAGACTACTATGATCTGCCACATGCGCCTGCTTTACTTTCTCATACGAATCCTTACCCAGCCGGGCAAGAATTTGTTGGCACGTTTTCAACGGATCGATTTCCCTGTCGACATCCAACTTAGCAAAATTATAGTCTGTAGCAGCTGTCAAATAAAAAACAACTTCGTCTGCCTTTTCTACATAAAACGCATTGTTCAACGCCATCAACTGCCCACCTTTATGAAACCCGGCAATCCGGCCAGCAAAACGCATGTGAGGACCGATCGCACCCATTTCCGCTTCCGGCAAATCTATGATCTGGCCCTTTATCTCCAACTCATTGGCCGATACCGGACAGGCTGTAGCATCCTGTTCCCTGTCATAATGCAACCGGAACGTCAGAGCACCAGGCGTATCGGCCGACAAACGAATGACGACAACGTCATTTTCAGCAGAGACGAACACTTCACGTTTATAAGTCACCTGATTTAACGTATAAGAGACAGAGGCAATACCAGTCTCCAGATCCAGTTCCCGCCGGTAATCGGAAACAGCCGAATTAACGTTCCGGCCGGTCAATAAGTCTATATAAATATTTCCAAACGGCTGATAAGAACGAATACGCAAGGGATCGCTTTTCATGTATTTTTCCGATAACTCCACCGCCTTTCCGATCTCTCCATTTAGCAACAATTGTTGTATTTCAGGCAGTTTGTCGGCAGATGCCGCATTGGCATCGCTTTTGGCTCCGGCCCACAGACTTTCTTCATTCAACTGAATGGTTTCGCGTCGATAGTCACCGTACACCATCGCTCCCAAACGGCCGTTTCCCACCGGAAGAGCCTCGTTCCAATCTTTTGCCGGCTTGTCATACCATAACCGGCAATCCTGTTGTTGCGCCGATAGCGCGATCGAAACTATACAACAAAGTGTGATAAATAGATTCCGTTTCATAAATACAATATTTTAATACCTGCTAATACGAGCCACGAAGCCACCGCCCGACATCAATTCTTCTTTAAGCCGCTGGCCGGAACGAACTTTACTTTTCTTCACCACAAGCTGTTTCCGGTTGCCGGGGGCATCCGTAGCTATTTCCATCTGATATTTCCCTTTCGGCAAGAAATCCAGCTTCGCATCAAACGTACGGGCATCCTCTCCGTTAAGGACGGTCAGATACCAAACATCCCCTTTTCTGCGTGCCAAAGCAGCCAACCTGCCGATCTCGCTTTCCGGCAATACAACCGTTTCATCCCAAATCACCGGTACACTTTCTATAAACGAGCGTCCGGGGCAGGACAACATTTCATCCACATCTGCCGCAAAGATCAACATCGGGGAAGTAAACATATAAATGGATGACAACTGGCATCCAAAGGTGACGGAGGGAGAGCATTGCGTAGTGAAACTCATCGGCGTATAATCGGCAGCTCCTACCAACCAACGGGTAAAGGGCAATACCGTATTGTGATAAGGCCAAGCCGGTCCCGGAGCCCAGCTATCCTCTCCACCTACACATTCCAAACCTCTCACCGCCTCTTTCGCCAACAAGTTCGGATAGGTATAGGAGTCGCCGGTCGGTTTATTCACACCGTGGAAGATAACCATCAACTTTTCTTTGGCGGCATCTTTCAAAATATTCTCCATCAAATTCACCGTAAAGAGGTTTTCGGTATGGAAGAAGTCTATCTTCAACCCTTTCACCCCAACTTCTGCGCACTTCTTCATGAAATTGGTGCGTTCTTGCGGATCTACCAGACCAATGTCTGATTTATTACCAGAGCGGGGAGACGAAGAACGCCATACCCAAATATCCACATTCTTGGCTTTGGCATAATCCACCAACTCTTTCAGTATTTCCCATTTAGTCCGTCCGTTTGCCTCTTTCTCTGTTTGTTGCCACAACTCCCAGCCATCGTCTACCACTACGGATTCAATACCCAGTTCAGCACATCCGTCTACAAACCGTTTTTGCGTAGCTACACTTAGTTTTTCACTACCCTGCACATACCACGTAAAGGTCGCCCTACCCGGTTTTATCCAATCTGTCTTTGCTCCATCCGGGAAAAGCGTTTTATTCGGCTGATCAGAAACCTGAGCAATGATCTGGTTATTTACCAAGCCATTCAAATCTTTTGACAACATAAGGATACGCCAGGGAGTTACAATTTCCTGACTTTCCGCTTTCGGGGAAACAATCCACGGGATATTACGCACTTCTTCATGCCAGTATTTAGCAGGAGGAAGACCAGTAACTATTCCCGTTTCCACATGTCCCTTATTTTCCACATAACCAAACTGTACCTTGTTCGGAGCTGTACCCAACAGTACTGCACCATGATAATTGAACAGATTTGCTTCCGTGATCGCTGCATAAATTCCATTCGGTAAATGAAAAGTCGCAGGCGGAGCCAACAACTCGCCTTCTATACGGTCAGTCTCCCGTTCCTGGTACTGTTGCAACCAGCCGTACTGAAATGGACCGCTGGCATACCAAACTTTAGTCTGTGACGGGAAAATAAACGATGTTTCCTCTCCATAAATACATACAGGTCCATCTGCCGGAACGCGGTAACGCAGGGCAATCCCGTCAGGAAATATCCGAGCATCCAAAAAGAAACGGCAACCATCAGCTTGTTGGAACTCATAGACCAGGGTATTGTTCTCCTTTTTCTCCTTGCTCAACTGTTGAGCATCTTTCCCCAGCAGACGGTGATCAACATTCAATCCTAAAGGAGCTTCCCGAATAACTGAATTTTCCTCATAAGAGACATCCAGTACCAATTGTTTATCGGCATTCGCCTCTATTTTCAACTTTACCGGAGTAGCACCGGTAACAGCGTCTACCGCCTCTCCTTTTACAATCTGACTTATATTCAATAAGAACAGAGTTATGGCTAAAAATTTCGTTATACGATTATTCATCTTAAGTTATATTAGGCTTCAAAACATTGAAATGGTAAAAATAAGAAACAAATCCAATAGATACTTTTATAAAATACGGGTATTATTTTGCAAAATCCGAGATTAAGGGAAGAAAACTATCCGCACCTCATAAAGATAGCGGATGCGATTAAATAAACAACGGAAATGATAAAATATTCTGTTTTCTTGTGTTTTACTAAAAAAATTATCCTTACTTTGCCATGACAATTAATACGTTTGTTTTCAAACACTTACCCTTATCGTCCTTACTTCACTTCCCATTCAAATCAGCGGCCGATAATTGTCAGCCGTTTGGTTGATAATCGTGAGCCAATCGGTCGATAATTATGAACCATACGGTTGATGGTTATCAACCACTGATTACATGGCATACTAATTCTAATTAGTACGTATACTTTTTCCGGTTAGGTCGGTATAAAATTCTATTCATGCCATAGTAAAAATATGAGCGGTAATAACCACTACAAAGAGAGGTTCCGCATGTCTTCAAAAAAATCAGTCCTGCGAAAGACTTCGGCAGGACTGAACTTTTCAACTAGATTACAACTGTAACCACAGCCTTCGGGGCAATTATCAATTCCGATAATTTATGTTCTCCCGTATATTCCAGATTTTTATCCATATCAGTAACATACATTTTCCCTTTGGTTGAATTACCACATCTAATCTTCACTTCTTTCTGCTTATCTTCATAATTGATAAAAACCAACACTACCTTTTCCCCATCCGTATAAGCAGAACTCATTAACGAAGTTGCCGCCTCCTGTTCAGAAATTTCCGGTTCTCTGTCCAACGAAATCCTCCACATCCCCGGACGAATAAACAGACTAAAATTACCTGTCGCCCACAGCATCTTCGTAGGACTTACAATTCCGTCATATTTCAAACTTTCGGCTGTTGAATGCTCGTTAGGCTTCAACTGGATAGGAACATCTTCACCCAAAGAAACAGCAGTCCACCACTGCCATGCCGATGCATTGGCTACCGCCAAATCAGTATGGATAATCCGTGCAACATATAATCCCAGATTCAGACTTTTGGCAGGGGAAGGTTCACCGGATATTTCATCATTTTTCTCCAAAATACAATATTCCGAAGCCCAGAACTTAGTACCATTATCAGCCGCCGACAGAGCCCCACGTATTTTCTGTCTCAACCCAACCAATGTTTTCGCCGGGTAAGCACTCCAATAATCATGGGCAGAAACACAATTATACACATTGGGCATCCCCATAATATTGTACTGTCCTTTACGAGTAAAAAACTCTTCTATGATATTATCCGGCATTGTCAGACTGGTGTCGCAGTCGAACAAATACTTCATATCAGCCGCCTCTCCAAACACAATTTTCGATGAAACGCCATGTCTGGTTAATGCTTTATCCAATTCTTCGACAAGCATATAAGCATCTTGATTGGTTGCAAAACTACCTTCCTGCCACTTATTTTCTCCCCAATCAATCTGAGGTTCATTTATAGGACTTATATACCTGACATTAAACCCTTCATCAATGAAATGCCTGGTTGTTAACGCCAGAAAATCGGCAAAATCATCGAATTTGTCATGCTGCAAATTAATCCTCTTCTTATCCGACGCCAATGTCGAACCACTTCGCGTCATAAAATAAGGAGCCGAATTGGTAAAAAACAGAAAGTCATCGACTCCTCTTTCTTTTGCCGCCTTCATAAACCACTGCTGTCCGGCCTGCTTACTAAAATCATACGAGCCATCCGGTGATAAAAAACACTCTGTACGATTCCAGGTGCTCGTGACTTCTTTATTTTCCCGGTTTTCAAAACTCCCGGCACCAATATTCACTCTCCAGTTACTCAGACCTATACCAATCGGATTTCCGTTGGTATCCATCTTCGTACTAAAAAGTAAGTCAGCAATCCTTTCGCGTTTTTCCACCGGCCAATACCGACCGACAAAAGCGATCCTCCAGGCATCCGATGCCCCGAAATTATCGATCACCTGATATTTTATATCTTTCCTTACCTGAAACATCACCGGTTTCTCTTTCTTTTGCGTAACTCCGGCAAAAAGATTCGGAATAATACAGGCAGAAAGAAACAACAAACCTAGATATCTTTTTAATAATCCATATACCATAATCATTCCTTTTATTCAAAATTTGTTTGAACCAGATTCGGATTTCGGTCTAGTTCCGATTGTGGTATAGGAAGATAAGTATTTTTGAAGGAACGTATTTCCAATACGACTTTATTCTCCTCTCCAGTTTTGATAACAACCCGTTCTTCCTGAGGAATATTCGTATCCATAATGACTGTACCATAGTTGGTTGCATAAATAGGTCCGTTAAGTACTTCTTTTGCAATACCCCATCGTATGATATCACTACGTCTTAATCCTTCGAATGCAAACTCAACGCGTCTCTCACGCCTTAACAACTCACGCAAGGTTGCCTGTGTCGAATATTTATTTCTATCTACCATCGGCATCCCGGCACGTTTCCGCACCTCATCCATCAAATTGCAGGCTTCATCAAGATCTCTGTTGAGCTCGATCAATGCTTCTGCCTTTGATAAAAGCACCTCGGCATAACGAAAAACAATAAAATCGAGTCCTGTATTGTTGATATCCGAATATTGCGTAAGAGGCGACATATATTTACAGCATGTATATCCCGATTGTGAAGCATTACGTGAATCATTTGCATTATCCTTGTTCGGTTTCCCGTCTATAGTCCTATCGAGTGTATTATATATTCTGTAAACGCCGTTAGGATTCACCCAATCTGCTCCGGAGTACAAAACTGTTGCATAAAAACGGGGATCTCTATTCTTATAAGGAGAAGTAAAGTTACCTTCATAATCCGACATGTTTTTTTTAATGACCCGTACTTAGGAGGGTCATATTCTCCGTTTTTTTCAGCTTCTTCGATCGTCAGACCGGAAGATGTTTCATAAGCGTCGACCAAGCTTTGTATAGGAACAAATGCCGACCATCCCCCGTCGTTCGCATTACAAAATTCAATAATTGTCTGATTCTTATAATCATTCTCCACCTTTTTAGCAGCCAGGATAATCTCGCAATTATCTTCATTCGCTTCTTTAAACAAATCAGCATAAGGAGTCGTTCCGGCAGTAAACAAATTATAAACCCCCAGTTTCTCTATTTCATCGGCTGCTGCAATCGCTTCTTCATACTGCTTGTAATACAAACACATTCTCATTTTAAGTGCCAATGCCGCCCCTCTTGTGATACGACCAGACTCTTTAGGTGTAACATCCAAGTTTCCATCTGCCGAAAGCTCATTCAATTCATCCAATATAAATTTAACTATATCAGTTTCGGGCGATGCCGGTATTTTGGATTCTTCCAATGTAGATATAACTTCTGTTACCAAAGGAATATCTCCATAGGCTGTCGCCATCATATAATATCTCCAGGCACGAAGAAAGCGAACCTCATTCCTCAGTTGTTTCAGCCTGTTCGGATCTTTAAACGGAACTTCGGTGTTTTCGGTAAGAGCCAAGAAATTATTACAACGAGTGATCAAAGTATAATCAAACCATCCGATTCCTGGATTTGAATGCGTCGCTTTTCCGTTGGCATAAGCAGACCAATTCGTATTGATGGCACAATAGCCATTATCACTAAACACATCATTATAAACAGTAAAAGTCTGATCCACATAGCCATCATAACAACCGACCACTAACATTTCAATATCTTTTTCTGTTTTCGGGAAAGTAGCAGTCGATAAAGAATCTTTAGGTGCACGATCCAGAGAACAAGAAGTAACCAGAATACCTATAATGAATAAAAATAATATCTTTTTCATACGATTAATCTTTATAAAGTGATAGAAATTCCAACCGAATTAGTTGTTATATGCGGATAATATGCTCCCCAACCGCTCGGAGCCTCAGGATCGATTCCTTCCGGACATTTTTTTATTGTCAGCAGATTTTGTCCGCTGTAATAAATACGGACAGAAGTTATCTTCATATTAGTACACCATGTCTTAGGGAATGTAAAGCCTACCTGTACATCCTTCAATCTCAGATAATTCGTATTGACCAGCCAGAAATCAGAAGTTGTCACTTCCGGCATATTATAAGTTCTGAATTTGGATGCACGCGGCATTTTATTCGTCGGATTTTCAGGAGTCCACCTATCCAACCACAACTTAGAAGGATGACCTGAATCACCGTTAAATTCACCGTACATTTCATCCGTAAAATAACGGGCAACGCCTGCCGCCCCTTGGAAGAATAAAGAGGCATCAAATAACTTCCATTTAGCCCCCAGATTAATACCAAATGTAAACTTAGGATTTTCTGAGTTCAGAATAATCTTATCCTTTTCATCGATGACATTATCCTTATTCCTATCAACCAGCTTAATGTCTCCTGGTATCAGACGTGCATTGTCAATCATCGTATATTTAGGAGCCTTATCTATCTCTTCCTGACTCTGGAAAATTCCGTCAGACTGGTAACCGTAGAATGCCTGATACGGGCGACCAACCATTGTTATGGTGCGGCTACCTTTCTGGTCGTCGAGGTCTCCCAGTGACAATACTTTGTTTTTATTATAGGCAAAATTCACACCGGCATTAAAAGCCACCTGACTAATCTGCTTATTATAATTCAGAGAGGCCTCAATACCTTTATTGCTCATCTCACCGATATTGTCATAATATCCTCCGTAACCAAAGGTAGTAGGAACATTAACCTGCATCAAAATACCCGTCGTTTTACGATTATACCAATCAAGAGTCATCGACAACGAATTCAGTACAGTCATATCCAAACCAACTCCCCAGGTATAGGTTGTCTCCCATGACAAGTCATTTATTTTATTATTTGTCTGTGCTGCTCCAGTATTGATTACATTACCAAAAGGATATTTAGGAGATGTAGAATATGTATTAATATACGGATAATAATCATTCGGAATTTCCTGATTTCCTAATACACCCCAGGAAGCTCTGACTTTCATATCATCAACAAAAGTACGTGTACCAGCCATAAAATCCTCATTAGATAAACGCCAGGCTCCGGAGAAAGAAGGGAACCATCCCCATCTATATCCTTTAGCAAAACGGGAAGAACCATCCCCTCTGATATTACCTTCGAACAAATATTTATTATCAAAATTATATTTAGCTCTTGCAAAGAATGAATTCATGGCAAGTTCACGGGTATATCCGCTATTAGTCATTCCGACAACCGAACCTCCGTTCAGGTCGGTTACATCCGAAGAAGGAAAGTCTTTCCTGTAGGCTTTCGTTTCCTTGTATTTATACAATTCCGAATGGAAACCAGCCAATAGATTAACCGTATGCTTTTCTATAAATGTCTTATCGTAAGTCAACATAGCATCTGCTTGTGTACGGTTATTCGTATAATAAGATTGTGTATACTGGGTAGGTCCGTCATATTTGGCTTCATTATATTGAATTTCTTTTCTATATAAATTATAATCCTGATTTTGTACATAATATGAACCGTTCACTCTGGCTACCAATCCATCCAGAATATCATAAGAAAATTCCGCAAAAGCTGTAATATAGTCATTCTGTCTTTCACCTTTTGCCCCCGAATCCTGGAAAGCAATCGGGTTACCATCACTGATTGTTCCATATGTACCATCTTCATTCTTATAGGGAACCATCGGAGATATTCTATTTACTTGGCGGTAAGTCTGTTCGCTTGTTCCCGAATCCCAGGATATCGGATTTGTAGGCTCCTGAATCAAAGAATTGACATAATCCAGATTTATTTTGGATTTTAACCGCTCTGTAATTTTCATATCCAAGTTTACACGCAGGTTGAACTGCCTGCTTGCTGCATTTTTCACTATACCTTCCTGTTTAGAATATCCCAGCGAAGTACGGTAATTTACCCATTCGGTACCTCCACCGACACTTACATTATGCCGGTTGGTAAATCCGGAACCCACAAAGAAAAGTTTATTCCAATCTGTATTTGGATGTCCGTACGGATCGGTTCCATTTGCATACAAGTCGATATCGGTCTGAGAATAAGGCATACGCTTTGTAGCCTGTTCCGGGGTAGCACCTTCGGATATAGCACCCCAATATTCTGCTTCATTAGTCAACTGAGCTAATTCTGCCGAACTGGTACGCGGCATCAATTCCGAAGGGGAAGACCACCCGAAAAGAGCGTTGTAATTGATCTTGGGAGCCCCCTGTTTTCCCCGCTTCGTGGTAATAAGAATTACCCCGTTAGCAGCTTTAGAGCCATATATAGCAGCTGAAGCAGCATCCTTCAAGACAGATATACTTTCGATATCCTGTGTATCCACTATATTCATATCTCCTTCGATACCATCAATCAATACCATCGGTGTCGATACATTGAAAGAGCCGACACCACGAATAAGTATTTTGCCGGCATCCATACCCGGTTGTCCTCCACTATTTGTAATAGTCATACCCGGAACCAGGCCCTGTAATCCCTGAGAGACATTGGATATTGCACGATTAGCCAAAGATTCTGAATTTACGGTAGCCACCGATCCTGTCAGGTTTACTTTTTTCTGGCTGCCGTATCCGACAACGACTACCTCATCCAACGCCTGAGTATCTTCCTCCAAAATGACAGTCAATACTGTATTGTTCCCCACTTTTACTTCTTTAGGACGATAACCTATATAAGAAATCTCAAGAGTCGAACCTTCCGGCACTTCTATATCAAAATTACCATCCAGATCAGAAATTACTCCATTTACGGTTCCTATCTGAACAATATTTGCTCCTATAACAGGTTCGCCATTCGCATCTGTTACGGAACCTTTCACTGACTTATTTTTACCTGTACTCGTATTTTGAGGCTCAGACTCGGCAAGAACTACCTGAGTATCCCCTTTTATAGTATAAGAAACAGGAATCTGCCCCACAATCTGTCCCATCACGGCTTCAATACCCTGATCGTTCACTTCAACGGTAATCGGAGTAGTCATACCAGGAAGTCCTTTCTTATAGAAAAAGCGGTATTTGCTCACCTTTTCAATTTGCTTCACCACTTCCGAAGCGGGTTTGTCTTTGATATGTATGGTTATCTGAGCGTGAATCTCCAGCAACGGAAAGGTTAACAAGATTGTCAGAAAAACCATCTGTTTAAATAAATGCTTCATGTTACTCATTTTTCTTTTAATTAGAAATAAGATGTAGATAAAATAAATGTTTGTAACTTTGTAAGCAGAAGAGTCCCGTTAACAACGGCCGGTCTCCTACATCGGCTGTATCAACATAAGGGATATCTGCAAAAACAGTAATGAGGAGGTAGCTCGAAAGAGTTACCTCTTTTTGTTAATTTTTTATTCCTTTCTCATAGGCGTTGTATTAGATTAGACATATTCGTTTTATTTTTCCGTACGGTTAACTCCTGCTAAGGAACCCTCTTTCTCAAAAATACGGTATCTCCTTTATTTTCATATACAACCGGAGTTGTCAGGTTAATAATGTCGATAAAGTTTTCAAGGTTGTTATTTCGAATGGTTCCTATGTAACATACTTTTTTCAAAGATTCGTCTTCTATACATATTGTTGTATTATACAGGCGACTCATAATATGGGTTATCTCCTCCAAAGACTCACCGTCAAATGTGATCTCATTTTTTCTCCAAAGAGCTATATTCTGCATACTCTCATCTTTGTACCGGGAAAAACTTCGGTTCAATAAATCGACCTTAACCGACTCATGCGGCTTGAGGATTGCCACATGACGATCATAGCTTACCCTGACAGAACCGGAAAATAACGATGCAATAATTTTATTATCATTCTGATACGCATTAACATTGAATGAAGTCCCCAAAGCTTCGACCTGCATACCTTTTGCTTCTACAATAAAGCGTTTATCCGGATTTTTGGCCACTTCAAAATAGGCCTCTCCTACTAATGTTACGTTACGTTCTTTCAAGCCATAATCTGCCGGATAACTAATTTTTGTATCGGAGTTCAGCCACACTTTCGTACTATCAGGCAAAGTAATGAATGCCCGTTGCCCTTTTTCTGCCAATACCGTGAAATTCTGTGTCGACAGTTGCTTTTGTTTATCGTTCATACGATAATTAACCAGGCCTAAAACAATGATAATACAAGCTACCGCAATCTGTGGCCAAACCTTCCATGAAAAACGTGAACGTAATAAAATAGTTTTAGTTTTCTTCTCATCCAACTCCCGGCTCAGCCTGCGGTACATACGTTCCTGTACATCCCTGGGCATCTCATCCGGACTCTCTTTCCATGCTGTCTCAAAAAGCATGAAAAACTCCTCTTTGGATGCGCACTGCCGGAACCATTCCATCAACTGCCGGTTTTCTTCTTCGGTAGTCGTACCTGCAATTAGACGGTGAAGTAATTCTATTCTCATCTTTTATTCGTTTTATATATTATAGGCTATTAAATGCATTTACTACTTAGTCGCAAGATGCAATTTAACTTTAATTAAAGTTTTGTATGTTTAATCAGTGGATAGATTTAAAGAAAACAGAAGTCTATTTTATAAAGAAAGGTAGATTAGAATAAAAGCTACGGCCTTATTACCAAGCACTTTACGTAGATCTTTCAGCGCTTGATAAATATGTGCTTCCACTGTCCGCTCAGACAAGGATAGTTTTTCGGCAATTTCTGTATATGAATAATTTTCAAAACGACTCATGATAAATACTTTTCGTCGCATTTCCGGAAAGGAAGAGATGATATTGAAAATATATTCTCTCAATGAGTCAGCTTCAATCATATCTTCTTCCGAAGTGAATATCTGTTTTGTATTTTTTAAATCTTCCACCATTTGATTTTTCTGCATGGCTTCTTCTATGGCTTTATAAGCTAAATTACGAGCAATGGTTGATATATAGGCTTCAAAGTTAAGTTCAGGTTGGATATTTTCCCGTTTTTCCCAAATAGTAAGGAAGAGTTCCTGCACGACATCTTCAGCTAAAGCAGAGTCATTCAGCAAATACAGGATAGTGTTATAGACTTTCGGGCTATATTGCCAATAGATAGTATTAAAAGCATCCTTGTTTCCTTCTTTAAGACGATATAAAAGTGTACAATTCATACTACATCAGGTTAACAATTTATTTTCCATATATCAACGAGTTAATTACATGCAAATATAAACTTATTTTTAGAAAAGATGAAGTATATTGAGGGCACGCCGATATATTATCTAACGTGCCCTATGCTAATCAATATATAATATTAGCCAATCTTTATCCATTGCTTAATGGGATATCTCAACTTCCAGTTTTGCTTTCAGGCGTGCTACGATATCCGGATATTCGGATGCTACGTTATTCTTTTCTCCGATATCTTTTTTCAGATTATAGAGTTGGTCTTCTTTATTATTGCCAAGTTCGGTATTGGTTAATTTATTATAGGCAGAGCGGTTGTTGGGTACGATGTATTTCCATTCGCCGTCATAAATAGAAAGAGCCCCTGCCGATTCGATTACATAATCACGTCCTTTCTTGTCTTTTCCCAGGAAGGTTGCCAGCTGATCCCGGCTGTCGATAGCAGCACCTGCCTCCAGTTCTTGTCCGGTCAACTTTGCCAGTGAAGCATACAAGTCGATATGAGAAACCAATGCATTGGAAATACCGGAAGTAATAACAGCAGGCCAGCTTATGATAAGTGGAATGCGGGTACCGGCTTCAAAATTGCTATACTTTCCACCCCGGAAATCGCCCCAGGGACGATGTTCACCCAGTAATTCGACAGCTTGATCCTGATAACCGTCGTCTACAACCGGACCGTTGTCGCTACTCAACACAATCAACGTATTTTCGGAGATACCGGCTTTGTCGAGTGCTTCCATAATTTGGCCAACCGTCCAGTCGAATTGCAACAAAGCGTCACCTCTCGGTCCCATACCGCTTTTACCTACAAAACGAGAATGTGGCCACCGGGGAACATGTGCATCATTGGTTCCTACATAAAGGAAAAATGGTTCCTTCCGGTGTTTTTCAATAAATCCGACAGCCTTCATGGTAATGCTGTCTGCGATGTTTTCATCTTCCCACAAGGCTTGTTTCCCCCCTTTCATATAACCGATACGCGAGATGCCGTTCACAATCGCTTGGTTATGTCCATGGTTCGGACTTGGTTTTAATTTAGTCAACAGTTCCGGATGATCTTTACCCAGTGGTTCTCCCGGGAATGGTGTTTTATAACTTACTTCAATCGGATCATTCGGATCAAGATTCACAACACGTTGGTTTTCTACCCATACGCAAGGTACACGATCACCCGTTGCAGCCATAATATATGAGTATTCAAAGCCGATATCGGAAGGACCGGGAGTGATAAAGCCATTCCAGTCCTGACCTCCGGTTTCTGCTGCTAGTCCTAAATGCCATTTACCGACAGCTCCGGTTTTGTAGCCACAACTTTGAAACATATCGGCTATGGTAGGTTGCTCCGGCTTAATGATCATACCTGCATTACCGGCTGCAATCCCGGTATCATTTCTACGCCAGGCGTAATGACCGGTAAACAGAGAATAACGTGAAGGCGTACTGGTTGCAGCCACAGCATGTGCATTTGTAAAACGAATACCCCGAGAAGCGAGTTTATCCACATTTGGGGTATGAATCGTTTTCTCACCGTAACAACTCAAATCGCCATAACCGATATCGTCGGCAATCAGGAAGATTACATTTGGTTTTTGCAAAGGCTTCTTTTCTTCTTTCGGTTTTAAGGTACAGGATGTTAATAAAGTGGCTCCTATTCCTAATAACAATGTTGTTCTCATGATATGAATAGTTAGTATTTAATTGCAACACGAATGTGTTAGATTCGTTTTCAAAATTAATCGGATATCTGCTATCTACTCTTTCTTTTTGTCCAAAATATCAACAATTTTGTCCAAATGATCACTAATTATCGATTTTCCTGGTTTTTCGATATTCGGCAGGAGTCTGTCCATATTTGGCTTTAAAGCATTTGCTGAAGTAGTGCGGCGTTCCGAACCCCAGTTTGTCGGAAATCTCCCCGATTTGCAGGTGAGGCTGTCCTGTTAGCATTTCCAGCGCCTTCCTCATCTTGAAATCTAATACGAAACTGGCCGGGGTCATTCCGGTAAGCGATTTGAATTTGGAGAAGAAAGAACTGCGGCTCATGGCCATTTCGCCAGCCAGGCGGTTTACATCGAAATTTTCCTCTTCCAAATGCTCGTCAATGCATAGAATTATCCGGTCGAGAAATTCCTTATCCAGCGAGTTCGTTGCTAAGAGACTTACATCGTAGTCATCTTGTCGGGCAGCCAGCCTGTTTTGTTGGTCGATGCGGTTGCGGATACGGTTGTTGCAACGCAAAAGCAGGATTTTGGCATTGAAGGGTTTCCCTACATAATCGTCGGCCCCACATTGAAGACCTTCCACATTCTGCTCGTCCGAGTTGAGCGCCGAAAGCAGGATGACGGGAATATGGCAAAGGTTGATATCTTTTTTGATACGCAGGCACATTTCGGTACCGCTCATCACCGGCATCATGACATCGCTGACGATCAGGTCGGGCTGCCCGTCAGCAGCTTTCTGGAGGCCTTCCTCACCATTAAAAGCGGAAAGGACATGGTAGAATGGCGAGAATAGCGAAATGAGTACCTGCATTAATTCTTCATTATCTTCCACCAGCAGGATGGTGTAGCGCAAAACCGGCGCTTGTTCTTCCGAAAGTGGCTGAACATTTTGCTCGGGAAATTCTTCAGCTAATTGTTCATTCCAAGTGGGTTCGGGTAGCGTATCTGTTTTTAAAGCCTGTTCTTCCTGCTTTTCCGTGATAACGATATGTTCGGCGGATATGAAATGTTGCTTTCCTTTTTTCAGGCTTACAGTGAAAATACTACCATAGTCCGGCTGGCTTTCCACAACGATGGTTCCCTGGTGAAACGTTACGATGCTTTTTGTTAGTGCCAGTCCGATACCTGTCCCGGGGTTGGCAGAAAGCGATTTGCCATTTTCGGCCTGATAGAAGCGGTCGAATATTTTTGTCCGGTCGGTTTCCGAAAGACCGATACCCGTGTCGATTACCTTTACGAAAACAGAGTCATTATCTTCTCTTGCCATCAATTCGATTTGCCCTCCGTCGGGAGTATATTTGAAAGCATTCGACAGGAGATTGAAAAAGACTTTCTGCATTTGCCGGGCATCAAACCAGGCCATGAGCTTTTCTTGTCCGCACCGGAAGTTGTAGGTAATATTGTGCTGCGCTGCATAATCCGTAAATGAAAGACTGATCTCTTTCAAAAACGATACCATATCGTGTTCCGATACGTTCAATGTCATCTGCTGTTGTTCGAATTTCCTGAAATCGAGCAGTTCAGTAATCAGACTACGCATCCGGGCAGTGTGTTTATAAACCTTTTTTAGTTTGCTATAGGCTGTTGGCGGGAAAGAGTTGTTCTGCAACAATATATCCAGATGGCTCATCATGAGTGTCAATGGAGTACGAAATTCATGGCTGATATTGGTGAAAAAACGCAATTTAGCCTGGTTCAACTCTTCAATACGTCGTTTCTCATTACGTTCTTCCCGCAAGGAGAGGGCCAGTTCCAAACGGGCTTTCTTCGCCTGCCAGATCAGGTAAACCATCAGACTGCCTGCCAATACATAGACAAACCATGCCCCAACGGTGTTATACCAAGGAGAACGGATGGTTAAGGCTAGTGATATTTCTTTTGGAATGTCTTCGTTACACAACTGCATTTCCCGTACTTTCAGTATATAGTTTCCCGGGTTCAGGTTGGTGTAATAGATTTGGGAATTCTCCGTCTTTATCCATTCCTTGTCGAACCCTTCCAACTTATATTCAAAACTGTTATTCTTTAGAATGTTGATATAATCGGACGCAGTAAATTTAAAACTAAGGTTATTCTGCGTATAACGCAACGTAATGTGGTCGGTAAACGGAAGGGCGGAAGTAAGTATCCCTGTTTCATCGTCGGGGTATACCGGCTTATTATCGACATACAACTCTTCAAAATACAAATTATAATCGGACGTATAATTGTTTATATCTTCTTCCCAAAACGAAACCAGTCCATTGGTTCCCCCGACAAAAATTTCATTATCGCGGCAAACATAAATACCGCAGTCGAGTACAATTGAGACAAGAGGTATTCCCATACCGAGTCGTACGACATTCAAAGTCCCGTCGGAAGGAGAAAAAAGCATGATGCCTTTATCGGTTGTCACCAGCAGCTGTCCTAGATTCGTTTCGGCAATCTTGTAACAATAGTTGCTCAGTAACTTATCTTTTTCTGCCGTATAATTAATGATTGTACCGTCTTTACGGTCAAGTCGGAACAAGCCGGAGCCGTAAGATCCGAAATAAATGAATCCGTCCCTACTAGCAAATAACCGGGTGATAGATACACCATAATGTGAGGATGTAAATACTTTCTGTTCGGACAGGTCGTTTAGGTTACGGCAAACGATTTGTTGTCCGTTAGAAGTCCAGATATAATCATCTGGGTCTATATCAAAATTTTGACAAGATCTTCCATCTCCCAACCGTCTGAACGTTTCATTATCGACATCCATGATGAAAGTACCATTGCGGGCAGCCACAATCACTTTGCCTTTATAATACATGACTTCGTGAATGACATCGCCGGGCATGTCTTCTTTGCTTTCCTGTTGCTGATAGTTCTTGAATGTTTGTTTAGCGATGTCAAAGCGGGTCAATCCGCCTGTATGGGTACCGATATAAAGACAATGGCGCTGATTGTCATAACAGATACTTTTCAGATTGTTATGAGGCAGGGTGGTAGGATGGGACGAAGCCTTATACGATCGGATAGTTCCGGTCTTTCTGTCGAGGCAGTTCAGCCCACCCCCTTCGGTACATATCCATAGGTTTCCGTCTCTGTCTTCCACCATATTCCCGACTACCGGAAAACTGAGGCTTCCGGTATTTCCTTGCCCGTAAGGATAAAAACGGAACATGTCGTTTTCCGGACTGAAGTAATTGACGCCACCGAAATAGGTTCCTACCCAAACTGTCCCCCGGTTGTCCGTGTAGAGGGCATAAACGGAAGAATGCGACAGGCCTCCCGGTAAGTAGTCGTTTTGGTAGAGTGAGTATTCGCCGGTAAAAGTGTTGTATTTTTGCAAACCATCGAAGGTTCCGAACCATATATTGCCGACATGATCCTCAATGATGTTGCGGACTTGCTTGCTGGCTATTCCCAAGGATGTTCCCGGTGCATAGGCGACTTTATGGAGAGCTTCTCCCGAAGCAGCCCTGAACAGGCCTTCCGTCCAGGTGCTGACCCACATTTCATGTTTCGAACTCTGATAAATGGAATGAATCCAGAGGTCGGGCAAGAGGCAACGAATTTGCCCGTCGGCTGTGGTTGTATATAAGCCGTTTCGTGTGCCTATCCAGCATTCTTGGTCGTTCTTCACAAATAATCGGGTGATATTCCTGAGATTTGTTTTCAAGCGGAAATCTAGTTTTCCCGATTCGGCATTATAGGTTAGGATAGAGTCGTTTGAAATGCACCAGATGTTTCCTTCATATGAGGTCAATGCTTTGATGTCTCTCTTCTTCACCACATCAAACCGTTCTCTTTTTATGTCATAACGCATTAATGCTGCATCAGCCATAAAGAATATATTTCCTTCCCGGTCACCTGTGATTACGGATACGCGGTTACCGGCCAAATATCCGTTGCACGTATCTTTATCAGACAAGGAAGAGGGTTTGTACACCTGCATTTGCCGTCCGTCGTATACGCTCAGCCCTTCATGCGTCCCGAACCACATCCTCCCGTGGATATCTTGGTAAATGGATATCACCGAAAAGTGCGACAATCCGTCCTCCATGCCCAATTGCCTGAAATAAATCGAGTGAACTGGTATGGTGACAAGTAATAAGAAAGTCAATATTAACAATCGTATTCGCATTTAGCAAAGATATAGAAGTATTTATTTTAGATTGTAAATAAAGAGTGTATCATTTATTTAATTTCATTACGTTTGCGGGCGGACGCTGAGCCAATAATTCTTTTTTCATAAAATCCATATAGGGCGCTACGTGTTTGAAATATTTTTTGTAACCCTTGCACAGATAGTTTAATCCCGGTTCGCCGCTGGCTGTATGCAGGAAACGGTTTTTGGGACATTCCCCGTTGCAGGCGAAAAGAAATTCGCATTCTTTGCATTGTACCGGCAACTTATCGTATTTATCAGCTCCGAACTTTAACTGGCTCTGGCTGTACATCATTTCTGTTAATGTCTGCGTGTAGATATTGCCCAGTTTGTACTTGGGGAATACAAAATGGTCACACGCATAAATGTCGCCATTGAATTCCATCACACCGGCATGTCCGCATGTCCGGGCCAGAGTGCATACGCCCGGCTGTTCTCCGACCCAGTTTGCCAGTGTGGCATCGAATAACTGGATATAATAATTACCCACATCTTCTTTCACCCATTCATCGAAAATGGCACAAAGGAAATCTCCCCATTTTTCGGAATCGACGGAGAAAGGTGCCAGCTTTATATGGGCATCTTGTTGTTCCGGCGAAGTCAGCATTGTTCCGTCCGCGTGTTGTCCCAATCGTTCCACGATAGGGGCGAATTGGATATAATGGCAATCTATTTCTTTGAAAAAGTTATAAAAATCAAGTGGGTAATCGACATTGTAATCGTTTACGACTGCCATCGCATTGTATTCTACCTGATGTTTTTTCAGCAATTCGATTCCCTTCATTACTTTGTAGAAGGAGGGAAGGCCCTGACGGTTCCGGCGATATTCGTCGTGAAATTCCTGCGGACCGTCGATTGAGATTCCAACCAGAAAGTTGTTTTCTTTGAAGAAACGGCACCAGTCGTCTGTCAGCAACGTTCCGTTTGTTTGGATACAGTTGTCTATCTGCCTTCCACGGCCGTATTTCTGTTGAAGTTCGAGTGCTTTTTTGTAGAAACTTATCGGACGCATCAGTGTTTCGCCGCCGTGCCAGGTGAAGAGTACCTGAGGCATTGTCTGGCATTCCAGATAATCTTTGATGAATTTTTCCAGCAGTTGCTCGTTCATGATGTGATTTTTGACATTCGGATATAGCTTTCCTTTTTCCAGATAATAACAATAATCACATGCCAGGTTACAGACTGAACCGATAGGTTTCAGCATAACATAAACAGGTTTGGCAAATGGAGATATATAAGAATTAGCCATAATTTATACAGTTGCTAATCAGTAGTTAAACTACCGATTGATTAAATTGTTGTTTTTAGTTATCTTGTTTGTTTTTTACTTCTCCAAATATAAGCATATTACATATTAAAAGAATAATTCTCTCCTTTTTAGTTTTATATTTTAATTATTCATCCACGATAATTGCTTCCAGGGATATGGGCTGTCGTTCTTTTGCGGCAGTCCCGGGGTACTTCTTCCCTCTTCCACATAGCGGACGAGCAGATCACGCAAGCGACTGGCTATTTCAGGGTTTGCCTCATAGACGTTGCAAGTCTCCTCGGGGTCTTTCTCCAGGTCGTAGAGTTGGTATTCTGGGGTACCTTCCTGAGGTTTGCGCGGCTCGCTCCAACCTCCTGAATAGGAAGAAAGGAGAAGTTTCCATTTACCCTGGCGGATGGCGAAGGAGCCGTCGATAGAATGATGGACGGTGGCTTCGCGGATCTTCTCTCCCGTTTCGGGAGTGGTCAGGAGGGGAAGGATATTATAACTGTCTTCTGCCTCGTTGTCGGCTAACGAATAACCGGTGAGGGCGGCAAAGGTCGCCATGAAGTCGGTCAGGCAAACGGTTTGTTCCACACGCTGGGGTTTCGATTGTGCCGGCCAGCGGACGATGCAGGGAACATGGTGACCACCTTCGAAGAGGTCGGATTTCATGCCACGGAAAATGTAACTGGGGTCGTGGCCTTTCTGTCCCAGCAATTCGAAGTCGGCACGCGGCGAACAACCGTTGTCGGAGGTGAAGACAACGATCGTGTTGTCGGCAATCCGGTTCTTTTCCAATGCTTCGAGGATACTTCCAACCACGGCATCCGACTGCATGACGAAGTCGGCATACTCGTTGAGTTTCGACTGGTCGCGGAACTCGTCGGTCGGTACGATCGGTGTATGGGGCGACGTGAGGGGGAAATAGAGGAAGAAAGGTTTGTCGCCGGCTGCCGACCGGTCAATGTACTCGACGGCCTTCTTCTCCAGCTCGGGTAGTATCTCCTTCATCTCCCATCCGGGAAGGCCTCTACCTGCACGACTGTCCATTGCCTGGCTGACGGGGTAATACGTATCGGGCAGTCCCACTGTGCGGCGGTTTTCGATAAAGCAGTACGGGGGATAATTGGGGGCATCTACGCCGAAGAAATAGTCGAAGCCGACGTCGCGGGGGCCTCCGGTAATCTCTTTCGTGAAGTCGAGGTTGTATTCGTCCGGTTTGTCCACCGGCTTCTTTCCGTCTTTTGTGGGGAAGTGGAAGCCCAAGTGCCATTTGCCGATGCAGGCGGTGTTGTATCCCTGGTTGCGGAGCATGCTTGCCATCGTGGTGCGTCCGGTGGGGATGAGCGGGGTGTCGTACCAATGGAGGACGCCGTTTTTCAAAGTCGACCGCCAGTTGTAACGACCTGTCAGTACGCCGTAGCGTGTCGGGGTACTGACAGCCGAGCTCGAATGGGCATCACCGAAGACGACACCTTCGGTCGCCATCCTGTCGAGGTGGGGCGTTTGGATCTTCCCCTTTTCGTTCAGGTAAGAGAGGTCGCCGTAACCCAGGTCGTCGGCCAGGATGAAGATGATATTCGGTTGTTTCTTGTCACGTGCAGCCATGTTCAGGGATATGCCGGCTGCGAGGCATGAGAGTAGAATCGTTTGTGCTTTCATGATGCGTGAATGTCTTAAAATCAGATAGTGCAAAGCTAGTGTTTGCAGGAGACATTACCTTTACACTATCCGTGCTTTATTTTGCATAATCCGTTATCGGAGTGGTGTGTTACGGAGTTTTCCGCGCTGCATCGTAACGGACTATGACTGATTTTAATGTCCGGTATATGTTGCGCTGTTTCTTGGTGAGGGCTGTCAGCGACAGGGGCGCTTTCTCTTCGAAATCTTGAGACACATCGTAGAATTCGCCTGAGCGGTATAGCTTGTATTGCTTGTCGCGAGCGAAGACTTTCGCCTTCCTGTCGTCTACTTCCCGAGGGGCATACCAGCAATAGACCCATTCTCTTGCTTTATGCTTTTTCCCCAGCAGCTGGGGATAGAAGCTTTTGCCGTCTGACTGAATCGAATCGGGGACGGAAACGGAAGCAGCCTCACACAGTGTCGGCAAGAAATCGGTAAAGTCGACCAGGTTGTCGTTCACTTCTCCTTTCAGACCACCCGGGCATGAGACTATAAGGGGAACGTGCACGCCCGCGTCGGTGGTCAATCCTTTACCGCCGGGATACGGTTTGCCGTTCAGCCGAGAGGAGACGACCGTACGATCGGTACCGTTGTCGCCCGTAAAGACGATCAGGGTGTTGTCTGTCAGCCCCAGGCGATCCAGTTCGTCCAATAGCTTACCGATCAACTTATCCGTATAGCTCACCATGTCGGGGAAGTGGATCGGATTGCCTGCATACGTCTTCGATCGTTCGACCTTCCAATCCTTCGAATCGGGCGTGGAAACGAAAGGGCAATGTGTCAGAATCATCGGGTAATAGGCAAAAAAGGGTTGTTCCTTGTTTTTCCGCATAAAGTCTATGATGAAGTCGCAAGCAACATCGGGACCGAATTCACCTTTCGTATACTCTACCGACCGGCCGTTGTACTCCATCACCGGGTTGGCATACCTAGAGTCACCTCCTCCGGGTGCATAAGCACCTGCAGCATGTTGCCACAAGCAAGACTGTTCGAAGCCGAAATGCTGCGGAGAGTCGAGCTCTTT
>ERZ839767.2293-NODE-2293-length-25368-cov-13.601351_pt1 | contig 25368 bp, 18 predicted proteins | sample MGYA00519879_ERZ839767 | MGnify/ENA primary metagenome ERZ839767 (study PRJEB31850, sample SAMEA3708852) | human gut metagenome | biome: human gut; feature: human-associated habitat; material: faeces | place: China | collected 2014 ... | reverse complement strand
CAGCAATCCAGGATGCAATGGAGAAGCAGATGAAGGCAGAGCGTGAACGCCGTGAAGCAATCTTACGTGCAGAAGGTGAGAAGAAATCTACAATCCTTGTGGCAGAAGGCCACAAAGAGTCTGCAATTCTGGATGCGGAAGCTGAGAAGCAGGCGGCTATCCTGAAAGCAGAAGCACAGAAAGAAGCCACGATCCGTGAGGCTGAAGGTAAGGCAGAAGCTATCATGAAAGTACAGCAGGCAAATGCCGATGGAATTCGTTTCCTGAAAGAAGCAGGAGCCGATGAGGCTGTTCTTACCATGAAAAGTCTGGAAGCATTTGCAAAAGCTGCTGATGGAAAAGCAACGAAGATCATCATCCCGTCAGAGATCCAGAGCATTGCAGGTCTGGTAAAATCTGTTACAGAGATTGGCGCAGATGATAAAAAAGAAGAAAAGTAGACAAAAGACATAAGATAAAAGTCAAAGAATAAAAACGAGGTACAAAACAATGGATTTAAAAGGCAGAAATTTCCTGACACTGAAAGATTTCACACCGGAAGAGATCACATATCTGCTTGATCTTTCCGCAGAATTAAAAGAAAAAAAGAAAAAAGGAATTCCGGTTGATAAATACAGAGGAATGAATGTGGCATTGATCTTTGAAAAGACCAGTACCAGAACCCGCTGTTCTTTCGAAGTAGCTGCTCACGATATGGGTATGGGAACGACTTACCTTGATCCTTCAGGTTCACAGATCGGGAAGAAAGAAAGTATCGAAGATACAGCAAGAGTTCTCGGAAGAATGTTTGATGGAATCGAGTATCGTGGATTTGGACAGGAGATTGTGGAGGAACTGGCCAAATATGCAGGCGTTCCGGTATGGAACGGACTGACGAATGAGTATCATCCGACACAGATGCTGGCGGATATGCTGACGATCCGTGAACATTTCGGACATCTGAAAGGTATCAAACTGGTATACATGGGTGATGCAAGATACAATATGGGCAATTCCCTGATGATCGCATGTGCCAAATTAGGTATGCATTTCGTGGCATGTACGTCTAAGAACTATTTTCCGAATGAGGAATTGGTAGAGACTTGCAAAGGATATGCAAAAGAGACAGGAGCAACCATCGCACTGACAGAAGATATCGAAAGCGGAACCAAAGATGCAGACGTTATCTGTACGGATGTATGGGTATCCATGGGTGAGCCGGACGAAGTATGGGAAGAACGTATCCGTGAACTGTCCCCATACAAGGTGACAAAGAAAGTAATGGAAAATGCAGGAGAACAGGCTATCTTCTTACACTGCCTGCCGGCATTCCATGATCTGAAGACGAAGATCGGCAAACAGATTCATGACAAATTCGGCCTGGACGATATGGAAGTTACAGATGAAGTATTCGAGTCTCCGCAGTCAAAGGTATTTGACGAGGCTGAGAACCGTATGCATACGATCAAGGCTGTCATGGTGGCAACACTTGGTGAAAGAGAGTAGGCAAGAGCAGACAGAGTATGAAATCAGAAATATTACGTTTGTTAAAAGAGAATGATACATATATTTCCGGACAACAGCTGTGCGAACAGTTCCAGGTGTCCAGAACAGCCATCTGGAAAGTGATCGATCAGCTTAAGAAGGAAGGCTATCAGATAGAGGCGGTGCGTAACAAAGGCTACCGCCTTATCGAAAGTCCGGATGTTATGTCAAAAGCAGAGATCGACAGTCTGGTAGATACAAAGTGGGCAGGAAAGAACGTCATATATTATGATGAGACTGATTCCACAAATAACCGGGCAAAGGAAGCCGGAAATAATAAGGAACCTCATGGGACATTATTTGTTGCAGATATGCAGATGGCAGGGAAAGGGCGAAGGGGCCGCGTCTGGAAATCGCCATCCGGGAGCAGTATCTATATGACGATATTGTTGTATCCGGATATTCCGCCTGTAAAAGCGCCACAGCTTACACTGATCATGGCGATTGCCGTGGCAGAAGGAATCCGGGAGGTTACCGGTCTTGAGACAAAGATTAAGTGGCCGAATGATATCGTTGTGAATGGAAAGAAAATCTGTGGTATCCTGACAGAGATGAGTACAGAGATCGATTACATCAATCATGTAGTGATCGGAGTGGGAATTAATGTGAATCAGGATACGTTCCCTGATGATATTAAGGAAACTGCCTCATCACTTAAGATGGAACTCGGAAAGCGCATAAAGCGTTCCGGGTTGATCGCAGCAGTAATGAAAATCTTTGAAAAATATTATGAGATCTTTCAGGAGACAGAAGATCTGTCAGGATTGCAGGAACTTTATAATTCCATGTTGGTGAATAAGGACCGGGAGGTCAAGGTCCTGGAACCGGGGAATGAATATAAAGCATATGCTATCGGCATCAATCAGACCGGAGAACTGATTGTAAGAACGCCGGATGGAAAAGAGAAAGAAATCTATGCCGGAGAGGTATCAGTTAGAGGAGTATATGGATATGTATGATGGAAAAGTAGTGCTTTGCGGTGCTAATTCATATGAAGAAAAGTATTATCTGAATCCGGATTTTGAACAGCTTCCGGATGATGTGAAGAATGAACTGAAGATTATGTGCGTATTGTATGTGCATGACGTAGGGGGAATCCTTACGCTGGTGTTTGAAGAAGACGGAGAATTATGCTTTGAGGTATCGACCGAGGAATTCGATCCGATGTTCGATGAGATCGGAAGCCAGCTTAAGATCAAGCAGCTGCAGAGAGAGAAACAGGATCTTCTGCAGGCATTGCAGTTATATTATAAAGTATTCTTCCTGGGCGAAGAGATAAACAGCGAAGAGTAACCAGAAGGCAGCAGACAAAACAGGAGGAGAAAGATGCTTCTTGTAATCGATGTAGGAAACACCAATATTACACTTGGTGTGTTTGATAAAGAAGAATTATTTGGTACATTCCGTATGAAGACAAAGCAGCCGAGAACATCGGATGAATATGGAATTACTTTACAGGAACTCGTAGAAAGACATGGGATTGAAAGTTCCAAGATCAATTCAGTGATCATTGCATCCGTAGTACCAGATGTGATGCATTCACTCGGCAGTGCGATCATCAAATACTTCGGCGTAAAGCCGGTGGTCGTATCTGCTGGAATTAAGACCGGAATCCGCATTGTCACAGAGAATCCGAGACAGGTCGGTCCGGACCGCATTGTAGATGCAGTCGGTGCGTATACTTTATACGGAGGTCCAACAATTGTTGTGGATTTTGGAACAGCAACAACATTTGACGTGATCGGTCCGGACGGAACATTTGAAGCAGGTGTGATCGCACCGGGAATCAGGACTTCGGCACAGTCTCTCTGGGGAGAGGCAGACATGCTTCCGGCAATAGAAATCCGCAAACCGAAATCAATTCTTGCAAAAGAGACAATTACGGCAATGCAGGCCGGTCTTGTATACGGACAAATCGGTCAGACGGAATATATTATCAGACGAATGAAAGAAGAATCCGGATATCCGAATGCGAAAGTAGTGGCAACCGGCGGACTTGGCAAGATAATTGCAAATGAGACCGATATGATCGATGTGTACGATTCACAGCTTACGTTAAAGGGACTTCGGTTCATTTACGAAAAAAATAAAAAAAATAAATAATCTGCAGTGTTGACAGTGTAGACTTGCAAAGAAATATGCAGCACTATATATCAAGAAAGCTTCGTTTATGAATGTTAGGGGCTGTCTTATCTGATATATAGTGCTGTGTGTTTCTTGAAAAAATTACAGGTAATTGTAATCTGAGCGTGATAATAGGAGTAGAAAAATGAAAATCGGGAATGTTAATCTGGCAAATCCATATATACTCGCACCGATGGCGGGAGTAACGGATCTGCCTTTCAGACTTTTATGTAAAGAACAGGGAGCAGGGCTTCTCTGCATGGAAATGATCAGTGCAAAAGCTTTGCAATATAAGAATAAAAATACAAAAGCATTGCTGGCGATCCATCCGGATGAGTATCCGGTGTCATTGCAGCTTTTTGGATCGGATCCGAAGATTATGAGCGAGATGGCAAAGATGATAGAAGAACTGCCATTTCAGATTTTGGATATTAATATGGGATGCCCGGTGCCAAAAGTAGTGCGGAATGGAGAGGGATCCGCACTTATGAAGAACCCAGAGCTGGTACATGAGATCGTATCGGCAGTATCAAAGGCAATTAAAAAGCCGGTAACGGTGAAAATAAGAAAAGGGTTCGACGATGATAATATCAATGCTGTGGAGATCGCAAAGATTATCGAAGATGCAGGAGGTGCAGCGGTCGCAGTACACGGACGGACAAGAGAACAATACTATTCCGGAAAAGCAGACTGGGATATCATCCGTCAGGTCAAGGAGGCTGTATCCATTCCGGTGATTGGAAACGGTGATGTGACTTCCGGAGAGATGGCACTTCAGATGAAAAGAGAAACAGGCTGTGACGGTGTGATGATCGGAAGAGGTGCACAGGGGAATCCATGGATATTCCACGAACTCCAGGAATATGAAAGGACCGGTGTTGTTCCGCCGAGACCGACTCCGGAGAAGATCAAAGAGACGATGCTAAGACATGCAAAACTGCAGATTGAATTCAAAGGAGACTTCATCGGAATCAGGGAGATGCGTAAGCATGTCGCCTGGTATACAAAAGGAATGAAAGGTTCTGCAAAACTCAGGGATGCGATCAATCAGGTGGAATCTTATGAGGAACTGGAAGCACTTCTGGACAAAGCAATCGTATAATGTACAAAAATGCTGAAAATAAAGGAAAAACGGGTACTTGCAGCTGATAAAAAGATTGACATAAAACACGCATTTATGTATAATAATGAAATTGTGAAAGTATCATTATTCTATGACAGATTAATTATTCAGATAGATGATTCAGGCATAAAAATGTCAGAGTAATATGGAACAGAAAAAGGAGCAGGAGACAGATGGAAGCAAAGAAAAAATTACTTACTTATGCTGGTTTAAAAGCACTGGAAGATGAACTTGAGAACCTCAAGGTTGTAAAACGTAGAGAGATCGCTCAGAAGATCAAAGAAGCAAGAGAACAGGGAGACTTATCAGAGAATGCAGAGTACGATGCAGCAAAAGATGAACAGAGAGACATTGAAGCACGTATCGAAGAACTGGAAGCAATTCTTAAGAATGCAGAAGTTGTAGTAGAAGATGAAGTTGATTTCGATAAGATCAACATCGGATGTACTGTAAAAGTATTCGACATCACATTTGACGAAGAGATGGAATTCAAACTGGTCGGTTCTACAGAGGCGAACAGTCTGGAAGGAAAGATTTCCAATGAATCACCGGTTGGCCAGGCATTGATGGGAAAACAGATCGGAGATGTCGTAACTGTAGAGACACAGGCTGGAGTAATGGAGTACAAGGTACTGGACATCAGCCGTTCATTATAAGAGACAGGCAGATACCCGTCGAAGAATAACAAGGACACAAGACTCAGGCCTCTCTTACACGGGAGGTCTGAATTCAGATAAGGAAGGAGAATAAAAAAGTGGCTAAGCAGCAGAACAATGGACAGGAACAGGACGTGAACCAGTTAAGAAAGGTTCGACGTGAGAAATTAGCAGACCTTCAGCAGAATGGAAAAGATCCATTTCAGATTACAAAATTCAATCAGACACATCACTCATTGGAAGTGAAGAGTCTGTATGAAGCACATGAAGCAGAACTTTTAAAAGACCACCAGACACCAGACGTAGAGGGAATGGATGAAGAACAGGCAAAAGAGGTTCTGAAGAAAGATTATGAAGAGAGAAGAAGTATCATGGATGCCAATCCAATTCATGTATCTATCGCAGGACGTATGATGTTCAAGAGAGTTATGGGTAAGGCTTCTTTCTGCAACATTCAGGATCTGCAGGGAAGTATCCAGGTATATGTTGCAAGAGATGCGATCGGAACAGACTCTTACACAGATTTTAAACGTTCTGATATTGGTGACATTTTCGGATTAGAAGGATTTGCGTTCAGAACAAGAACAGGAGAGATTTCTATCCATGCAGAGAAGATGACACTTCTTTCTAAGAGTTTACAGATCCTTCCGGAGAAGTTCCATGGATTAACAGATACCGATACACGTTACCGTCAGAGATATGTAGATCTGATCATGAATCCAGAGTCAAAAGAGACATTTATCAAACGTTCTAAGATCATCAAAGAGATCCGTAACTTCTTAGATGGACGTGGATTTATGGAAGTAGAGACTCCGATGCTGGTAAGCAATGCAGGTGGAGCGGCAGCAAGACCATTCGAGACACATTACAATGCGCTGAATGAAGATGTGAAACTCCGTATTTCTCTGGAATTGTACCTGAAGAGACTGATCGTCGGAGGACTTGAGAGAGTATATGAGATCGGACGAGTATTCCGTAATGAAGGTGTAGATACACGTCACAATCCGGAATTCACACTGATGGAATTATATCAGGCATATACAGACTATGAGGGAATGATGGAACTGACAGAGAGTATGTTCCGTTACCTCGCAGAAAAAGTGTGCGGAAGCGCAGTTATCAGCTACAACGGAACAGTTATCGATATGGCAAAACCATTCGAAAGAATTTCTATGATCGATGCTGTTAAGAAGTATGCAGGTGTTGATTTTGCAGAAGTTAAGACAGACGAAGAAGCTAAAGCATTAGCAGATGAGCATCATGTAGAATATGAAGAACGTCACAAGAAGGGTGACATCCTGAACCTCTTCTTTGATGAGTTCTGTGAAGAGAAGATGATTCAGCCAACATTTGTAACAGATCATCCAATCGAGATTTCACCACTGACAAAGAAGAATCCGGAAGACCCGAATTATGTAGAGCGTTTTGAGTTGTATGTATACGGACGTGAGATGTGTAATGCATACTCAGAGTTAAATGACCCGATTGATCAGAGAGAACGTTTTGCAGCACAGGAAGAAGCATTTGCAGCCGGTGATGAAGAGGCAAACCACACAGATGAAGATTTCCTGAATGCACTGGAGATCGGTATGCCGCCAACAGGTGGAATCGGATACGGAATCGACAGACTGGTAATGCTGCTGACAGATGCTCAGGCTATTCGTGATGTGTTATTATTCCCGACAATGAAGTCACTGGATGCTGATAAGAAGGTGAATAAGGCATCTGAGAGCACTGTAAAAGAAAATTGCGACCAGATTGCGACCAAAGAAGAGAAAATTGATTTTTCTAATGTAAAGATTGAGCCTTTATTTGAAGAAGAGGTAGACTTTGATACATTCAGTAAGTCAGATTTCAGAGCTGTTAAGGTTAAGGAATGTGTAGCAGTACCGAAGAGCAAAAAGCTTTTACAGTTTACGCTTGATGATGGAACTGGTGTTGATAGAACAATCCTTTCTGGTATTCATGCATACTATGAACCAGAAGAATTAGTTGGAAAGACATTAATTGCAATTACGAACCTTCCACCAAGAAAGATGATGGGAATTGAATCTTGTGGTATGTTACTTTCAGCAGTTAATAATCTGAAAGATTCAGAGGATGAAGAACTGCATCTTATTATGATTGATAACCATATTCCGGCAGGAGCAAAATTATATTAATAATATAACAATAGAGGGAACATGCTCGATATAGTGTAAGAAAAATATAAGGAGGATAGAAGAGAGTTTCTATCCTCCTTGCTTTTTTGAGTATAACATTAATACATAAGAGACAAATCTAAAAATGATAGAAAATAGATATCTTGGTGGTTTAATCAACAGTAATTAAAAATGAAAAGTTAAGAAGTATAAAATAGCAGGCATAAAAATATCTGCTATTTTTTCGAATTCTGGGAATTGTCTTCATCAGAGTCTTCAAGTTCGTTGAGAGCATATTGACAGGCTTGAATAACAAATCCAGAAAAGCTTACCTCTTTTTTTGCGATTGCGGTGTTTATTTCATCGATTAGATCTACTGGAAAACGTATCGTTTTATTTTCTGATTCTTTCTTATCGGGTTTTAGTTTGAATGCCATATTGATAATACCTCCATACATCTTATATGATACGTGAAAGTTCGTAATTTTAATGCATTGCAAAATAAAAATAATATGCAGTGCATATTGCAATTTATAATGCAATGCATTAATATGTATATTATAGAATTACATAAGAAAGAGAGGAACGAGATATGTCAAGAACCAAAAAGGCAGGGATTTTTTTTGCTGTAATGGCAATACTCATGATAGTTCTGGGAGTTAATGATCGAGATGCAGAATTTTTAACTACCGGTATCGGAATATGCGTGGTTATAGGACTTATAGCATATTACCTTCAAGGACGCAAAAAGAGATGCCCTTCATGTAAAAAATTATTTGCTTTACAAAAAGTAGAAGAAAAGGTAGTGTCTGAGGAGGAAGTGTATGTATTGATGAACAATAATGTGCGTAATAAAGATGTCTTTAAAACTGGTACCACCATATAGCACTTCAAGAAAAATGCAGGCAAAGGATATCAGCAAGATGAAAGAACTATCATAGGATGCGATTTAAGAGAAAAATGTCATGTGTAGACATGGAAAAATGAAAGCAAAATACGTTAGTTGATAAAGTGTATAGGCTCAAAAGGGAAAGTGCCATTTTGGGCCTTATTTTGTGTTATTCCTCAAAAATGGGAATTATAAAGATTTAATTTTTATTATGGATGTATATTGCAAAAGCTTATTTTGCTATACTGACAATATCAACAGAAGTCGGAGAGAGAAGCTGATCGTGGTGTAAGATAAAATTCCCATCCTGATAGGTAACTGCATAGATAAAGTTATCTATCAGGATTTTTTGAGTTATAATATCATTTTTTAACAACATGTATTTGACAGATTTCCTCGTAGAAAGTATCATAAATATATGCAACAACTGAATATCGTGGACTGTCCAGCTATATTTTTTTTACTTGAATAGTCTTGTGTACAAGAGTATATAATCAATAAATAAATGTCTAATAAATCTTCTGGTCAACAGGTACAATATTGGTATCATAGACTAGAAGAGAGGTGTATATACTTGTGTGTGGAAGAGTATATTCCGTTAAGAATTGCGGAACTATGCCGGAAGCGAGGATATACAAAATATAGGTTAGCTCAGCTTACAGGAATAACGCAGACGGCTCTGGGAAATATGCTGAATCAGAAGAGTATGCCGACGATGGCTAATCTGGAAAAAATATGTGATGCTTTTGAAATTACAATCGCACAATTTTTTTCAGATGATGAAAGCAGATTGGATCTGACAAAAGAGCAAAAAGAAATACTTGAGATTTGGGATGGCTTGGATGAGAAGGAAAGAGAAATTTTTATGACTTTTATCCGCAGCCTGAAGAAGTAATGGACAGTTCGACAAAGATGCGAGCTGTCTTTTTTATTTGAATCTATATAAAATATGCATTTTATACGCATGAAGAAATTGACAGAAAATTTCGGGGGGTATAATTACACTGTATACTTATGCCACTTTTGAAAACACAACATCAGATGCTGGTACAACCAAAGTAGACAACAAAAGACGAATTTGACGAGGTGCTGAATGGCTTATACGGTAAAACAATTATTAGAATCGAAACAATTTCCTGATATGAGATTAGTGACATGTAAAGAAAATCTGAATCAGGAAATTAAAGGTATACGAATTATCGAAATAGAAGATATGGAAAGATATCTGACTGGAGGAGAGCTTCTTCTTACAAATATGAAAGTGTATTTCGGAGAAACGGACAGAGAGTTTCGGAAACATTTGAATGAACTGGAGAAGAAACAGGTCAGTGGATTTATTATAAAGCAGCATCCGGACATGGTACAGAAAGTCAATTATTATGATATTTTATTAAAGTTTTGTTCGGAACGTAATATTCCAGTGATAGAAATTTCGGAAGATGAGTATTATTGGGGTATTATAAAATATGTTATTCTGCAGATCTATGATGAAAATATCGCACGGTTGATTTATTTCAAATTGACACACGACAATATTTCTAACATGTTATTGGATGGAGAGAATTTTGAAGATCCAACTAAAAATATTTTGTTTCTATTGTCTTCTATGATTGGCAATCCGGTAGCGTTATATTATAGTAACTTAACTTGCTGTGCGTCCACAACGCAGGATCTGTCTGATTTTGTATTTGAGAAAAATGTTGAGAAATATAAACCGGATATTGTTACCAGATTTGAATACAAAAAACAGAGAAAAGAGCATACGCAATATATTACAAAAATACATGTGTTAGGTCGGGTAGAAGTTTATTTGGTAGTCACGGAAGTGAATATGCCATTAACAATACTGGACTATATGGCATTGGAAAATGCTGTTTTTACTTTACAGTATAGTTTTATGGAAACATATGCTCGAAATGAGATAGAAAAAAAATATCAACGAGATATTGAATATAGCTTGCTTAATGGTTTATTAACGGGCGATGAATTGAGTAAAGCTGCAAGAATGCTAAAATTGGAAGATACAGATCAATATTGTGTGGTAAGTTTTCATACGATTTCAAGCAATAGCGAAGATTATTATACAAAAGAAGAATTAGAAGAAATCGGAGTGATAGAAGGCGAGATTCAGAGATTACTTCCGGATGAACATATTTACCGGAATCTGAATCAGATTGTGTGTATTCATGAAATTAAGCCTGGGGAAACACAAGCAGGGTTCCGGGAAGAAATGGAAAAATTATATCAGACAGTACAGAAGCAGATTTTTCACAGAAATAAGACAACGGATTTTCAGATTGGCATTGGAAGTATTGTTAATGGATATGGAGATTTGAAAAAATCTTTTAAGGATTCAAAGAAAATCATAGACTATATGGATATGCTCAGATATCTCTATGGTGATAAGAATATATCGGTAGCCGATTTTTCTAAGCTCGGTTTTTTCCAGATTTTTGAAAAAATCCAAAATCGTGATGAACTGATGGAATATGTGCCAGAGTCACTTGTGAAATTATATTGGTATGATAAAGAACATGATGGAGAACTGATTGAAACGCTGCAGGCGTATCTGGACTGTGATAAGAGTGCGAATAAAGCAGCTGAAAAACTCTATGTAAATTATCGTACTCTTTCAGGGCGATTGAAAAAAATAAAAGATATTTCCGGCATTGATTTCAAGAATTCTGCTGAGATGCTGGCTGTTAGAAATGGAATCGTTTTATTCAAAATGGCAGAAACACTGTAATTTAAAGAGAAACTATATCTCTACGGTATGGTTTCTTTTTTTGCGAAAAACCGATAACTACAAACTTTTTGTAGCAAAACGTGAAAATATCTTCCTATTCTCTGTATTATTTTTGCAAAAAACAAGTGCTATACTTTAACCAGTACATAAAAGGATACCTTGATTATCTAAGTTGATATGAAGCAGGAATGAATCATGAAAAAGAAACAGGTTGAGAAAGAACAGAATAATGAGAAACAGCTTCCCAGACAGGAAACGACACTGGGAGAAGATATCTTTCAGCTGTTATTGAAAAAGGAAATGGAACAGCAGAAAAACTGACTTTCACAAATAATCAGGCAGCCTTTACATTGAAAAAAGATGAATCTGTAGATATCAGTTGCTTACCGACAGGATGGACATATACCGTTACGGAGACAGCACCGGGAACAAACTTCGAGGTGTCATACTCGATAAATGGTGGATCGAAAACCGTTGGAGAAGCAGCATCATTTACAATGGCAGCAACAGGAACGGAAGATATCCAATTTACAAATACATCAACCGTGGCACCGCCCGTAACCGGAAGAAATATTCAGAATAATAGCTGGATTATGATGCTGATTGTGGTTTTACTGATTGGCATTGGAAGCATGGTATTTTTCAGAAAAGTAAAAAGAAAATATCATTAAGGCAAAAAGGAAGAATTGTGCTTGTGAAGTGAAGAACCTGAAAGTATGATTCTTCCTTTTTACAATGAAAGAAACAAGAAAAATGTTCAGGATAAAAATCATTATTGGGGACGGATAGAGAGGGTGACATTATGCAGCTTACAAATACAACGGATTATGCCATTAGAATCGTATGTTATCTAGCATCAGAAAATAAGGTAATAACTACAGCAGAACTATCTCGTGAATTAAATATTCCGGCAAGTTACATTCCTAAAATAACAAAGCAATTAAAAGAAAAAGAAATTGTTAAAGCGGCAGAGGGATCGAATGGAGGCTATATGCTGGAAAAACGACCGGAAGAAATTTCTCTTATGGACGTTATTAACTGTACAGAGTCAACAATGGCAATTAGCAGATGTCTGGAGAAGGACGGATACTGTTCCAGAAATTATTCAGATTGCTGCAAGGTACATAAGGTGTTAATGGATCTGCAGAACACTTATAATAACAGGCTGGAAAATGTGAAAATATCAGATATTATTCAGCCGGGCAAAGATGAATATTTTGGACGTTTTTATGTAGTTATAAAATTGAATTTAAAGGATCAAACATATGAATGTATTTATTCCCACGTACATGAAGTCTATGATAAAGTAAGTGATTCAGCTACCTATGATGAGTTTATAAGGAAGTACACAGAACAATATGTATATGAACAGGATCGCCAGAAGTTAAGACGATTTTTGACAAGCGAAAAGCTTACGGAACACTTAGTAGACGGCTGTATGGAAGATGATATGTCCTACCGCAGAATATGTGATAATGAAGCAGATTCTTATATTTGGATGGAAGCAAAAAGATATGTAGATGAGACGGAGAATATTGCCATTCTCACATTACATAATGCGAAGGTCATTCCAGATACGATTGTTAATATGGAACAGGAATTGCGGAAGAAAGAAAAGAATATCACGAAACAGTATTGGGATATGGTTTCTTTGCTTGTTGCGGTATTGAATCATAATAATCTGGTGGAAACGGAACATCAGGATGATATTAGTTTTTATACGGAGCAGGTTTATCGCCAACTGCAGAAAAATTATCCGGAATATGGAATTACCGAAGAAGAGATTGAGAATGTATCACACCTGGCACCAATCCATGATATTGGTAAAATCCGGGTACCGATAGAAATATTGAATAAAAACGGAAAATTAACAATAGACGAGATGGAAGTCGTGAAGCAGCATCCAATTACCGGTGCAGAAATGACATTGAGATTTCCGAATGGTATGACAACAGAGAAATTGAATAAGTACAGCTATGAAATCTGCCGACATCACCATGAGAGATTTGATGGCTCTGGATATCCGGACGGTTTAAAGGGAGATCAGATTCCGCTTTGTGCTCAGGTGGTCGGTTTGGTGGATGCCTATGATGCTTTGGTCAGTGAGCGACCATATAAACGAAAACTGAAACATGCCGAGGCGGTAAGGATGATTGTAAATGCTGAATGTGGAGCGTTTTCCATGAAATTGCTTCAATGTTTTTTTACTGCGGCTATGCAAAAAGAGTGGGTGCAGAAAGTAGAATCAAACAGAGAAGAGTAAGGAAAAAGTCCAGTAGGTATTTGATGAAAATGAAAGAAATTTTAACGGATATTATAATAAAATTAGTTATTTTATGCTAAAAAATCATTCTAGATATTAGAATGCAATATTGAGTAAATAGTAGGAATTTTTATTCCGATTAGAGGTCCAGATATGAAGAAAAAAGGAAGAATAGAGAACAGAATTATCGCAGTAATACTATGTATGGCTATCTTATTTTCTCAAGTGAATATTGCGGATGCAGCAGATATAAATCCATCGGGTACCAACACTAGTCAAGTGACACTTTCTGATGATGCCAATAAGAGTAATGGTGAAGTATCAACCGAGTCCACAGTTTCAGATGAAATAAATGGCACCACGGAATCTGAATCTAAGATATCGGAGGAAACAAGTGAAAACTCGAAAAATGACGAATCGGAATCGTCCGGTGGAAATGTTAAATCGGAATCAACAGATAACATAGATGCTTATTATAAGGATAGTAAAATATGCATTTATAATTATGAACAATTAAAACAGATTGGTTCAGATGCTTATATTTACACAGGTGATAAGGATGGACAGATTGGTTCTGGAGAAGTAGTAAAGAGTGAAGGCACAGAGCTGAAATACGGTGCAGATGCTCAGTACATTTTGATGAATGACATCCAGCTGAACTCGGAACAGATGTGGTTAGTACCGGATTCATTTACCGGAACTATCACAGGTACGAAACTAGAAGAAAATGAAACACCAACGCTGTATGATAAGGAAACGGATACAATCTACATATACAATCCATATCAGTTAATGGTACTTGCACAGGAAGAATCTGAAACAGAACCAGTTATGTCGATGGATTATGATGCTCCTCAATTTGGAATGGGACAGATGATTTATCCGGATGGAGAAGATCAGGAGTATCTGACATACAGCAAGACACATAAATATGTAATATCTGAAAAGTTCAGCTCAGATAAACCGGAGCTTCTTGCGGATCAAGTTACTACTGTATCTGATACCGAGGGGCGTGACTTTAAAGGTCAGGTTGTAAAAACAATTGGAGATAAGACTTATATTCTGATTGGAAATGAAGAACAGTTACGGGAAATTGGTTCTAAAGCTACTGTATATGGAGCGGTGTATCAAGCATATGAAGATGCTGCTTTGAAGTGGCATTTGGATACTGACTCTGATGGAAATCCAATTATGCTATATGGTGGAGATGCTGATTTGTCCAGTAGTCAGAATGGAAATAAAGATTATTCTTTAGGAGCGATTAGCGATACAGAAGCGAGTTTGGGAACACATAAAGCAAATATTCATGGCAAATGTGGAGTAAACCAGGCAACAGGAAAAATCGAACCGAATCTGGACATAGATAAAGCAAGTGGACAGACTTATTCGCCAACTGCCAATTATATTATTTTTCGAGATATTGACCTGTCAAGTGCAAACTGGACACCATTGATGTTTTCAGGAAATATGATCGGTGCAAAAGCAAATGGCCAGTCTACCTTGTGGCAAAATGACGCAAGTGTTACAGATTACAGTAAAGCAACAGAATTGTCAACGAATGTAAATCGACCAGTAATTTCCAATATTACTGTCAATCAGACAGGAAAAATGGATGGCACAAAATACATTGGAATTGGATTTTTTGCGACAGTGACAAATGAAGTCAATGTTGCCGACATTGGTGTCAGTGCAGGAACAGTTACTGTATCGAATATTGAATTGAACAATGTAAGTGTACAAAATAACTCTAACACACACAAGAATACACAGACGTTGATCAGTGGTTTGACAAGTAGTCTTGGGTGGCTGGTAGGTGGATTGGTTGATGTTCTTGTTGGGGCATTAACATTCGGACAGGTAAAATTAAATCTGCATGATACCTTATCAGCGCTTTTAAATGCAAGAGCCGAAGATCCTACGATTTATGCCACTGGCGCATTTGCCGGAAGAATTGTTGGAGATGTTGCAATCGAAAATTGTGATGTGACCGGAACTGTTCAGGTATCGAACATCAATGACCGGACGGGTGGATTTGTAGGATATACAGAAGGAGTTACACAGTACAGTGGTTTATCAAAAGTGTTAGGTGTAACAGTAGATGCTTTATCATCTCTGTTAAATGCAATTCCGGGTCTTGGACTTGGAGATTTGATTACTATTCTTTTGAAAAACGCATTGCCAGTAAGCAAGCTTATCCCAACCGGATATAAAAATGTAAATATCAGAAACTGTAGTGTAGAGGGATTGGCAGGAACTATCGGACAAAACGATAAGAGTTATATCGGTGGTTTTGTTGGACAACAGGTTGGAACGGACATTCAGAATTGTTCCGTAAAGAACAGCACTTATGCGATAACATCAAAAGAGTATGGTGGAGGTTTTTCCGGAATCTGTCGGGATGCAGATATTCAGGGAACATTGAGCGATGTAGGTATTGAACTGGTTCGTGTAACTCAGCCACAAAGTTTGCTTTTGAATTGCAATCTTACGGATAGTAATGTCACAGTAGAAGGCGAGAATTATCAGGGAGGAATTACCGGAGCACAGACGAATAGTTATGTCATTAACTGTGGAGCGACCGGAAGCATATCAGTCAAAGCAAGTGGAAATTATGCTGGTGGTGTTACCGGAATTGCAACAGTTGGATGGGTAACAAACCTTGGCAAAGATGAAGTGGCAAATACAAGTTTATTAAAGACAGTAGGAGATCTTCTGACAAAACTGTTATCCAGTAATCCGGATCAGGCAGGTATGCTGCTCTCCCTTGCAGGAATCGCTCCATCGGCAATTCTTGGATGTAATATGAATTGCCAGATGATATCAGTAGAAGCCGGTAAAAGTTATGCTGGAGGAATTCTTGGAGGTGGAGATGGCGTTTATCTTGCAGAATCCAGTGCCGATTATCTAAATAAACTGTCCTATTGGAAATACGGAGCTTTGGATACAGGAAATGTATCACAAAGAGAAAATATGTTAAATGGACTGGAGAGTGTAAAAGCAGGAGAACATCGTGTCGGAGGAGTTGCAGGAAGTGTAACAACTGCAAGTGTAACTGGTCTTTTAAATAACACATTAGGAGTTGGAAGCTTTCTGGGATTTACAGTACATAGTGTTACAGTAACGGGCGTGGATGCCGGGTATGCAGTAACAGCAACCGGTAATTATGCCGGAGGTGCTTTGGGAGAAGCGATTGGCGGCGATGTACAGAGTGTTACGCTACACCAGTTAAAGTCAGTGACAGCTAAAAACCGATGTGGAGGTTTTGTAGGCTGTGCTGGACCGGGTGATCTTGCCGGGGCAAATGGATTGACAGTGAATCTGTTAGGACTGAATCATTTATTAAATGTCAGCAATCTCCTGTCTGTTGCAGAAGGAATCCGGGTAAAAATCACAGATGCTCATGTTGATGGAATTACGGGCGGATTTACGGTACAGGCAAAAGGAAGTAATGCTGATGGAGAATCGGTTGATTATGTAGCTGGAGGATTTATTGGAAAGAGTAATAGTTGCGAAATCAGTCAGTCAGATGTAAAGAATTTAAAAGAAGTGACAGCAAATGACACAGATGGAAATGCTGGAGGTTTTATAGGAACATCTTCAACAGGTGGACTTGCTGATGTAGCAGATGAGACAGAGATAAAAGCTTTGATCAGTGCGAATGGATTATTAAATGCAGTGAAGTATTTAATCCCTTCCTATACACAATGTACAGTCAGTTATGTGTCTGGTGGTGGAGTAACTGCTGATACAGCCGGAGGATTTGCTGGGAGTTTTCAAAGTGGAACTGTAAACAATCAGGCAGCAGGCGAGGGCAATTATTACAGCGTATACAATCTGGATCATGTCAACGGACAGTCCTATGCCGGAGGATTTGGTGGAAATGTTTATTCTGGAGCACTGGCTCAGGCAGGAAAAGGAATTAGTATTCTTGGAAGTATCAACGGGCTGAATATTAACATCGGAGATCTGGTAAATCTGATCAATGCATATATTCCGTATGTTCAATATGCAGGAATACAATCAAAAGAAGGATTTACCGTTACCGCAAATACGATAAAAGCAGCTGACAGTAATTCCGGAAGTGCCGGAGGATTTATCGGATATGGAAGCGGTGTACAGGTAAGCACCTGTGATGTATCGAACCTGAAACATACAACTGTAACCACACCGAAAAATTTGGAAGATACAGATGGTTCCAGCTACTTTAATACAAAGCAGAGTGCATATGCAGTAACCGGTGCAAGATATGCCGGAGGATACATTGGCTATATGGATATCGGTTCGGCTGCATCAGTTGGAAAAGGCTTGAGTGTTCTTGGAACAGCAATCGGAATCAACGATGTACTGGATGCATTAAATGTTGTGGTTTCAACGGTAGAACATTCCAATGTTACTGGAAATACCGGAGGCTTTGCGGTTATAGCATCTACAAAGAATACAGAGTCAGATGCAAGTGCAGATGATGTACTTGGAGATGCCGGAGGATTTGCCGGAAAGATATCAGGTGGACACATACAGGATTCAAATTCTTATAATTTCTCATATGTGATCGGGCAGATTACTTCGGGCGGTTATGTTGGAGATCTGGAACCAGGAAATGTTGCCAGCGTTCTCGGAGATGCCAGCATTTTGAATGGACCTGTCAGTGTGAAAGATAGTCTTGCATCCGTTGCACAAGATTTTGTACCGACAATCCGGAATAGTTCTACTACATGTATTCCATGTGGTGGCGCAGTAAGAGCAGAAGCAGAATCCACGAAATCTGTTCAGCGGGGATTAGCCGGTGGTTATGCAGGACATAACGAAGGCGGTCATATCTGGGGAAACAATACTAAGAACTGGAAAGGAAACAAATATACAGGACCGACAAGTACCTGTGAAGCAGTTCGTATCCGTTCAGTCTATGGTGCAGAAATTGCCGGTGGATTTACCGGATTGATGGAAGCAGCCGATACCGCAAGTGCAGGCAATCTTTCCCTTTTGTGGGGACTGGTTAAGGCAGACAATATTCTGGGAGCATTGAGTATTGTATACCCGACAGAAGAAAATACAGCCGTATATGGTCCACTTGCCAAGATGGATTACAAGACTTGGAATTCATGGGTGGAGCATGTAGGAAAATACGGTGGCTATGGAAGTGACCTTGCGAAAAATGGAACGGTGGAAAATCAGGAAGCTTTAGATGCAATTTTAAGTAAATATGCTTATGGCTATCAAGTTGTCGCAGGAAGAAGCCAGTATCGGGATGAAACAACATTAGCCAATGGAGGAGCCGCTGGAGGTTATGTTGGTTCTATGAAGACGGGCACCATTACCAACGGAAATGCTTATCAGACAAAAGCAGTAAAGGGATTACGTTGCGCTGGAGGATTTGCCGGAGAGATGGTAAACGGAGGAGCAGCGAACCTTGGAGGAGTCAATATCCTCGGATTAAAATTAGAACTGGGACAGATGCTGAATGTACTGGATGTGTTTGTACCTGTCATTAAGCAGTCTTCCGTGGAGGGATATCAAAGTGGTCTGTCTGTTCAGTCGAATGGAACAGATACCAGAAAAACATGCGGATATGCCGGTGGATATATCGGACGCATGATCGGTGGACAAATTTGGGGAGCTGATACAGCAACTGTCTGTCAGGTCAGCAAACTGCGACGTGTAGATGGAACCAGTTATGTAGGAGGATTTGTAGGAAGTTCCAAACCGGGAAGCGTTGCTTCTGTTAATACGACTGCGGGAGAAGACTTATTAAGTAAATTGCTGAATAGTCTGATCAGTGCACCAGCAGATTTAATTAAAGTTTTGGATGCGACAGTTTCCACCATCCGATATGCAGATGTAAATGCCTGGGATGATTGGGGAATCATCGTAAATGGTGCTTATGCGGATGGCAGTAAAAATACAGCCTATGCAACAGCCGCCGGAGGATTTGCCGGAAGCCTTTCTGGAACAGTATTGGGAAAGAAAGATACCGAAGGTTCAGGACCGATAGTAAATGGCATTCGATCTGTAGTTGCCGGAGAATATGCCGGTGGATGTTTTGGAATTGCTGATGTGGATGCAGGCGTTTCCGTATCCGCAGACGGCGAAACATCAGTTCTCGGATATCTGTTAAAACTGGGACAGCTTGATGTGTTAGATGCATTTCGGACTTATGTATATTACGGAAGCGTAAGTGGAAGTAATGACGATGGATTAAGTGTATCAGCATTGAAAGCAGTGAAATCCGGACAAAACAATCAGGTAACTTACAGTGGAAATGCCGGAGGATTTGGCGGTGCATTATTAAACAGTACAGTGAAAAACAGTACAGTGGTAGCTCTTAGTAATGTAACCGGACCAAACAGTGTCGGTGGTTTCATTGGTTATTCTGGTAAGAGTGGCGTAGTAGATGTCAACAAATTAAATGTTCTGGGCGATAATATGGGACAGCTTTTAGGCGGTGCACTAGGTGTTTTGGACGTTTTTGGCTCTCATATTGATGACAGCATGGTAACTGGTATTGATGGCGGTTATACCGTACAGAGTACTGGCGGAGAAGAACAGATTGCCGGAGGATTTATCGGATATGCGAATCTGGCTCGAATGGCAGGTTGTAATGCCGGAGATCAGAAGGAGCAGACACATGGATTGAAACAGGTCGCATCCGGTGGAACAGCCGGAGGATTTGCCGGAAGAACGAGTTTTGCTTATCTGGCAGATGTAAAACTGGATTCCACAGTTGTAAAAGCAGTGGTTACGATTTTAAATCAACTTGTGAAAGCATTGTATCTGGATAAGATACAGGAGTCGGATTTATTAAATATCAATCTTGGTATTATCAAAGTACAGGCTCTATATGAAGGAAATCTGCTTCATGTGAATTTGCTGGGACTTGATATTTCCGTGGCTCTGGCAAAACAGTCGGCAGAAAATAAGCAGGAAACCGATTTTGCAGTGATTACAATCGGAGATTCTACCATCAAGCTGCCATGCAACAGTGATGGAATTATTGATAAAGACAATGATTTAGAGTCTACCATTAGTATCAACTTAATCAAGGCAAACCGGACGAAGATTACAGACAGTAATGTCTATGGTATTTCTACAGGATATGATGTCTATGCCGGTGGTGCCGGAAATGATGCTGATGGAACTGCGGAAGATGGACGAAGCGGAGGATTTGTCGGATTCAACGATGAAGGACTTCTTCAAGATAATAACATGTATTACTGTGATGTGGTCAGGGGAACAAAAGACTTGGTTGGACCGTTCAGTGGAAAGAGTAATCTGAGTTCTGTTTACAGTTTCAATACAAAGAAAAACGTGGAAGGCGAAAATAATATTTATCGTATTTACAGAAAATTAGATGGAACACTGGATGAGATTAAGAAAAGCTCTCATATCCTGAACAGTAAATATGAAAAGGATGATGCAAGTGGATGGAATATTTATTCCATTGAGCATATGCAGACCGTCGAAAGTTATGATACCTTAAAGGATGCAGAGCTTGCCAGTGCTCAGGGAACGAAAACAGCAAATCTGGACGCCTATGTGTCAGCAGCGAAAGCTGTTTTGATGGCAGATACGAAAACCAGTTTTAACACAGGAGAAAGTGATACACCAGAACCTTCCGAATCACAGGACCCATGTGATGAATTTGTCAATCTGACCATCAATAAAGTTTGGAAGGATTTGAATAATTTCAGTGATTTAAGACCAGATAACATTAAGGTAACAATATCTCGTACCTGGACAGACAGCAATCAACAGGAACAGACAAAAATTGTTCCGGGATACGAGAGTTACACAATAAATGGTTCTGAGAAAAAATCTACATGGCAGGAGGTGATCAAAGGCTTGCCTGCATATCAGACAGATGAAGATGGAACCATTCATTATTACACCTATTCCGTTACAGAAACGGAAGTAACTGGTTATACAACAACGGTAAATACATCCGATGATGGATTTACGTTCAATATAACCAACAGACATTTTCCAGGACTCCCGGATACAGGAGGTTATGGAAGCTACCTTATTTACCTGATAGGTATCCTGCTCTTACTGATTTATCTTGCAATGCGATGCAAAAAAAGCAAAGAAAATCAGAAGGCAGAACAGCTATAAAAACTTTATTCCAAAGAAAAGGAGAAAACAGCTATGAAAAGAATGAAGAAAATCATGGCAATGCTGCTGGTAGCAATTATGACAATGGCTATGGCAGTAACGGCATTTGCCGCAGACGACACAACAACAGGAAAACTTACAGTAAATGTAAAATCAGGACAGACACTCACCGGACAGACAATTTACCTGTATAAATTATTTGATGTAACAGAATCTGGTAGTGGAGCTACAAAGAACTATGCTTATACGATAAATACTGCAACTGGTTACAAAAATGCAATTAAATCAGCACTTGGAAGTAGCACTATTACTGACACTTCTACAGATGCAGATTATGCGGATGAAGTAGCAAAACTTGGAGAAAATGACTCTACTGAAGTACAGAAGTTTGCCAATGCATTTACAACTTACGCATTAACAAATAATGTAACAGCAACAGCAAACTCTGGAAAACTCACAGATACAAACAAAGATTCTTATGATTTTTCAAACTTAGCATACGGTTATTATCTTGTATATGTAACCGGTGGAAAACAGATTCAGGCTTCATTAGTAACAGTTGACTCTGATTCAGCTACAGTTAATCTGAAAAGTGAAGCTCCAAGCATCGAGAAAAAGGCAGACAAAACTTCAGTAGAAATCGGAAATGTAGTTACCTATACAGTAACAGGTTCTATTCCGGATACTACAGGATATGATCAGTATACATACAAAATTAACGATACATTATCAGATGGTCTTGATTTTGTAAATGATGTTAATGGAACTGCACTTGCAGAAGATGCTACAACAGTTAAGGTTGCAGTTGCTTTTAAAGGTACAGATGTTACAGATGCATCTACAGCACCTACAACAGCGACACTGGATACAGCCAATCATAGAAAGATGACACTTGACCTGTCCTCATGGGTTAGAGCAAATCAGAAAAATAAAGGCAAAGAATTTACTGTAACATATTATGCAAAAGTAAATGATAAGGCTGTTGTAACAGAAAAGAACAGCGCTAAATTGGAATATGGTAATGATCCAGACAATACAACAGTGACAACACCAAGTGAAGCAAAAACACCTACATATCCACTGAACATTAAGAAAACAGATCATAAAACATCTAAATTATTAGCAGGTGCAAAATTCAGCCTTTATACAGAAACAGAATATAATAAAGATGCGGATACAAGACAGGCTATTAAAGTTACTGGAACAGACGGAAACTATGTAGTAAATCCAGCATCTGAAAACACAGTATTTGAATCTGCGGCTACAAAAATTGGCGAGAATGAGTACAACCTTCGTGTCAATGGTCTTGCAGAAGGAACTTATTATTTAGTAGAGACACAGGCTCCAGATGGTTATAACAAACTGGCAAAAGATGTAAAAATTGTCATTACAAAGAGTACAACAGGTGATGAAACAGCATGGACTCTTTCCAAAGATGACAATGACGAAGCTGATAAGATCATCGATATCGAAAATAGCACAGGTTCTCTTCTTCCATCAACTGGTGGTAAAGGTGCAATCGCATTTGGTATTATTGCTGCAATCCTTGTATTTGGTGTAGTAGTAAGCTTTATCCGTGATAAAAGAAAAGCAGCATAATGTTAAGAATAATGGGCAAGAAACATAAGACAGAATAAATGAAATCTGCGGGGATCCTTTTGGATAGCCGCAGTTCCGATATAACGATAGGGAGAATGCAATGAAAAGTAAGAAAAAAGGTAAGATTACAATAAAAGATATTATTCGTTTACTTGTGCTTTTGGTTGCATTCGCCGTGTTATTATATCCGACATACAGCAGGTATTTGAATGAAAAGAATGGTTCAAAAGTAGTATCTGAATATGATGAGAAAAGTGTAAAGTTAAGTCATGCAGAAAAGGAACAGATGCTTGCAGATGCAAGAGAATACAATCAGGAAATGCTTGGAAACATTGATTTGATTGATCCATTTTCGCAGGAAGATGTGGAAATAGATGCTCGCTATGAGAGCCTGTTAAACGTAGATGGGTCTGGAATGATGGGATACATTCGCATTCCTAAGATTAATGTAGAACTTCCAATCTATCATGGAACAAGTGAAGCTGTGCTACAGGCAGGTGTCGGACATTTTTGGGGTACGTCTCTTCCTGTAGGTGGAGAAAGTACACATACAGTTCTGACAGGACATAGAGGTCTTCCGACAAAAACACTATTTACCAATATGGATAAACTGGAAGTAGGGGATATTTTTTACATTAAAGTTTTAGATGAAACCCTGGCATATCAGATTGATCAGATATTAACGGTTTTACCGGAAGAGACAGATGGGTTATCTATTGAATCAGGCAAGGATTATGCTACACTTGTTACTTGTACACCATTTGCAATCAATACACACAGACTTTTAGTACGTGGAGAGAGAATACCTTATGAAGAGGCAACGAAGCAAGAGCCGGATACAAATATAAAACCGGAGTTATCTTTTACTGCTAAAGTGTTGATTGTAACAATTATAGTAATTTTCATAGGGCTGATGATAGCTGTGATTTATAGTATACGAGATAGAAAAAGGAGGAAAGCAAGGTGCGAAAGAAGATAAGAAGTATTCACATTATTTTATTCGTTATGCTTTTTCTTGTCGGTAGTTTTATAGATATTTCAACAATCCATGCAGAAGCAGGAAACAGAACAGGAAGCATTCAAATTATTTACAAGGGGAGAAATAGTTCGGATAAAGAAGTGACTCTTTCCAGAGCAAAGTTCTCGATATTTCCAATTCAATATATGAAAAATGATGAGCTGGTCTGGGAAAATGGTTTTAAAGATTCAGGCATATCATTACAAGATACCAGTGCAGAAGCAAGAGAAAAACAAGCAAAACAATTGTTTGCATTTGCGAAGGAAAATGATATTTCCGGTTTAATGCAAGAAACAGATAGTTCGGGATGCACGAGTTTTGGAGAATTGGATGAAGGAATTTATTTGATTGCACAGATTGGAAATGTGGAAAGTGGTACAGATAAATTTGAATCTGCACCATTCCTTGTTAATATTCCATCTGAAATCAATGGGAATGTAGAATATAATGTAACGATAGAGCCAAAAGCTGAATGGGTTTCACCAGAAACACCACCGAGCAATCCAGATAAGCCAAAGGATCCGACACTTTCAAAACCAGATAAGCCAAATACTATTCAGAAAATAATAAATACGGTAAAAACCGGAGATACAACAAATATAGTTGCATGGTTTTTAATAGCAATTGTTAGTCTTGGTTTGATTGTAGGCTTATATAAAAAAAGAAAAATGAAGTAGCTATTATTTAAAGAAAACTGATCCATTGCGGTGGAAGCAGTTTTCTTGTGTTATACGGTTTGTAGAAATTCCTCATAGTTAATGGAAGTCCAGATTGCCTTATCAACTGGAACACATAGCTTGGCTTTCCAACTGGTGCCACGATGATATTCGATGTTCTCTTTATAGCTTTTACCTTTTTCTCCGGTTGGCATACTGGTGGCAAGTCCATTTTCATGGCAGATACGATTACTGATTCTGCAGAGTTTGTGGTAGCTCCGTTTATTGGAAACATACTTGTGATGATCAACAAAGCTTGCAGCGTTGAAGATGATATGGTTATGGATATGATTTTTATCAACATGGGTACTGATCACATATTCGTATTTTCCTTTCAGTACTTCGTCTGCAAATTGTTGCCCTAAGCGATGGGCATTTTCGGCATCAACTCCTCCAGGTTTAAATGACTGGATCAGATGAAATGCCAGGTTATCGCCTTTATCCATTCCATTCTTTTTTGCCA
>ERZ839767.2292-NODE-2292-length-25392-cov-7.371196_pt1 | contig 25392 bp, 25 predicted proteins | sample MGYA00519879_ERZ839767 | MGnify/ENA primary metagenome ERZ839767 (study PRJEB31850, sample SAMEA3708852) | human gut metagenome | biome: human gut; feature: human-associated habitat; material: faeces | place: China | collected 2014 ... | reverse complement strand
AAGAGATCGACAAGATGGACAGCTGGGAAGGAGCACAGCTTAACACAGCAAAAGAGATTCTTGCATTCGAACTCACAAAACTGGTTCACGGCGAAGAAGAAGCTCAGAAAGCACAGGAGGCAGCAAAAGCATTATTCTCAACAGGTGCAGCAGCAGATATGCCAAAGACAGAACTGACAGAAGAAGACCTTACAGATGGCAATATCGATATCCTGACGATGTTAGTAAAATCAGGACTGACAGCTTCCAAGTCAGAAGCACGCCGTGCAGTGCAGCAGGGCGGAGTATCTGTAGATGGTGAGAAGGTTACAGATGTATTCCAGACATTTGCAGGAGAAGCATTAAGCGGAGACGGTGTAGTCCTGAAAAAAGGAAAGAAAAATTTCCGCAAAGTGTTAGTAAAGTAGTATAATTATAAAAGAATATAGTAAAAATGCAGGCAGTGAATATTCACTGTCTGTAATTCTAAAAGCAAAGATGTACTCTTGGTACTGTTTCATACTTAATTTTGTGAGAGTACATAAAGACGATAAGGAGGATATGGAAATGGCATTTAAAGAAGTAGCAATTGAAAGTCTGGAATTCAACCCATTCACAAAGATTTCAAAAGAGTGGATGCTGGTAACAGCAGGAGATGAAAAAAAGAGTAACACCATGACAGCAAGCTGGGGTGGTGTCGGAATCATGTGGGGAAAGAATATCGCAACTGCATATATCCGCCCACAGAGATACACGAAGAAATTCATGGATGAGACCGGTATGTACACGCTTTCTTTCCTGTCAGAAGATTACAGAAAAGCATTAAGCGTATGCGGATCTGTATCAGGAAAAGACGTAGAAGATAAATGGAAAGAAGCAGGCCTTCATCCATATGCGGTAGACGGAACAACTGCAGTTGAAGAAGCAGATCTGATCTTCGTATGCAAGACTCAGTATACACAGGATATGAAACCGGAATGTTTCGATGTTAAGGAAAATGATGAGAAATGGTATCCGGATAAAGATTATCATACGATGTATATGGGCGAGATCGTGAAAGTATTGAAAAGAGTATAGCCAATCATGCAAAAGAAAATTGATTTGGTAAACGGACCTGTATTATCATCTCTTACCAGACTGGCTGTCCCGATCATGGCGACGTCATTGATCCAGATGGCGTACAATATGACCGACATGATCTGGATCGGCCGTATCGGAAGTTCGGCGGTAGCGTCTGTTGGGGCAGCAGGAATGTATATGTGGCTTTCCAACGGACTTGCCGCGCTTGCAAAAATGGGAGGGCAGGTTAATGTCGGACATGCACTTGGGGCATCTAATAGTGAAGAGGCCGCAGAATATGCATCCAACGCGTTACAGCTTACGTTGACTTTGGGGATTATTTATGGACTTGTCTGTATATTAGGGGCAAAACCACTGATTCATTTTTTCCATCTGAATCAGGCACAGGTGATCCGGGATGCCATATATTATCTTGAAATTACTTGCGGTCTTGTCTTGTTTTCCTTTTTAAATCAGACGTATACCGGATTATTTACGGCAATCGGTAACAGCAGGCCGGTATTTCTGGCAACAACGACCGGACTGGTTGTTAATATCATCCTGGATCCGGTTCTGATTTTTGGAATCGGACCATTTCCGGTTCTTCGAGTGACAGGTGCAGCAATTGCTACGGTAATCGCGCAGATGATCGTTACAGTTATGTTTTTTATATTTGCGATGAAGGATACCGTACTTTTTCAATATGTAAGATATCTGAAGAAGCCGGATCTGCATCATCTGAAAGGAATTGTCAGAATCGGTTTTCCAACGTCTGTTCAGAGTATGCTGTTTACCGGAATATCGATGATCATTGCACGTCTGGTCGCGGGATATGGAGATGCGGCGGTGGCTGTCCAGAAAGTTGGTTCACAGATAGAATCAATTTCGTGGATGACAGCGGATGGTTTTGCAGCAGCGGTGAATTCATTTACATCGCAGAACCATGGTGCAGGTAAGAAGAGACGGATCTATCAGGGATATGTCAGCGCATTAAAAGTAGTATTTGTATGGGGGATTTTCTGTACGCTATTATTAATATGCTGTCCGGCTCCGGTATTCCGGATTTTTATTACAGAAAAAGATGTAATTCCGCTTGGAGTGGATTATCTTCGGATCCTTGGTGTATCGCAGCTTTTTATGAGTCTTGAGATTACGACGGCAGGTGCATTTTCGGGGTATGGAAAGACCGTGCCGCCATCTGTGATCAGTATTGTATTTACGGCGCTCAGGATTCCGCTTGCGCTGATACTGGTTCATACAACACTTGCGCTGAACGGGATCTGGTGGAGTATTACGATTTCGAGTATTCTGAAAGGTGTGCTGCTGTTTGTATGGTTCTACATATTCATGCGGGGAGAGAAAATTATATATAACAGGAAATAACCTGCCAGCGGCAGGTCTTTCAGATAGGGAAGTATGCAAGAGGCACTGCCAGTGGCAGTGTCTTTTGTGTCTTTAAAGAACGAAATGTGGTATAATAGAACAGTGAGTGATCTGCCGGAGCATAGTTTATGGCAGACACAGAAAGGATGGATGAGTAATGTGGGCTTACAATAGTATTTTTTATCAGATTTATCCAATCGGATTCTGTGGGGCACCGGTGCACAATGACGGCGTGTGTGTTCCTCGCATCCGCAAACTTATGGACTGGTCTGAGTATCTTCAGACATTAGGAGTAGATTCAATTCTGTTAAATCCGATCTTTGAATCGGACAATCATGGATATGATACAAGAGATTTTAAGAAGATCGACTGCAGACTCGGTACAAATGAAGATTTTAAAGAGGTCTGTGAAGATCTGCATAAACATAATGTAAAGATTGTGCTGGACGGTGTATTCAATCATGTCGGACGAGGCTTCTGGGCATTTAAGGATGTGCAGGAGAAGAAATGGGATTCCCCATACAAGGACTGGTTCCACATCAGTTTTGACGGAAACAGCTGTTACGATGACGGTTTCTGGTATGAAGGATGGGAAGGTCATTTTGAACTGGTCAAATTAAATCTTCAGAATCCGGCAGTCGTTGATTACCTGATGGAATGTGTAAAATACTGGATCGATGAATTCGATATCGATGGTCTGCGTCTGGATGTAGCGTACAGTCTGGATCATAATTTTATGAGACGGCTCCGCTCTTATACACAGGAATTAAAACCGGACTTTGCGCTGGTCGGGGAAGTATTATTCGGAGATTATAATATCATTGTCAATGATGAGATGCTTCACAGTTGTACGAACTATGAGTGTTACAAGGGATTATATTCCAGCTTTAATTGCATGAATATGTTCGAGATCGCACATTCCCTGCATCGTCAGTTCGGAAGCGACCAGTGGTGTATTTACAGAGGGAAGCATCTGATGACATTCGTGGATAATCATGATGTTACCAGACTGGCAAGTATCCTGACCAATAAAAAGCATATTCCACTGGCATACGGGCTGCTCATGGGTATGCCGGGAATTCCGTGCCTGTATTATGGAAGTGAATGGGCAGAGACGGGCGAGAAAGCACCGGATAATGATTATGCGCTTCGTCCTTGTTTTGAAGAGCCGAAGCCAAATGAGCTGACAGAGTTTATTAAGAAACTGATTCGTGTACGCCAGGAAAGTGATGCACTTTGCAATGGTGCTTATAAGAATGTAGTGATCCAGAATCATCAGCTGGTATTCGAGCGCTGCTCAGAGAAAGAACGAGTGATCGTTGCAATCAATGCTGCGGATTATCCATACACTGCCAATGCAGGAGAACTGAATGGAACGGCAGCAGATCTGCTGACCGGGGAAACGGTTACGATGAATGGTCAGCTTGAACTGAAACCATATAGTGTACAGTATTTAAAATTTTAGTATGAAAAATGTACGGGAAGATTCTCGGGAAAAGTACATTTGATCAACGAAAATAAGTAAAAATATAAGGAAAATATGTCAAAAAACAGTTGACACACACGGTACAGTATAATATAATAAGCAAGTATGACAAAAGGAGAAACAGTAAGAGGCCAAAGCCCCGGAATCTTGCTGATTCTGATATATTATCATGAAAATGTTAATGATTCACAGGAGGTAAACCACAATGAAAACTTATATGGCTAATCCAGATAAGATTGAAAGAAAATGGTATGTAGTTGACGCTTCGGAATATACATTAGGACGTTTAGCATCAGAAGTTGCTAAGGTTTTAAGAGGAAAGAACAAACCGGAGTTTACACCACACGTTGATACAGGCGATTATGTAATCGTTGTTAATGCAGAAAAGATTAATGTAACAGGTAAGAAACTGAATCAGAAGATTTATTACAATCACTCTGAATATGTAGGTGGAATGAAAGAAACTACATTAGCAGAGATGATGGCTAAGAAACCAGAGAAGGTTATCGAACTTGCTGTTAAAGGAATGCTTCCAAAGGGACCTTTAGGAAGATCTATGATCAAGAAACTTCACGTATATGCTGGACCAGAGCACGCTCAGCAGGCTCAGAAACCAGTTGAACTGAAATTCTAAGAAAGGTTAAAAGGAGGATTTTACAATGGCTACTGCAAAATTTTACGGAACAGGTAGAAGAAAAAAATCTGTTGCTAGAGTATATTTAGTACCAGGAACAGGTAAAATTACTATCAATAAAAGAGATATCGATGAGTATTTCGGACTTGAGACATTAAAGGTTGTTGTTCGCCAGCCATTAGCTGCAACAGACACAGAAGGAAAATTCGATGTAATCGTTAATGTTAAGGGTGGTGGATACACAGGACAGGCTGGAGCAATCCGTCACGGTGTTGCAAGAGCACTTCTTGAGGCTGATGCTGATTACAGACCAGTTCTTAAGAAAGCTGGATTCCTTACACGTGATCCACGTATGAAAGAACGTAAGAAATACGGTCTCAAAGCAGCTCGTAGAGCACCACAGTTCTCAAAGAGATAGTTCAAGACTGTCAGAGAATACAGAAGACCCAAGGAAATTCAACATTCCTTGGGTCTTTTCTTTTTGTCAAAATCTAAGAATTTGTGTCTAATAGTAACACAATAGTTACACACTAGAAACAAGAAAAGTGGTGAAATTCTTCTATTATTGCTATTAAGAAATAAGACCTGATATAACGATTTATTATATCAGGTCTTTTGTTTTATATCTTATTTATAGCTTCAAGTTTGAATGGTAATTCAATATGTGTATAAACTGTTTCAGTGACACCTTGTCCCTTATGACCAACAATCTTCTTGATTATTCTTTCATCAACACCTGCTTCAGTAAGCAATGACACACAGGTGTGTCTTGTGTCATGTGGGCGGTGCTGAAGTTTCAATTCTTCCATCAATGGTGTCCAATATGAATCATAGTAGTTTCTATAAAGAAAATGCTTATCATCAGGTGTGCAAATCAGATATTCACAATCCCTGTCTAACCAATATTGGAAGAATGGAACAACCTTTTCAGCAATTGGAACTTCCCTGATTCCTGATTCTGTTTTTGATTCCCTTACATAGAACCATCTTTCATCAAGATGAACATCTTCCTTCTTCAGGTCAAGCAATTCACCAATTCTGACACCTGTATATATCAGCATCAGGATGACAGAATAATATGTATTAGAATCTTTGACCTTCCAAACCATATTGATTTGCTTCTTGTTGAATGGTTTCCTGTTGTATGCATTTGGGTTTCCTGCCTTAGTAATATCAACATATCTGACCATGTCCCTTTTATCAGCAGTCACAATTTCATGCATGACAGCATAATCATACATCAGACCAAACATGATTTTCATCTTCTTCAGTGTTGGGGTGTTCTTTCCTGATTCATCAACTGCTTGTTGCAGGTGGTCAAGTTTGATTTCCACAAACTTCATGTTATGTAATTTCTCACATGTCCTGAATGATGCTTTATATCCTTTCACATTTGATTCTGATACCTTTGGAAAATGCACTTCAGACCACTTTTCAAATACTTCAGCAAAGGTTATTGTATTATGGTGCAGGTCATAAGGGTCTTTGTTGTATTCTGCAAGGGCGGTCAATGCTTCTTTTCTACTTTCATAATATCCCACAAAGGCATAGATTGGATAAGACTTCTGTTTTTCTTCATCAAAAGTCCATCCTGTTGTCTTCCTTGCAACCCAAGGTTTCCTTCTATTGCCTGATAACTTATAAACACTTCCAAAACCATTTGGTAAACGCATAAATAAACACATCCTTTCTTAAAATTGGGTGACTTTAACAAAGGGTTGTGTTATACTTATTTTGGTTAAATTTGTGTGTATAGCACAATCCTTTGATAAGACCTGACTACTTCCAATAGTTGGGTCTTATTTTTTTGTTCTTGGTTGTTCGTTGTTCTTGGTGTTCTTGGTTGTATACTACTATATATATTTATATTTTTCTTAGTCCTTTAGTGTTTCATCTTTATTTTCTTAAAAGTATTATAGATAAAACACCAAGAACACAAAGAACACCTAGAACAGCACGAACTTGATTTCCTTGTAAATATCATAAATCCATCCGATTCCAAACAGTCCAAAGGTCAAGGTGTAAAGAATTCCTAAACCAATTTGACCTGATGCATATCTTTGAACACCTAACCATCCAAGAAATATTGTTGCAATCATCATTCCTTTACTTGTCTTCAGTTCCTTCTTTTCTTTTGGTATAACATAAACAGCTTCTGAAGGTGTTTTATTTGATGATGATGACTGTGTATTGACAAAACTGACACCTTTGATTGGTGTATGCATGGTTGTTGTCTTTCTTCCTTTAGAATTCACAGTGATTCTTCCTACTTTACTTCCAACAGATATCCCAACAGAATTCTTATTGAAATTCAGATTCACACCTTTCCCTAACTTGATTGTCTTCCTGAATCGCATTGACATATTATCACATCCCTTCTTAGAATTTCTGTCTGTTTTCAATGACCCTTCCAATGATTTGAACAGGCTTTTCAATAATGTCTTTGTTGGAAAAGTACATTGGTGCATATGTAGGATTGAAAGATTGAAGAACAATTCCATCATCCTGTTTCAATAGCTTCTTCACACAAGCATTGTCACCATTCACTTGTGCAATCACAATATCACCTGATTCTGCATCAGACTGTTGTTTGACAATCAGAACATCACCTGCTTGCATTCTTGGTGACATGGAATCACCTTTGACCTGAAGACCAAAGAATTCACCTGTCTGTGCAAGTCTGAATGGTATTTCTTCCCAATCCAATACTTCTTCAATAGCTTCAATTGGAATTCCTGCAACTACCTGACCAAGAACAGGAATCCTGCATCCTTTTTCAATCCTTGTTGATTCATCTGATAATGCTTTTGAATTATACTGTGCATCCCACATTGCTTCTTGTTCAGATTTATATTCTGATTCACCTGTCAGATAACTGATTGAAACACCAAAGTAATTTGCAAGTTTGGTCATAGTTGTATTATTTGGTGTGAATGTCTTCCACTTAGATGAAGACCCTGCACCAAGACCTGCTTCCCTTTCTAACTGTCTTTTTGAAATCTTTCTTTCCTTACATAATTGGTTGATTCTGTCTATAAATTCCATAGCAATTCCCCTTTCTTAAAAAAGTGCAGAATAAATTCAGCGAAAAGTGTTGACAAACTGCTGAAGAACTGCTAATATACATAGTGTCAGGTGCAGAACTAATTCAGCAGACTGATATAAACAAAAGTCGCTTGATGTTTTAAATATATGTTGGTGGTACTTCATATGATAGAATATCTTCAGCAATTTGTCAATATTTTATGCTGAATTTTTACGCACTTGCTGAACAAATTATATAAGAAAGGTAGGTGAAAATGATGTCAGAATTTGAAAAGCAGGTCAGACATGCATTGATTGATAGGGATATGACAATGACAGACCTTGCAAATGAATTAGGAATCACAATTTCTTATGTATCTGATTTACTGAAAGGTAAAAGAACCAATCAGGAACAGCTTCAGAGAATTAAAGAGTTCCTTGAAATCACTGACACAGAAGATTATGAAGAATAGAATATCAGTTTCAGAAGTTGCAGAACTGATGAATGTGTCAGAACAGTTCATCAGAATAGGTCTTCAGAAGGGAATCTTCCCTTTTGGTTATGCAGTCAAGATGTCAACACAATGGACTTATTACATTAGTCCACAAAAATTCACAGAACACACAGGAATTACTGTGTCATAGAAAGGAGAACATTATGGAAGGTTATAAAGTTTTTGAACCTGATTGGACATGCAGGGGATTTCAATATGAAGTAGGAAAGACATTTGAAGAAGATGTCACACCTTCTTGTTGCAACAGAGGATTTCATTTTTGCAAAGAATTAAAGGACTGCTTCAATTATTATCCATTCAATCCTGACAACAAAGTTGCAAAGGTCATTGCATTGGGTGAAATTGACGAAGAATCAGATGATAGCAAATGTTGCACCAACAAGATTCAGATTGTTGAAGAAATCAGTTGGGAAGATGTTTTAAGAATGGTCAACCTTGGAAAAGGAAACGCAGGTCTTTGCAACAGCGGTAATTGCAACAGCGGTAATTGGAACAGCGGTGATTGGAACAGCGGTAATTGCAACAGCGGTGATTGCAACAGCGGTGATTGGAACAGCGGTGATTGGAACAGCGGTAATTGGAACAGCGGTGATTGGAACAGCGGTGATTGGAACAAGACCAACTTTTCCAATGGATGCTTTAACACAGAAGAACCAAAAATCTTCTTATTCAATAAACCTTCAGATTGGACTTATCGTGATTGGTTAAATTCAGATGCAAGATATCTGTTGAATCAGATTCCAAGAAATGTTGTTGATTGGATTTGGTCAGATGATATGACTGATGAAGAAAAAGAACAGCATCCTGAATATGAAGTTGTTGGTGGTTACTTGAAAATTCTTGATGAATCAGAGTGTGGACAGTTATGGTGGGATTCACTTTCTGAAAGATACAAAAACATCATCAAAGCAATGCCAAACTTTGACAAAGAAATCTTTGAAGATGCGACAGGCATCAAGATATGATTTCCCTGTTTCCACATCAGCAAGAAGCATTGCAGGAAACAAAGGATTTTGACAACATTGCAGTTTATCATGACATGGGTCTTGGTAAGACATTCACAGGGTCAGAAATGATGAAAAGGTTTGGATGCAAAGTGAATTTGATTGTGTGTCAGAAATCAAAGGTTCAGGATTGGGTGGAACACTTCACAGATAACTATCAGATGCAGGTGTTTGACCTTACCAATAAGAAACAGCTTGGTGAATATCATGGACTGTCACAAGGACAAAGATTCTTCATAGTTGGTGTTATCAATTATGAATTGGCTTGGAGAAGAAAAGAATTGCTTGACTTATATGATTTCACATTGATGCTTGATGAATCATCTTTGATACAGAATCAGAAAGCAAAGCAGACAAAATTCATCCTGAAGATGAAACCTGCACATGTGATTCTTCTTTCAGGAACACCTGTTGGTGGTAAATATGAAAATCTATGGACACAAGTCCACCTGCTAGGTTGGAAGATTTCAGAAGACTTGTATAACAGGCAGTATGTGAATTGGACAACAATTGATTCAGGTGGTTTTCAACACAAGATTGTGGACAAAGAAGACCCATATAAAAACATTGATAGGTTAAAATCCAAAATGCGTGAACATGGTGCAATATTCAAGAAGACTGAAGAATGTTATGAATTACCTGAACAGGTATTCACACACATCAGATTGAAAGCACCTAAAGAATATTGGAAGTTTCAGAAGGATTGCATTGTAACAATAGAAGGTCAGGAATTGGTTGGTGATACATCATTAACAAAACTGCTTTATAGCAGACAGATATGCAGTCAATTCAATCAAAACAAGTTGGATGCATTCAGGGATTTGGTTGAATCAACACAGGAAAGATTGATTGTATTCTATTCATTCAATCAAAGATGTGTATGTCATGTGGTCTTTCAAATAACCTTGCTGATTTTGATTATCCATTGCATGTTGTCAAAGGCTTCCAAGGTGATAATCTTGATGAACTTCAGCAAAACCTGAAGACTAAGAAGATGATTGGTGTTGACCCTGAAGGTGGTGTGGAAGTTCACACAATAGATATTCCATATCAGGCAAGACAGGCAAAGATGCAGGAAGATGAAAAGAACATTTATAGATTTGGAATGGGATTCAATTCTGCACAGCTTGGTGATGGTAATGTGACCAATGTTGTTATCAAATCAAGATATGCACTTCTTGATTTGAAGTGTAACAAGTTGGAAATCAGAATGAAGCAGTTCCTGAAGAAGATTGTGAAGGTTGTTATTGGTGAAATCAACAGAATTGATGGAACTGATTATCAGGTTGCAGATGTGTGGTTTGATTTTAAACGTGAAGTCATGACCAATGCACAGGATAATGCACAGATTGAATTGACTGATGCACAGAAACAGCAGATACAAATCAATATAATCCTGTCACTTCAGGGTGTTCTTGATGATGAAACAATCATTCAGACCATCTGTGAAATACTTGATATTGATTATGAAGATATCAAAGACAAACTTCCTGAAGATGAAGAACAGGATAATCAGCTTGCACAATCCACCTTGGAAGGGATTGTTCCTGAAGAAGGTGGTGAAGACATAGATGAATAAGACTGAAAAACAGATTGCTAAATATCAGCTTCAGCAGGAACAAAAGACCTTGCGTGAATTGAAACAGGTATATGCACAGGCATCAAAAGACCTGCAAAAATCAATCAATGACCTGAATCTTAGAACTGATATGCAGAATCTTCAGTCTATTATCTATCAGGTCAAATATCAGGAAGCAATGAAGAAACAGATTGATAGTATTCTTGATAAGCTGAACAAAGGGTCTTATCAAACCATCAATGAATATCTTCAGGATGCTTATCACAATGGATATATTGGAAATATGTATTCTTTGCAGAAACAGGGAATTCCAATCACAGTTCCAATTGACCAAAAGAAAGTGCTGACTGCACTTCAGACAGATTCAAAACTGTCTTCCAAAGAACAGGGATATCATTATCTGCTTGGAACGGCACATCCGGATAATGTGGCAAGTGTGAATACATTCCTGAAATTACAGTATGAGCAGGTGATGACGAAGGAAAAGTATGGTGGGATGAAGAGGAGTATTTTCTGTAAAGAGATATAATGCAGATGTAATACAGAATGTATGAATCAAACCGGAATATATTATGATTGCAAGGTTCTGGTTGAAACGTTATAATGTAGATGTCAGCAGAGAGTTTGCTGGCATCTTTTCAAATTAAAAAAGTGAATAATCAGGGAGAAATTTATGAGCATATTAAATGTTGAACATCTGACACATGGTTTCGGGGACAGAGCCATATTCTCAGATGTTTCTTTTCGACTTTTAAAGGGAGAACACATCGGTCTTGTAGGAGCCAACGGAGAGGGAAAATCTACCTTTATGAATATTGTGACCGGAAAGCTTGTGCCGGATGAAGGAAAAGTAGAATGGTCTAAGAATGTACATGCAGGATATCTGGATCAGCATGCGGTCCTCGAAAAGGGAATGACCATCTGTGATGTGTTAAAATCTGCATTCGATCCGCTGCTTCAGAAAGAACAGCGTATGAATGAAATCTGTGATCTGCTTGGAACGGCAGATGAAGAAGAGATGAACCGTCTGATGGACGAACTCGGAACCATTCAGGATGAGCTTACACTGCACGATTTCTATACGATCGATGCAAAGGTAGAGGAAGTGGCAAGAGCACTCGGACTTCTGGATCTGGGGCTGGACCGTGATGTTACAGACTTAAGCGGGGGACAGAGAACGAAAGTCCTTCTTGCAAAACTGTTATTGGAAAAGCCGGATATCCTGCTTCTGGATGAGCCGACCAACTACCTGGATGAGGAACATATCGCATGGTTGAAGCGCTATCTTCTGGATTATGAGAATGCATTTATTCTAATCTCGCATGATATTCCATTCTTAAACGAAGTGGTCAATATCATCTATCATATGGAGAATCAGGAACTGAACCGTTATGTGGGAGATTATGATCACTTTCAGGAAGTCTATGCAGTGAAGAAAGCGCAGCTGGAAGCTGCTTACAGAAGACAGCAGCAGGAGATCAGTGAGCTGAAAGATTTCGTGGCACGTAATAAGGCACGTGTGTCTACCAGAAATATGGCGATGTCCAGACAGAAGAAGCTGGACAAGATGGATGTGATCGAACTGGCGGCAGAGAAACCGAAGCCGGAATTTCATTTCCGTTATGGCCGTACACCTGGAAAGATGTTATTTGAGACACATGATCTGGTAACGGGATATGATGAGCCGTTATCAAAACCATTAAATTTCAGTATGGAGCGTGGACAGAAGATAGCACTGGCTGGAACGAACGGAATCGGAAAGACTACATTATTAAAAAGCATTTTAGGATTGATTCCATCCTTATCCGGAAGTTGTGAACTGGGAGAGAATCTGGAGATCGGCTACTTTGAACAGGAAGTCAAAGGCGAGAACAAGACTACCTGTATCGATGAGATCTGGCAGGAATTTCCGTCGTTTACACAGTATGAAGTACGTTCGGCACTGGCAAAATGCGGACTGACGACAAAACATATCGAAAGTCAGGTCAGAGTGTTAAGTGGTGGAGAGCAGGCGAAAGTCAGACTTTGTAAACTGATCAACCGGGATACAAATATCTTACTCCTGGATGAGCCGACCAACCACCTGGATGTGGATGCAAAGGATTCGCTGAAAAAAGCCTTGCAGGAATACAGAGGGAGCATCCTTTTGATCTGTCACGAACCGGAATTCTATCAGGATGTGGTAAATGAAGTCTGGGACATGAGCAAATGGACGACGAAAGTATTCTAGAGAGTCAGAAAAAATAAACTGGGGATGATGTAAGTGGAAGAAATAAAACACGATAAGATGAAATATCGTCTGGCGGAAGCCATGAAAAACTGTATGAAGAAGATGCCGGTAGAAAAGATTACAGTAAAAGAAATTGTGGCAGAATGTGGAACAACGCGGCAGACATTTTACAGAAATTTCCAGGATAAATACGATCTCATTAACTGGTATTTTGACCGGATCCTGTTAGAATCGTTCCAGCACATGGGAGAGGGTAAGACAGCTTATGAAGGACTGGTCAATAAGTTCCACTATATAGAGGAAGAGAAATTATTTTTCAAAGCAGCGTTCCGTAAAGATGATCAGAATTGTCTGAGAGATCATGATTTTCAGCTGATTCTGAGGTTTTATGAGAATCAGATTCAGGCAAAAACAAAACAGCCAATTCCTGAGAATCTGCACTTCCAGTTGGAGATGTATTGTCAGGGCTCGGTGTATATGACAACCCAGTGGGTACTGGGGGATATGAAGAAACGTCCGGAAAAAATGGCAGAAAATCTGGTAAAAGCGATGCCGGCAGAACTGGAAACATTATTTAAGAAATTAGAACTCCTGTAAGATGGAGTTCTTTTTTGATGTCAAAATATGTATCTGCGAAATGTCATTTGAATAACACAATACATTTGGAAATATTGTGCATAAAAGATATAAAGTTACAAAAATACAAAAGTGTAACGTGCAAATGTTACAAAATATATACTTTGTAACTTACATTCAAAGAAAATGATTGTTAAAATTAAGACATAAAGAAACAAGATACGAAACAAAAGAGGAAAAGAAAATGTTTCGCATCACAAATAAAGATTATGTATAGAAGGAGTGTCAGTTATCATGGCAAACAGAATTAATTTAAACCAGACATCGTTTCACGGAGCAGGAGCAATCAATGAGATTGCAGCAGAAGTTAAAATAAGAGGATTGAAAAAAGCTTTGGTATGTTCAGACCCTGATCTGATCAAATTTAATGTAACAACGAAAGTTACAAAAGTACTTGAGGATGCAGGACTGGAATATGAATTATATTCTGATATCAAACCAAACCCGACGATCCAGAATGTACAGCATGGAGTTGAGGCCTTTAAAAAAGCCGCAGCTGATTATATCATCGCAATCGGCGGTGGATCTTCTATGGATACATCCAAAGCAATCGGTATTATCATAGCAAATCCGGAATTCGAGGATGTAAGAAGTCTGGAAGGAACAGCACCTACAAAGAACCCTTGTGTTCCGATCATTGCAGTGCCTACAACAGCAGGAACAGCAGCAGAGGTAACGATCAACTATGTTATCACTGATGTCGAGAAGAAGAGAAAATTCGTCTGTGTAGATCCGCACGACATGCCTGTTATCGCAGTCGTAGATCCGGAGATGATGTCTTCTATGCCAAAGGGACTGACAGCTTCTACAGGTATGGATGCCCTGACACATGCAATTGAAGGATATACAACAAAGGCAGCATGGGAAATGACAGATATGTTCCACTTGAAAGCGATTGAACTTATTTCCAAATCTTTAAGAAGCGCAGTTGCAAATGAAAAAGAAGGACGCGAGGGAATGGCTCTTGGACAGTATATCGCAGGAATGGGATTCTCTAATGTAGGACTTGGAATCGCACATTCTATGGCACATACACTTGGAGCTGTCTATGACACACCACATGGTGTTGCATGTGCAATGATGCTTCCAATCGTTATGGAATACAACGCGGAATGCACGGGAGAAAAATATAAAGAAATCGCAAAAGCGATGGGCGTTGAAGGCGTAGATGATATGTCTGTAGAAGAATACAGAAAAGCAGCAGTAGATGCGGTACGTAAATTATCCGTAGACGTAGGAATTCCTACAAAACTGGAAGCTTTGAAAGAAGAAGACCTTTCGTTCCTTGCAGAATCTGCTCACGCAGATGCATGCGCACCTGGTAATCCGAAAGATGCCAGTGTAGAGGATCTGAAAGATCTGTTCAGAAAATTAATGTAAGATCATGATACGGGAATGGGTTCCTGCGTACAGATTATAAAATGAAATTGCTATATCTATTGAAAAGACTGGCACGTTTAATTATAATAAACGATGTCAGTTTTTTCGTATAAAAATGGAGGAAGTTATGTCAGCATTGTTTTTTGATATTGATGGAACAATTTTAAGTGAGATTACGCATGAGATACCGGAAAGTGCACTTGTGGCATTACGCAAAGCACAGGAGAACGGACATAAGACATTTATCAATACCGGGCGCACCATATGCAGCGTACCGCCTATGATAAAAAGAATTCCGTTCGATGGTTTTTTATGTGGATGTGGAACACATTTGGTATATGAGGAACGGGTAGTATTTCATCATTCTATCCCATATGAAAGAGGACGCAGGATTATAAAGTCTATGAAAGACTGCAAGGTAGAAGGCTTTCTGGAAGGAACAGAGGATATCTATTACTCCAACCGTATCTCAAGGCTGGAGCCGGTGGAAAGCAGTAGAAGATATATGGCTGGTCTGGGACTTGGGAGAGAGCAGTCAATGGAAGATACAGGTTATGATTTTGATAAGATACTGATTTATATAGATAAAATTGCAGACGAAGAAAGGTTTTTTAAAGAAACAGAAGATGTTTTCAAACATATCGACCGTCTGGGCGGAGTGTATGAATGTGTACAGAAAGAATATTCTAAGGCAACTGCAATTGCGTACATAAAGAAAGAATTGGCTCTGCAGGATGATGAGATATATGCCTTCGGAGACAGCAGCAATGATTTTGATATGATCAAAGCTGCAGGACACGGGGTGATCATGGGGCATCATGATCCGGTTCTGGAGCCGTATGCCGAGTATATCACGGATACGGTAGAGAATGACGGGCTTTATAAAGCAATGGAGCATTATGGGTTGATTTAGAATTTGCAGCGTACAGACCAGAGTATTATAATATACAAAGATAAGAAGGGAAGTGCATTTTCATGGGTGAACAGTTAACTGAAAGCGATGTTAAGAAAATTAAAGAAGAAATAGAATATCGTAAGATTGTTGTTCGTAAGAAAGAACTGGAAGCAGTAAAAGAGGCAAGAGCACAGGGTGATTTAAGCGAGAACTTTGAATATAAGGCAGCAAAACAGGATAAGAACCGTAACGAAAGCCGTATCCGCTATCTGGAACGAATGCTTAAGAATGCGAAGATTGTGTCTGATACATCTAAGGTAGATGAAGTTGGAATTAATAATACAGTGGAAGTATACTTCGAAGACGATGATGAGACAGAGACATATCGTCTCGTGACCAGTATCCGCGGAAATTCTCTTCAGGGATTGATCAGTATCGAATCGCCGCTCGGAAAAGCAATACAGGGACATAAAGTCGGAGACCGTGTGCTTGTCAGGACAAACGGAAATGACGGGTATTATGTTGTGATAAAAAATATTGACAATACAACAGATGACAGCCACGATACATTGCGTAAGTATTAAATAGAAGAAATCGGAAATATATGGATAACAGGAGGAAGAATAATGTTAGGAAACTGTATTGAAAATGTAAGAAAGAGTGTGCCGCTGGTACATAATATTACCAATTATGTAACGGTAAATGACGTTGCAAATGTATTGTTAGCCTGTGGCGGAAGTCCGATTATGTCAGATGAACCAGAAGATGTAAAGGAGATTACATCTATCTGTCAAGGTCTGAACATCAACATTGGTACTTTGAACAAAAGAACGATTGAAGGAATGTTTGCAGCCGGAGCGCGTGCCAATGAATTGGGACATGTGACGTTATTAGATCCGGTCGGAGCAGGTGCAAGTGGACTGCGGACGAATACCGCCGTAGAACTGATGGAGAAAGTCCGATTCGATGTTATACGCGGAAATATCTCAGAAGTAAAAACACTGGCACAGGGAAGCGGAACAACAAAAGGGGTGGATGCAGATGTAGCAGATGCCGTAACAGAGGAGAATCTGGAAGAAGGTATTGCATTTGCGAAAGCATTTGCGAAAAAAGCGGGATGTATTGTTGCGATTACAGGTGCAATTGATCTGGTAAGTGATGGTGCCAGCTGTTATATAATCCGCAACGGACGACCGGAGATGGGAAAGATTACCGGAACGGGATGTCAGTTGTCCGGAATGATGACAGCATTCCTGGCAGCGAATCCAGAGCAGAAGCTGGAGGCGGCAGCGGCAGCTGTCTGCACGATGGGACTGGCAGGAGAGATTGGATGGGGATATATGCAGAAAGGTGATGGTAATGCCACTTACCGTAACCGTATTATTGATGCAATCTACAATATGGATAAAGAAACATTGGAGAAAGGAGCAAAATATGAGATCAGATAGAAATATTGAGAATGATCAGATAAAAAAGCCGGAAGGACATACATGCAAAAAGATGCAGAAAGAAGATTTACTCCTGTATGCCGTGACGGACCGCCACTGGTTAAATGGTGAGACGTTATACAGTCAGGTTGAGAAGACGCTGGAAGGTGGTACAACATTTGTGCAGCTGAGAGAAAAAGAACTGGATGAAGCACATTTCCTCGAAGAAGCAAAAAAAATTAAGGAACTCTGCGACAGATATCATGTGCCATTTGTGATCAATGACAATGTTGATATTGCATTGGAGATAGATGCTGACGGAGTACATGTTGGACAGAGTGATATGGAAGCCGGAGATGTAAGAGCAAAACTTGGACCGGACAAGATCATTGGTGTATCTGCACAAACGGTCGAACAGGCATTGCTCGCACAGGAAAGAGGGGCAGATTACCTTGGGGTCGGAGCAGTCTTTCATACAGATTCAAAAGCAGATGCAGCTGATATAAGTCATGAGACATTGAAAGCAATTACTGAAGCAGTAGATATTCCTGTGATTGCGATCGGAGGGATCAGTAAAGAAAATGTATCGGAGCTTTCTGGAACCGGAATCTGCGGAATCGCCGTGATCAGTGCAATATTTGCAGAAAAAGATATAAAAAACGCAACGAAGAAACTGAAAAAATTAACAGAGGAAATGGTGGAAGCATGATAAGGGGAGCAATATTCGATGTAGACGGAACTTTGCTGGATTCCATGGGGATATGGAAAGATGTAGGGGTGCGTTATCTGAACAGCATCGGCATAGAGGCAGAACCGGATCTTGGAAATATATTATTTACAATGAGTATTCAGGAAGGTGCGCAATATGTAAAAGAGCATTATCATCTGTCACAGGAAATAGAGGAAATCGAACAGAACGTTTTGGATATTATCAGCGATTATTATAAAGAAACGGCACCGCTGAAGAGCGGAGCGGTAGAACTTCTGGAGAAGCTTCGTAACAGTAATATTCCAATGACGATTGCATCTTCCAATAATAAGAAAGAAATAGAGATGGCGTTTGAACGTCTGGAAATTGCAAAGTATTTTGATCGGATATTCACCTGTGAAGAAGCAGGTGCAGGAAAGACGAAGCCGGATATTTATCTGCAGGCAGCGGAATATCTTGGAAGCAGACCGGAAGAGACGTTGGTATTCGAGGATGTTATCCATGCAGTTCGCACTGCAAAAAAGGCAGGATTCCAGGTTGTAGGAATCTATGATGAAGCAAGTAAGGATGATCAGGAAGAGATTCAGAGAGAAGCAGACTGCTATTGCAGAGACTGGAGGGAATTGATGAAAAAAAAGACAGCACTTACAATTGCCGGAAGCGATTCAAGCGGAGGTGCGGGAATTCAGGCAGACATTAAGACCATGCAGGCAAACGGAGTCTATGCAATGAGTGCGATCACAGCATTGACTGCACAGAATACGACAGGTGTTACCGGGATTATGGAAGTATCTCCGGAATTCCTGGAAAATCAGTTAGATGCGGTCATCACTGATATCCGTCCGGATGCAGTAAAGATTGGTATGGTGTCATCCGAAAAGTTAATAAAAACAATATCAAAGAAACTAAAAGAATACCATGCGGAAAATATTGTAGTTGATCCGGTTATGGTGGCAACAAGCGGATCCCGATTGATCAGTGAAAATGCGATTGAGACTTTAAAAACACAGTTGTTACCGATGGCATCCGTGATCACGCCGAATATCCCGGAAGCAGAAGTTCTTGCAGAGATGGAGATCCGGTCAGAAAAAGATATGGTGGAAGCAGCAAAGAAGATTAATGAAATGTATCATTGTGCAGTTTTGTGCAAAGGCGGACACAGTCTGAACGATGCCAATGATCTCTTATACCAGAATGGCAAAGCGACATGGTTCCGCGGAAAAAGAATCAATAATCCGAATACCCATGGAACAGGCTGTACTTTATCCAGCGCAATCGCCTCCAATCTTGCAAAAGGATACTCCCTGGAAGAATCCATTCATCGTGCGAAAGAGTATATCAGCGGTGCACTGGCAGCCATGCTGGATCTTGGAAAAGGAAGCGGACCGATGGATCATGGGTTTGAGATAAGAGGGAGATTTGGGATTTAATTCAGGAAGGCATGACTACCCGGACCTGCATAAAAAGTAGGAAGCCGTTCCTGTTCAGGTTCCGTCGGTGGGAAATACTAAAGCGTCAAAATTATGCTAAAAACGGGCTTCCGAAATTTGCAACTCGCCATTCGGCTCAAACAGGCAAATTTCGAAAACCCAACGCATAATTTTGACGCTTAACTATTTCCAACACCTTCTTCACATTCACTGGAACGGCTTTCTACTTTTTATTCCGTGGGTGTCGAATGCCTTACCAATTAAATGGCAATTGCGTAACGGTTGTGACAGCGGAAGGTTACAGTAATCAGCTGTCATTAGCGGATTTTCAAGGCTTTTGACAAGATTGTGTACCGTAGTGGACTACACCAGGTTATAGTTCCGGGTATTTCATTTCTTAACATCCGCAGCCAGTCACGACTACGTTAATAAATTAAATCCCCAAAAAATCACACGTGAAAACACCCGCCCCCTATAAACTCTCTAAGTAATGAATTCGCCGGTACATTCTCACTTCCGATTCCAACAAAGTAATCAAGGAATTTCAATAAACGTTTTGCTTCCAAATATTCCGGACAGTCTCGTTCAATTCCAAAGAGTTGAGCTTCTACGTATGGTTTCAATACTGCAAGTTCATAGATCAATGCTGAATTAAACATCACATCTGCCTCTTCCTGATAAGGAAAAATATTCCTCTCTTCTCCTTTTCTCACCGCCGGCCACATACGGATCGTCTCCTTTGCTGATGTACCTCTGGTTCTTGCATCGCGTACAATTCTGCGGATCAGACGTCCATCTGTTGTCGGGATACGATTATGCTCATCAATATTCAGCTGTGTAAGTGCACTGATATAAATCTTAAACTTATTTTCATCCGGAAGCTTTCTGGTCAGTTCCGGATTCAGGCAATGAATTCCCTCAATTACCAGCACTTCGTTTTCTTTTAATTTCTTTGGCCTTCTTTTGTATTCCTTATGACCGGTTACAAAGTTAAACTCCGGTATTACGACTTCTTTTCCCTCCAGAAGTTCCTGAAGCTGAAGATTGAACAATTCCACATCAACCGCACCAAGTCCTTCAAAATCAAATTCTCCATTCTCATCTCTTGGTGTCTCTTCACGTTCTTTAAAATAATTGTCCACAGCAATCGGATACGGACACAATCCATTAGCCCGCAGCTGCACAGACAGTCGATGCGAAAAAGTAGTCTTACTCGAAGACGATGGTCCTGCAATCAATACAAAGCGGACATCCGAACGCTCTTTGATCTGTTCAGCGATCTGTGCAATTTTTTCTTCCTGAAGTGCTTCCTGCACCAATACCAATTCGTTCACATCACTTTTTGTAATCTTGTCGTTCAGGTCTCCAACTGTTTCGATACCCTGAATATCTCCCCACTTGGTTGATTCCTGCAGCACACGGAACAAGTGATTCTGCGGTTCGAACGGAGGTACTGCTTCCGGCTCATTCATCACCGGCATCTGAATCACAAATCCCTCATCGTACAGGTACAATTTAAAATATTTCAGATATCCGGCACTCGGTACCATATATCCATAATAATAATCTTCAAATTCATTCAAACTGTAAATGTTCACCCGAGACACTCTCCGGTAATGGAACAGACGTTCTTTATCGTGCATGCCATGCTGTCCGAACATTGCAATTGCATCATCTGTATGCACGCTTTTTTTTCTGATAGGAAGATCCATTTCCACCATAGCTCTCATACGGCTTTCTACGCGATCAAGAAATTCCTGTGTAAGATCAATATTTCCTTCTATCGTGCAATAATAACCCCTACTTACAGAATAATGAATTCTGACTTTATCGATATTCTTATGTTCTGCCACATCATAAATTGCTTTCACGAGCATCAGGCTCATACTTCTCCGGTAACTTTTATAACCCAGCGGATCCGCAGTCGTCACAAATTTCAACTCACAATCAGTTTCCAGTGTCTTGAACAATTCCTGAAGTCGTCCATCCACAAATACCAGCACAATATCATGCTGATATTCCTGCTGATATGTTCTGGCTATCTCCTGATATGTCGTTCCTTTTTTGAATTTTTTGTCTGTTCCATCTACATGAACCGTATATAAACTATCATTCATAGACACACCTCATTTTCACACTTTTACTTTGGCCGTTTCATAACTTCCTCATCTCATTTTGCCTCTGGCTCACAGACTTTCTCATCTTTACACAAGCAGAAACGGATGAATGATCGGAGCCGCAATAACTTCCACATCTTTCAGATTCTTTTCCAGATACTGTCTCATGTCTTCAATAAAAATGTGCTCGATTCCATAATGACCGCCATCTATGATTGCCAGCCCCTGTGCCACTGCATCAATTCCTTCATGATGACCGATATCTCCGGTAATCAGTACATCTGCATGTTTATCCAGGGCTGCCTGGATCACACTTTTCCCGGAACCCGGACAGATTGCAATACGCTTTACTTTGTCTTCCAGATTACCGAACACCTTTACTGTTCCCAGATGAAATGCATCTTTTACATCCTCACAGCACTCTCTGAGCGTCATAGGAATCTCAAGATCTGATACTCTGCCGATCCCTTCCGGCTCATCTTCTTCCCCGATATCACCTTCTGCCGTCACTTCCAGTATCTCAGCGTCTTTCATATTCATCTTGTCTCCGGAAAGTTCCGCCATTCCTAGTACATCATAATTCGTATGCATTGCATAATAAGAAATGTCGTTCTGAATCAGTTTAAGAATACGACCTCCTACAAAATCAAGATTATGAATTTTCTTGATCGGTGAAAAGATCATCGGATGATGTGTAATCAGCATATCTGCACCATTCTTAACCGCTTCATCTATTACTTCATCTGTTGCATCCAGTGCGATATATATCTTTTTCACTTCTTTATCGTCTCTCCCCACCAGAAGTCCGACATTATCCCATGAAAGTGCGTAATTCAGCGGATATTCTTTTTCAATTACATTCATTACATCTCTACACAACATCTTACATACTCCCTTTCTTCTACTCGTAATACTTCAATGCCTCTTGCGTCAGTATGATCTCCTTTTTCAGTTCTTCCATTCTTCTGGCAGCACTTTCACTGTTCTGATGTTTAAAAAGCTGCCCGAATACATGCTCCTTAATTGCCATCTCCCTGTCCAGATATTTCTTGAGTACCGGATGCCGCTGCTTCAGCAGACATTTTCCATATGTATATTCACATACAGTATACTCTTCTTTTTCTCCATGTATGACTTTCATCATCGGATAAAATTTCCCATCTTCTTCTACCATATTCTCCTCTATGATCTGAAGCCGATGTTCATTCAAAAATCGTCTGACTTTTCCAATCTCCGACTGTGGCTGCAGGATCATTGTATCCAGCGCATCTGCTACCGTTCTTCCTTCCATCAGGATTTTTATCACCAGACCGCCGCCCATGCCGGCAGCAATCATCGTATCCACTTCTCCCGGAAGGACTTTTTCCAATCCGTCCGAAAGTCTGGTTTCTATCTTTTCTTTCAGTCCATGGCCGACTATATGCATTCTGGCTCTCTCCAAGGGACCTCTGTTGATATCCAGTGCGATCACTTTCTCCGCTATATGATGTTCTATCAGGTAAATAGGAATATAGCCGTGATCTGTACCAATATCTGCAACAGAAGCGCCCTCTGTCACCAGATCTGCAACTGCCTGCAGTCTCTTTGATAGTTCCATAGGCGCCTCTTTTCTTAATCTAAATAATCTCTTAATTTTCTGCTCCGGCTTGGATGACGCAGCTTGCGAAGTGCTTTTGCCTCAATCTGACGGATACGTTCACGGGTAACATCGAATTCTTTTCCTACTTCCTCTAGTGTACGTGCACGTCCATCGTTCATACCGAATCTTAATCTCAATACTTTCTGTTCCCTCTCAGTCAGAGTATCCAGAACTTCATCCAACTGCTCTTTCAAAAGTGTCTGAGCTGCCGCTTCTGCCGGTACCGGCACGTTATCATCCTGAATAAAGTCTCCGAGATGACTGTCTTCTTCTTCACCGATCGGAGTCTCCAATGATACCGGTTCCTGTGAAATTTTCAAAATCTCTCTTACTCTTTCTACCGGCATATCTAATTCTGCCGCAATCTCTTCCGGCGTAGGTTCACGTCCTAATTCCTGCAACAACTGTCTAGATACACGAATCAATTTATTGATCGTCTCTACCATATGAACCGGAATACGGATTGTTCTTGCCTGATCTGCGATTGCTCTCGTAATAGCCTGTCTGATCCACCACGTAGCATAAGTACTGAATTTAAAACCTTTGTGATAATCAAATTTTTCTACTGCTTTAATCAGACCCAGGTTTCCTTCCTGAATCAGATCCAGGAATAACATACCACGTCCAACATAACGCTTTGCAATACTTACAACCAGACGCAAATTCGCTTCCGCCAGTCTTTTCTTTGCTTCTTCATCGCCCTCTGCCATTCTCTTGGCAAGTTCTACTTCTTCATCTGCTGACAGAAGCGGTACTTTACCAATCTCTTTCAGGTACATACGGACTGGATCTTCAATGCTGATTCCATCCGGCACCGAAAGGTCGATTTTCTCCACATCAATATCATCTTCGTCTGACATCACAATATCATCCGGTATATCATCGTCATCATTACTGATTCTGAGCACATCAACATTATTTGCTTCCAGGTAATCGAATACTTTTTCCATCTGATCAGAATCAAGTTCCATATCAGAGAAAAAATCATTGATTTCCTGAATCTCCAGGATTCCTTTTTTCTTCTTTCCAAGTGATACAAGTTCTCTTAACTTTTCCTGGAATTTTACGATATTTTCGTCCATGTAGTGTCCATCCTCTCATTGCTTGTTTATATTTTATCCTTAATTAATGGAAATATGCAGTGTCCGCAGATCCTGCATTTTTCTTTTTTCATTCATCAGGCGCTGCAGTCCCTGAATGTCTGTAGGATCCAGATTCTTCGTCGCTTCTTCAATACTGTAATCTTTGACCCGTAGAATTGTCTCCTGCAATGCCTTTTCCTGTTCTTTCACAGTTGTCAGTTCTTTGATCTTCGTATGGAACAGACCTGCCACTTGCCGATGTTCCTCTTCATCTGTAAAGTGATTCATGATCTGAGCCGGATTAACCTCATGCTTTTCATATTGTTCATATAAAAGTTCTGCCACTTGCCGGAAAAGCCCTTCCGAAAAATCTTCCGGTGTAATATACTTTTCAATCTGTCGAAAGATATCTTCACTTTCAATCAGCCATGTGAGCAGTATTTTCTGAGATACCAGAATTCCATCTTCTTTTTTATTCTTCCTGTTATTCTGTATCTCCCGGGGTCTTTCAACCGGTTTTGCAAGTCCTGCCTGTACCGCCATCTTTCCAACCAGTTTCCTGAGATCTTCAAATCCGACATGATAGGCTTTCGCCACTGCTTCTATGTAGTTATTGCGTTCAATCTCTTCTTCAAACTGTGTCAGCCTTCTCGCCGTTTCTTTCATAAACTCTGTCTTTCCTTCTGGCGAATTCATATCATACTCCTTCTCCAGCACTTCCAGACTGTACATAAATACATTTCTCGCACTTGCAATCCGTTCTTCGAATTTCTCTGCTCCCAAATTCTTAATAAATTCATCCGGATCTTTATACGGTTCCATCCTTATGATCTTAGCAGTAATCCCTGCATCTCTTAAAATCGGCATGGCTCTTAATGCTGCTCTTGTACCGGCTCCGTCACTGTCATAGGTCAGATACACTTCCTGTACATATCTGCGGATCAGTGCAGCATGTCCCGGTGTCAGCGCAGTTCCCAATGACGCAACAGCATTGGTGAACCCTGCCTGGTGAAGTGAAATCACATCCATATATCCTTCACACAAAAGGAAATATGGCTTCTTGGTACGTCTTGCCCTGTTCAATCCATACAAATTCCGGCTCTTATCAAAAACCATTGTTTCCGGTGAATTCAGATATTTTGGTTTTGCATCACCCATGACCCTGCCGCCAAAACCGATGACTC
>ERZ839767.2289-NODE-2289-length-25437-cov-20.210779_pt1 | contig 25437 bp, 19 predicted proteins | sample MGYA00519879_ERZ839767 | MGnify/ENA primary metagenome ERZ839767 (study PRJEB31850, sample SAMEA3708852) | human gut metagenome | biome: human gut; feature: human-associated habitat; material: faeces | place: China | collected 2014 ... | reverse complement strand
GGCAAGGCATGACCAGAAGGTCTATGCCTTGCCTTTTTCATGCCAACTTGTTCGCCCTGGATGTCGCTCACTGGCTGCGTCAAGACATCAATGGCTGCGTGGTTCAAGAGACGGTGGCATTACCATCTGTTTTTACAAGTAAAGAGGCCCGTTTCCCTGGTTTTGGTCGGGGAAACAGGCCTCTTTTTGTCTCTGGGCTTGTGGATTGGCGAAGACAATAACCGCTGGCAACTATTTTGAGTTCTTGATGCGGCGTGTGGCTGTGGCGGTTATTCCGAGTCCTGCGGCGGCGATTCCTGCGAGTGTGATTGCGCTCGGTGCGGTGTCGCCCGTGTTTGCGAGCTTGCCGGGCTTGCCGCTACTCGCGTTCGCTTGCTTGGTGGAGCTCGGCGTGGCGCCTTTGCCGGTCGCGGGCGAGCTGGCGGGCTGTGCCGTTTCGGCCGGCTGCGCTGAGCTGGAGGGTTTTGTCGTCTCGGCGGGTTTCGTTATCTCGGGCGAGGTGGCCTTGTCTGCCGCGGCCTTTGCCTCTTCGTATGCCTTGCAGGCGTCGTCATAGGCCGCTTGCGCCTTTTCCAAATCGCTAAGGAGCGCATTTCGCTTGGCTATGTCCTCGTCGATGTGGGCTTTAGCTTCCTTTGCCTCACTTTCGAAATACTGAACCTGTTTTTCTTGGCTTTCGAGCCGGCGTTGGTAGCGGTGAAGATCATCTTCACAAGATTTTTCTCGCCTTTCTGCCGACATGATCTTACTTCGCAACTGCTTAATAGTTTCGTTAGAAGCTCTGTCGTCGATTGCCTTATTTAATTCTGCCTGAAGGCCGCTTGTCCGGTTGTGGGCCTCATCGTATTTGGCTTGGGCTGCATCGACGTTCGCTTGCATGGCGGGAAGGCGTTCCCTCCGTTTGGCGGCTTCCGTCACCACCATGTCGTAGATCTCTTGAAAAGCGGCAATGTCATCATCGATTTCCGCAAGTTTTTCGGGACTTGCGGCGTCTTTTGCGGCCTCGAGGTTTTTGAGCGCTTCCTGCATGGCTGCATACGCTTTTTCTTTTGCGGCGGCCGCATCTTCCGTCTGCAAGGCAACTGCACCGGTGGGGGAACTGGTTTCTGCCGCGATCGCCGTTACGGGGGGGGGCGATTCCCGCGACAAGCGCCGCGGAAAGGGCGATGCCCACAGTTGCTCGTCTTGCTCTTCTTGCGAGAATGTCGTTCATCTCGGCACCTCATTTCAAGGGTCGGCGGCTCGGCTGGTAGCACTAAGGTAAGTATACCAAGTGGTCGACCCGACACTGGCTGGGTGTGCACGTGCCTCTCCGCTTCTTTGGAAACCGAACCCCATTAGAAATGACGAGTTGTTTACGCTTCTTTTGGGCTCACCGTACTATCATGATTCGAATTGAGTGTGAATGATGATAGGGAGCGCCTTTTTATGATTGAGCTGCTCAGGCGTTTTGGTGGCAAGTTTCGCCGATATATGGTGATTGGCCCTGCGTGCAAGTTAATCGAAGTGATCTTTGACCTGCTTACGCCGCTGGTGATTGCCCAGATGATCGATAAGGGCATCGGCGCACACGATGTCAACGCCGTCGTCCACTACGGCATGGTGCTTGCCGCCATGGCCGTGATCGGCATCTCGTTTACGCTCGTCTGCCAAAAGATGGCGGCGCTCACCTCGCAGGGCATGGGCACCGATATCCGTGGTGCGCTCTACGAGCGCATTAATAAGCTGAGTTACGCCGAGCTCGACCGCTTCGGCACGCCGTCGCTCATCACCCGCATCACCAACGACGTTAACCAGGTGCAGCTCGCTGTGGCGCTGGGCGTACGCATGCTCATCCGCTGGCCCTTCTTGGCCGTGGGCTCCATGTGCGCGGCCCTTGCCATCGACCTTAAGCTCGGCATCATCTTTTTGATCTGCACGCCCGCTATCGGCCTGGTGTTTTGGTTTGTCATGGCGCGCTGCATCCCGTACTACAAGCAGCTGCAGGCAAAGCTCGACCGCATCGCGCTTATCTGCCGCGAAGGCCTTTCAGGCGCTCGCGTGGTTCGCGCCTTCGTGCGCGAGGACCACGAGCGCGAGCGCTTTGCCCAAGCTGCCGATGACCAGGCCAATACTGCCATCGCGGTGGGTAAGCTCTCGTCGATCCTTAATCCCGTCACGTTTTTGGTGATGAACCTGGGCGTGTGCGCCATCCTGTGGGTGGGTGGCATCCAGGTCAACGTGGGTGAGCTCACGCAGGGTCAGGTCATGGCGTTTGTGAACTACATGACGCAGACCCTGACCTCCATCGTGTACGTCGCCAACCTGGTTGTGGTCTTTACCAAGGCGAGCGCCAGTGCGTCGCGTATCAACGAGGTGCTCAATTGCGTGCCGAGCATCACCGACGAGGGCAACCAGCCGGTCGCGCTGCCCAAGCCGGGCAATGCCGCCCCAGTTCCCGCGCTGAGCTTTGACCATGCGAGCTTCTCCTTTGGCGCGGGCGCGGCAAATGCCGTCAACGATGTGACCCTGGAACTCCCACTGGGCAAGACGCTCGGCATTATCGGCGGCACGGGCAGCGGCAAGTCCACACTCGCCTCGCTTATCTCGCGCCTGTACGATGCGAGCACCGGCAGCGTGAGCGTGATGGGCTCCGACGTGCGTGCCTGGCCGCTCGATCAGCTGCGCCATGTGGTCGCGGCCGTCCCGCAACGCGCGTCGCTGGTGAGCGGCACGATCCGCAGCAACCTGACCTGGCGTGACGAGTCGGCGACCGACGAGGAGCTCTGGACGGCGCTCGATATGGCGCAGGCCAGCGAGTTCGTGCGTAACAAGCAGCAGGGCTTAGATGCTCCGGTCGAGGCGGGCGGTAAGAACTTCAGCGGTGGCCAACGCCAGCGCCTGACCATCGCGCGCGCCCTGGTGGGCTCGCCTCAGATATTGATCATGGACGATTCCGCCTCGGCGCTCGACTTTAAGACCGATGCGGCGCTTCGCCATGCCATTCGCGAACGCAGCGGTCGCGGTGCCGCCGAGGGCGGTCTGTCGCTCACGACTGTCATCGTGAGCCAGCGCGTCTCGACCGTGCGCGATGCCGACATGATCTGCGTACTCGACCACGGCTCGGTTGCGGGTCTGGGCACGCATGACGAGCTGTACGCAAGCTGCCAGCTCTACCGCGAGATTTGCCAGTCGCAGCTGCGCCGCGAGGAGCTCGAGGGTCAGCAGGGGAGCGCGACGCCCGCGTCCACTCCAAGTCCTGCGCCCGCCCCAGGCGCCGCATCCGGCCCGACGGCCTCCGCATCCACTTGCGCAAAGGAGGGCTGCTAAATGAATCCGTATACTTCTTCCGGTTCGGTCGCCACGATGACGGCCAACGTGTCCGGCAACGATAACCTCAACGACTTGGGTGACGGCCCGCGTCAGCCCGGCGACCCCGAGCGCTACCCCGTGGGCGCGGTAACTCGCCGCCTGCTGGGCTACGTCCGCCCGCATCGCATTTCGTTTACGGCGTCGTTTGTGAGCGCTGCCATCTCGGTGATCTTACAACTCTATACGCCCATCCTCATCGGCGAGGGCATCGACCTCATCGTTGCCGCCGGGCAGGTGGACTTTGACGCGCTGCTGCCGCTCGTCACCAAGCTTGCGATTGTCGTGGTGGGCGCGGCGGCCTTCCAGTGGCTGCAGGGCTACTGCGTCAACCGCCTGTCCTACGAGACAGTGCGCGACATGCGCGTGGAGGCGAGCGACAAGCTCAGCCGCATGCCGCTCAGCTTTATCGACAGCCATGCCCATGGTGACCTTATGAGCCGCGTAGTCAACGACGTCGACCAGGTGGGCGATGGTCTGCTGCAGGGCTTCACGCAGCTCTTTACCGGCGTTATCACCATTGTGGGCACGCTCGCGTTTATGCTCTCCATCAACCTGACCATGACGCTCGTGGTGGTGCTCGTCACGCCGCTTTCCATCTTTGCGGCCGGCACCATCGCCAAGCTTTCCAACAAGAGCTTTACGGCCCAGCAACGCATTCAGGGCCAGCTCGGCGGCCATATCGAGGAGTATGTGGGCGAGCAAAAGCTCGTGGACGCGTTTGCCTACGGCCCGAGCGCTCAGCAGCGCTTCGATGCCCTCAACGCCGAGCTGTATACGGCAGGTGAGCGCGCGCAGTTTATGGGCTCGCTTTCTAACCCCGGCACGCGCTTTATCAATAACATCATCTACGCTGTGGTCGCCGTGATCGGCTGCGCGGGCGTGATCACGGGCGTGCCGGCGGCGCTCACGGTGGGCGGCGTGCAGATCTTCCTGTCCTACGCCAACCAGTACACCAAGCCGTTCAACGAGGTCACGAACGTCATCACGCAGATCCAGACCGCGTACGCCTCGGCGCGCCGCATGTTCGCGTTGCTTGATGCGCGCGAGCAGGAGCCCGACGCGGCGGATGCCGTGGAGCTTGTCGCCCCGCAGGGCGAGGTGACCTTTGAACACGTGGACTTTAGCTATGTGCCCGACCGCAAGCTGCTGCAGGATATCTGCATCGAGGCCAAACCCGGTACGCGCTTTGCCCTCGTCGGTCCCACGGGCTGTGGCAAGACGACGCTCATCAATCTGCTGCTGCGCTTTTACGATATCGATGCTGGGCGCATCGCGGTCGATGGTCGCTCCTCGCGTGACTACACGCGCGCAAGCCTGCGCCGTGCCTTTGGCATGGTGCTGCAGGACACTTGGCTGTTCGAGGGCACGGTGGCGGACAACATCGCGTACGGTTGCCCGGATGCCACGCGCGAGCAGATTGTCGAGGCCGCCAAGCGCGCTCATGCGCACAAGTTTATCGTGCAGCTGCCCGACGGCTACGATACGGTCATCGGCGAGGATGGCGGCACGTTTAGCCAAGGTCAAAAACAGCTGCTGTGCATCGCGCGCGTCATGCTCACCGACCCGGCGATCTTGCTGCTGGACGAGGCGACCTCGAGCATCGATACCCGCACCGAGCTGCAGGTTCAGGCGGCATTCGACGAGCTTATGGCAGGTCGCACAAGCTTTGTCGTGGCGCACCGCCTGAGCACCATCCGCAACGCCGATTGCATCCTGGTAATGCGCGACGGCGAGATTATCGAGCGCGGCACGCACGACGAGCTGCTAGTGGCAGGCGGCTTCTACGCCGAACTCTACCGCAGCCAATTCGCCCAGTGAGCAAGCCCGTGGGGCATGTAATGCAGCGCTAGGGCGCGAGTGTGTCAACGGGGGCAACGATAATGCCCTCGGGCGTTGTATGGGCTGGCATGCCGAACCCGATGACGATGAGCTTGGCCGCGGGTGGCCTCTCGCCACGCTCGACAAGTTTGCGCTCGAGTCGAAGCAGGTTTGCAGATGCCTCGGGGATCTGCGGACTTCCGAGTTTAATTTCCACGGCAATCCAAGTTCCATCGCGCCTGTGTATAACGGCATCGACCTCGAGATCGTCGGCGTCATGGTAGTGGGACACCGATGAGTCATTTGCGGCTGCATAGACCTTAAGGTCGTGCAGGACGAGGGATTCGAAGAGCAGTCCCAGCGTCTTCGGGTCGGATGCCAATGACTCCGGATTTGCTCCGAGCAGTGCGACGGCAAGCGAAGGGTCGGCGAGGTGCCTTTTTGCACTTTGCCGCAGCTTTACCGGAGACCTGAGCGCCGGATGCCAAGCCGGGATATCATCGATGATGTGTATTCTGCGCAAGGCATCCGTATAGCGCCGCAGCGTACTTCTCGATACCTCACCGCCGAGGTCTTTCTCAAGAGACTTTTCGCCGGCAAGAGTGGATTCGTTGCGCGCAAGCGAAGACAGAAGAGCCCTGACTTTCTCTGGGTCACGTTTCACGCCGTCAACCCTCGAAACATCCGATTCGCAGACACCGTCGATGTAGGCAGCGGATATACGCATTGCATCGGCAGTCGTCTTGCCAACCGCCTGAGGCCAACCACCACGGCATAGCAAATCGGCGATATCGGCGATGCCGTTGATGGATCCAAGTGCCGCTTTGATGGGGCATCCGTTAAGCAGCGTTTCGAGCGAGACCGCCCCTGAGGAAACCCCGAGTTCGGTCAGAGTCATTGTTTCCATGCGCAAACGTGATATGCGCCCGATGCCGCTGTGCATCGGTTGGTCGGCGTCGTTTGGTGTTGCTGACCCCGTAAGCAAAAACTGCCCTGGCTCACCGGTCCGACGATCGCATTCGAAACGTATTGCGTCCCACAGTTTTGGCTCTTCCTGCCACTCATCGATGAGTCTCGGCGTTGCGCCGACTATTGCTTGAGCTGGGTCGATCCTGGCAAGCTGCAGTGCGGCAAAGTCTCCGGCAGGGTCGGAGAGAGACAACGATGATTCAGCGAATCGCTGGGCCGTAGTCGTCTTTCCGCACCACTTCGGTCCCTGAATGAGCACGGCACCAAAAATGCCAAGATCGCGTTCGATTGAGCGATCGATACATCTACTCATATACCTAGTCATCGTACTTCCCGCCATTCAAAGAAACATTTTGTTTTATAGCATCTTACCAGCGCGTAAAACATTTTGATGAAAAACCATGACACAATTCGATGGTATTCTGTGAAATAAATTGACGATATTATGTGACACAATTTGACGGCGTTTTGTGAAACAGTTTTTCGGCCATTCGTGAAACGTTCTGTGGCGGTTTCAATCCGAAGTACATACTGTTCGAAATCTGTCCAAAGATGTCGTCTGCGTCGCCAATCGACAGACGGTGGTTTACATCTGTCACGTTAGTACTAAGATATTCATCTAATAAATTGCATTAGTGGCTTTAGTTTTGGGGGAAACGAGGCAACGTGACTATGACGTGCGCTTTGGTGGTTAACAGCAAGAGCGGTAATACCAGGATGGTTTCGGGCGCGATCAAGCGCGCTCTGCAGGCTGCGGGCGTTGAGTTTGTCCATGCCGCGGCGTTGAGCGACGATGCGGATGCAGATCAGGTTGCGCTCGAGGCGCAGGGGGCCTGCGCGGCCGACATGGTGCTCGTCGGTTTTTGGTGCGACAAGGGCGCGTGCACGCCTTCGGTCGCGGCGTTGCTCTCTGCCTTGCACGGCAAGCGCGTGTTCCTGTTTGGCACCTGCGGCTTTGGGGCCGACCAGAGCTATTACCAGCAGATTATCGACCGCGTAACTTCCAATCTGGCCGTGGATGCCGAGCTTGCGGGCTGGGCGATGTGTCAGGGTAAGATGGGCCCTGCGGTCAAACAGCGCTACGAGGCCATGCTCGAGCAAGATCCCGACAACGCCCGATTTAAGATGCTGCTCGACAACTGGGTTGCCGCGAAGGACCATCCCACCAAGGAAGATCTGGACAACATGGCTGCAGCCGCCAAAAAGGCCGTGCTGGGCGAGTAGGCCGCCGCTCGCGGTGCCGCGCGTTCAATCGTACAAACGTGAAAGCCTCGAAATTCTCGAGGCTTTTTTCTTGACACTTGTGGGCGCAACCGTGGCAAGCGTTTGGGGGTGACATTTTCCATCACCCCGATGACGAGACCGTCCTGGACGACACGCTCGCATGCGTTCGCTGGATGTATTCAGAGTGGGACGGACTTTCCGGATGGATGGGGATTCGGAAAGTGCGTCCCAGAATTTGCCTTTAGAGTGGGATGCAGTTTCCCAACGGGGCCGTAAGCGGAAACCGCATCCCACTCCGGACGTGAATTCTGGGACACGGCTTCCGGATGCAAAAAAGGCCACATGACGTGGCCTTCAACTTATATATGTTCAGCAGATGCCCCGATGACAAGCCGTGCTCCAACAACAGGGCGTCTGTCCGGGCGGAGGTATGCAAGGTTCATCGCGAGTTCCGCACGCAAAGGAGGCCACTTAATGTGGCCTCCGTCTTGCGCAGGACTGTCCGAGCAGGGAACCTTATATGCCTCCGCCCGGACAGACGTTTCTGTTATGAACTCGCAGCTAGTCGCTACTTGATCTTGGTCGTACCCGGCGCCAGGTTGGGGTCGGTCTCGTTGGCCTCGGTCTGGAAATGCTCGGTGTAGACGTTCTTGCCGTCGCGGAACATCTCGTAATACTGCATCTTGGCGTAATCCTCGCGCGCCTTGGTGGCGGCTGCTGCGGCGGCGTCGTCACCGGTGACGTTGGAGGAGAGTGCCCAGCGCAGGCTGGCGTCCTCGTAGCCCACCGAGTTGATGGCGGGCAGCGACTCGCGCAGCGTCATGTGCGCTTTCTGGTAGTCGGTCAGCGGTGCGCCGATCAACTGCATGAGCTGGGTAGACAGGTAGTTGGTGGACAGGTCGTCGGTCTCACTCGTCTGGTCGCAACCGGCAACGTCGTAGTTAGCCCAAATGATGTAGTCGGTCTGCCACAAGCGCTCCTGATGGGTGGCATCGTCCTCGCCGGTAAACCACTTATCGTTGAACTTAGACGGGAAGAACGGCTGGTGGTCGCCCCAGAACACCACGACCACCTTACGGTCGAGCTTGCTCAGGGCGTTGAGGAAGTAGCGCAGCGCCTGATCGGACTGCTCGATGCACGAGACATACTCGTCGACATCGGAGAGCGTGCCGTCCTCGACGGTCTTGGCGTCCAGGTCGGTCGTGTCGATGTTCAGGTGCATCTGCTTGTCGACCGGCAGCAGGCCCGTGTCGTAGCCCGAGTGGTTCTGCATGGTCACGTCGAAGATGAACTGCGGATCGGCGTTCTGGTCGAGCAGCTCAAGAATCTTGTCGTAGGTTGCCTGGTCGGTCACCATGCCGCGCAGGGTATCGGCGCCTTGGAAATCGTTGATGGACAGGAACTGGTCAAAGCCAAAGTCCTTGTAGACGTTCTCGCGGTTCCAGTTGGTCGCGTGGTTGGGGTGCATGGCCGTGGTGGAATAGCCGAGCGATTTGAACTGCTCTGCCAGATTCCCGGTCGTTTCCATGTTGTAGATGGTGTAGGGGTACACGCCCGAGCCCAGGTTGGCCATGGAGTTGCCGGTCATAAACTCAAACTCGGTATTGGCCGTACCGCCGCCGTAGGCGCTCACATAGAGCTTGCCGCGGCTGAGGCAGTTGGACAGGCTCTTAAAGTACTGCGGACCCTCGTAGCCGGCGCGCATGTTCTGGTAGATCGACAGATCCGAGAACGTCTCGTTCATGATGGCGATGACCGTGGGCTTCTCGCTGTCGAACTGCTCCTGGGCGGCGGCGCGCTCGTCGCTCTTGGCCGCGTCGGACTTGTCGTAGGCCTTGGCGTACTTTTTGAGCGTGGCCTTGGCATCGTCGACGGAGTAGTCGGCGGGTTTGGGCGGCTTGATGGACTGCGCCGCACTAATAAAGGCAGGCAGGTAGCCCTCGCGCCAGTAGCTCTCGAGCGGACGCCAGGTGTAGACGGTGATGCCGAGGGTGTTGTAGTAGTCGATGAGCGTGACATGCGCGGTCACGCCGCCCAGGCATAGCACCGCCACGAGCAGGTTGGTGAGCAGCATGCGCTTGGCGTTGGCGGCGCCCTTCTGGCGGTGCGGTGCCACCAGGCCGGCGTACTCGCACAGCAGCATGGCGATGGCGGTAAAGCCCATGGACAGCACGCAGAACAGCGAGATGGAGAAGGTGTAGCCGTTGCCGGCGACCGCGGCGGCGGTGGAGATGGCCGAAAGGTCGCCCGGCTGGATGGGCATGGATTTAAACGTGATGACGAAGAACTCGGCAATGCCCAGGATAAAGAGGGCAAAGGCCAGGACGGCGGGGGCTGCGCCGTGGCGCTGGAACAGGAAGAACAAGCCGGCCATGAGCGTGGTGATGATGGCCCACTCGAGCAGGATACACAGGGGGTAGACCCAGGTAAAGTCGTGGTTGGACGAGACCTCCATGCCCAGCAGCGCAAAGACGCCGGCGAGCAGCAGGCACAGGACGGCGGCGACGAGCGGTTTGCCCACAAAGGCGCCGCGCAGGCGAGCGAGCTTGCCGGTGGGGGCGGGGGCGTCGGGCTCGGCGAACGCAAAGACGCGCGGGGCGATGCGGTCGCGGGCGATGCTGGCCCAAGCGCATCCGGTGAGGATGGCGTTGGTCAGGATGAGCATCACAAAGGCGAGCGGCTCGTTTTGGGCGACGAGGCCAATGGCACCCCAAATGGTCAAAAAGAGCTGGAACAGGCCGAAGGCGACGCTCCACCCAAGAGCGCTTTTGGCAACGGTGCCCGACTGAGCGCGAATGGCCTTGGCCTCGCGCAAGACAAGGTAGACGGTCGCCGCAAGACCGACGAGCGAGATGGCGGCAGCGAACATGCTGAGACTCCTCACAAACTAAAACCTACGAAAGCGGGGGTTTACCCGATTGTTACCAAGATATGCGCCGCATTTGGTGACTGCGCACAACAACCAGCCATAATAACGCGCGTGCGTGGCGGTGTTGCGCAATGTAGCGGCGACCTGCGCGATAATGGACGGGAATTACACGGAAACGTAAAGGCTTCTTAAAGAATTAGCGAGGATGAGGCGATGAACGAGCAGGTTTGCACCAAGGCTGTGGATACGTGTGGCTATCCGGTCGAGACCACGGGCAACGCGGTGCTGGACACGTTGGAGCACCGTTCCTCCACGCGCGCTTTTGCGCGCGATGACGACGGCCGGCCCGTGGCGGTGACCGACGAGCAGCGGGCGGCGATTCTGCATGCGGCGAGTCGCGCGCCGTCGGCAGGCGCCATGATGATGTATTCCATCGTGAGCATTCGTGAGCAGGCTACGCTCGATCGTCTTGCCGACCTGTGCGACCACCAGCCCATGATCGCCAAGGCGCCCTGGGCACTCATATTTGTGGTCGACTATGCCAAGTGGATCGATCTGTTTGAGCACGTGGGCTGCTTTGAGCCCGAGTTTGTCGAGCGCACGGGCAAGGCGCCCCGCCGCGCGCCAGGTTTGGGCGACTTTGCCATCGCGGCGCAGGATGCCGTGATCGCCGCGCAAAACGCCGTGGTTGCCGCCGAGGCCCTGGGGCTGGGGAGCTGCTACATCGGTGATATCGTCGAGAATGCCGAGGAAGTCGCCGAGTTGCTGGACTTGCCTGCCTATACCATGCCGCTGTCGATGCTCATCATCGGCACGCCCCGCAAGGAGCGCCCGGCAATCGCGCATCCCGTGGTGAACCTGGTGCACGAGGAGCACTACTGCCGCGCCGATACCGCGACCATGGATGCGCAGGTGGCCGAGATGGACGCGATGTTTCGCCCGCACGCCCGCGAGGTGGGCGAGCGCGTCATCGACATCTACACCCGTAAGCACACGAGCCCCTTTATGGCCGAGATGAGCCGCTCTATGGAGTGGTGGTTCAAAAACTGGCTCGGAAAATGACGAATGTGACAAAGGGGGCGTCCCTTTGTCACATTCCATATCGCCGCGGTGGCCTAAAGGCCGCATAAATGTTTATCTAGCTGGGAAAACGGTGCCATTAAAATATGGGCTGATTACATATAATCCCGTCGAACGTTAAAATTGGGAGGAAACCGGCTTATGGAACAAAAGGCAAAGGAAGTAGCCTCGCACGCTGCGATTCCTGTGAGCATCTCGGCGATGCTCGTCACGCTGGGCGTGGTGTATGGCGATATCGGCACCAGCCCCATGTATGTAACCAAGGCGCTCGTTGCCGGCAACGGCGGCATCGGAAGCGTCACGCAGGAGTTCGTGCTCGGCGCGCTCTCGCTCGTCGTATGGACGGTCACGCTGCTGACGACCGTCAAGTACGTGCTGATCTCGCTGCGCGCCGACAACCACGGCGAGGGTGGCATCTTTGCCCTGTACAGCCTGGTCAAGCGTTGCGGCAAGTGGCTTATCATCCCCGCCATGCTGGGCGGCGCGGCGCTGCTCGCCGACGGCATCCTGACGCCTGCCGTTACTGTCACCACGGCCATCGAGGGCCTGCGCACCATCCCGGCGGTCCACGCCGTGCTCGGTGACGACCAGGGCCGCGTTGTCGCCATCACGCTTGCCATCATCATCGCGCTCTTCTTGGTGCAGCGCATCGGCACGGCCAAGATCGGTCACGCCTTCGGCCCTATCATGACGCTGTGGTTTTTGTTCCTGGGCGGCACGGGCCTGTTCTTTGTCTGCCAGTATCCCGCGGTGCTGCTATGCCTCAACCCGTTGCGTGGCATCGCTTTTCTGCTGAGCCCCAACAACCATGCGGGCATCATGATTTTGGGCAGCTGCTTCCTCGCTACCACCGGTGCCGAGGCGCTCTATTCCGACATGGGCCATGTGGGCCGCGGCAACATCTATGCCACCTGGCCGTTCGTTAAGTGCTGCCTGCTGCTGTCCTACATGGGCCAGGGCGCGTGGCTTATCAACAACGCCGGCAACCCGGAGCTCATGGGTATCGCCGACCTCAACCCCTTCTACCAGATGCTCGCCCCGGGTCTGCGCCCCTTTGCCGTCGGCCTTTCCACCGTCGCGGCCATCATCGCCTCGCAGGCGCTCATCACCGGCGCATTCTCGCTGGTGTCCGAGGCCAGCCGCCTGGACCTCATGCCGCATATGCAGGTCTTCTATCCTGCCGAGACCAAGGGTCAGCTCTACATCCCCATGGTCAACAACGTCATGCTCGTGGGCTGCGTCATCGTGGTGCTGCTGTTCCAGAACTCGGCGCACATGGAGGCCGCGTACGGCCTGGCCATTACCCTGACCATGATGTGCACGACAATGCTGCTCTTCTTCTATCTGCACGTGGAGCGCAATCTCAAGGTCGCGCCGTGGATCTTTGCCGCCTTCTTCCTTATGCTCGAGGGCTTCTTCTTTGTGAGCTCGCTCACCAAGTTCTTCCACGGCGGCTATTTCACCATCCTTATGGCCGCGCTCATCATGGGCATCATGGTGTGCTGGTACAACGGCACGGCGGTCGAGCAACGTCAGTTTACGCTGCTGCCGCTGCGCAGCTATCTGCCGCAGCTCAAACGCCTGCGCGACGACGATCGCTACGAGCTCATGAGCGACAACATCGTGTACCTGACCAAGGACACCAACACCGACTATATCGACCGCGATATCGTCTACTCGATTTTGGACAAGCACCCCAAGCGCGCTCGTGCCTGGTGGTTCGTGAATGTCGAGACCATGGACGAGCCGCATACCTTTGCCTACTCGGTCGAGACGTTCGGCACCGACTACGTATTCCGCGTGCATCTGTACCTGGGCTATAAGATCAACCAGCGCGTCAATGCTTACCTGCGCCAGGTTGTTCAGGACCTGGCTGCCAGCGGCGAGCTGCCGGCGCAGACGCACGACTACTCGGTCTACAAGGATCCGGGCAACATCGGTACGTTTAAGTTCGTCATGATCCGCAAGCTGCTGGCGCCCGAAAGCGACGTGGAGCCCAGCGAGCGTACGGCCATCACGCTCAAGTACATCATCCGCCGTGCTGCCGGCACCCCCGCGCGCTGGTACGGCCTGGAGAATTCCAACGTGAGCTTTGAGTACGTGCCGCTGTTCACCAAGTTTAAGGCCGTGAGCAAGATGCAGCGCCTGGCTCCCGACGAGCGTCCGTAGGCGCCGACGGGCTGCATGGAGTTGGTTTTCGATGGACAAGATTGAGGCTGGGGAGGCAAACATGGATACAAAGGCGCTCGATGGCCGCGAGGCGGTGGTCGAAATGGTGCGTGAGGCGCGCGTCGACGCCGCCGAAGATCGGTTCTTTACGAATCGTGCCAACATGGACATGGCCGACCGCGTGATCTCGATCGTGGTGACGCTGCTTGTCGCGGCGTGCGTTTGCGCGCTGCTTGCGCACGTGCTGTTTGTCTAACGACCGCAGGTTGCAAAGGCTTTACACTTGGAGCCACCACAAGGGAAACCACCACAAAGGTGCCTGTCCCTTTGTGGTGGTTTTTGTTTTTGAGAGAGGGGCGGGGCGCTGATGGACGTCCGTGCGGACGGCGATATTGCCGAGAACTTTTGGTGGCGGCGTACAACGCTGACGCGTCGCACTCCTCTGTATGACGCCTGCGTATCGGCGGGGCTGCTGGTCGCAGCGACGATTGTGGGCGCGCTGCTCGACCATCCGGGTCTCGCGCCGAGCATCATGATCGTCTATGTGTTTGCCGTTCAGCTGTGCGCATTCTTTACCTGGAGTCGCCTGTATTGCTTGCTGAGCTCGGCTGCCGCCGTGGCGCTCTACAACTTCTTGTTTGTCGGCCCGCGCTACTCGCTGTCGTTTATCGACCGCGTCTATCCCGGCATGTTCTTCATCATGTTTGTGGTCTCGCTTGTGTCGAGCTCGATTGCGTTGGCCCTGCGCCGTGCCTTGGCACAGGCTGCCGCCAGCGACCGCCGCACGCATATGGTGCTCGAGACCAACCGCATGCTGCAGCGGTGCGCCGATCAGCAGCAGATTGTCCATGCCATGGCAACGCAGCTGGCGCGTCTTTCGGGCTGTCCGGTCGTGTGGTACAGCGCCGACGCCGAGGGCGATGACCTACTGCCGCGTGCGACATACACGGCCGTGGGCGATGCCGCGCCGGTGCATGAACTGGCGCCGCAGATGCCGCCGCGGCTCTCGGCGTCCGCCTATGTGGGAACGCCACTCGATGCCACCTATGGCGGCTCGGCGTTTTATGGCATCTACCTGACGGTTCGCACGGGCGACGGCTTCGTCCGCTCGGGCGACCCCGCCTCGGTGGTGGGCGTGCTGGCTGTCGTTGCCGAGTCCGACGTGCTGACGCATGAGGAGCGGACACTTGCCGATGCCATCGTGAGCGAAGGCGAGCTGGCGCTCGATCGCGCCCGCGCCATGGAGGCCCGCGAGGAGGCGGCGGTGCTCGCCAAAAACGAGCAGCTGCGCGCCAACCTGCTGCGCTCCATTTCGCACGATCTGCGTACGCCGCTCACCAGTATTTCGGGCAATGCCGACGTGTTGCTCGACCAGGGCTCGACCGGCACGGCCGTGCTCGACGACCAGACACGCCGCGGCATGCTCCTATCCATTCGCTCGGACGCGCAATGGCTCAATGCCACCGTCGAGAACCTGCTCGCCATCACCAAGCTTGAGGGCGACGGCATGCATCTGTCGACTACGCTCGAGCTCATGGACGATATCGTCGAGGAGGCGCTGCGCCACGTAAACCCGGCCGTGCGCGAGCACGACCTTAAGGTGGTGGCGTGCGATGAGCCGGCGCTTGTCAACGTCGACGCGCGCCTGATGGTGCAGCTGGTGGTCAATCTGGTGAACAACGCCATCGCCTATACGCCTGCGGGCTCGCATATCGTAATCTCGATTGGCGTCCATGATGGATGCGTGGCGTGCTCGGTTGCTGATGATGGCCCGGGCATTGCGCCCGAGGACCGCGAGCGAATCTTTGAGTCGTTCTACACCGCCAACCATGGCCTGGCCGACAGCTGCCGCAGTGTGGGCTTGGGGCTTTCGCTCTGCCGCTCCATTGCGCTGGCACATGGCGGTAGCATAGAGGTTACCGCGGCGGACCCTCACGGTTCGGTCTTTGCGATTGAGCTTCCCGCCGCCGACGTTTCGTTTGATAAGGAGTAGCGCTGTGCCGAACTCTGCCGTGAAACCGCTCATCTTGGTCGTTGAGGACGATCCCGCCGTCCGCAACCTTATCGTCGCCGCGCTCGAGGCGCACGGTTTGCGCCATATGGCTGTGGAGACCGCCCACGCCGCCATCGCCGCCGCTTCGTCGCAGGCGCCGAGCATTGTGCTGCTCGATCTGGGCCTGCCCGATATGGACGGCGTCAAGGTGGTGGAGTCGGTGCGCGCGTGGTCGGGCATGCCGATCATCGTGGTTTCGGCGCGCAGCGAGGACGCGGACAAGATCCGAGCGCTCGATGCCGGCGCCGATGACTACCTGACTAAGCCGTTTTCGGTCGAGGAGCTGCTCGCGCGCATTCGCACGACGCTCAGGCGTCTTTCGTATGCGCAAACGGGCGGCGTTGCCTCCGAGGGCTCGTTCGATACCGGCGAGTTGCATATCGATTTTGATGCCGGCATCGCCACGATGGATGGCGAGGAACTGCATTTGACGCCGATCGAGTACAAGCTCCTGTGCCTGCTGGCGCATAACGCCGACAAGGTGCTGACGCACCAGTTTATCCTGCACGAGATTTGGGGCACGGCAACTAAGAGCGACCTGGCGAGCCTGCGTGTCTTTATGGGCACGCTGCGCAAGAAGATCGAGTCCGACCCCGCGCATCCGCGCTATATCCAAACGCACGTGGGCATCGGTTACCGACTGGTCACCCAGGGATAGGTCGGCATCCGCCATCCCAATATGAGTTGCGTTGAAATACGGTCTAAATTTGCCTAATTCCAGGCAAAACAGTCCGTATTCCACCGCAACTTTGTTATTTGCCCTTGGGCTTGCTGGCGTAGAACTTCTTCTTTTTGGGCTTACCTGCGCAGGCGGGCTTGCCGTCGCCGCGCGGCCCTCGGTCTCCGGCCTGCGCGTGCGCGGGCGCCGTTGCACGAGGCTTGCGGGCGTCGGGGTTGCGCAGTTCCTCGGTTCGCTCGGTAATCTCCTCGGCGCTAAAGCCGGCTTCGGCCATGGCGTCCTCGATGGGCAGGCGGCGCACGATATAGCAATGGTGCACCTTTTGGTTGCGTGCGAAGTCCTCGGGGATGGTCTGCGCCGTAATGTCCTCCAGCACAACGCCCGCGCGCGCGAGCTTGCGCGTCTCGGGGCGGAAGCCGCGCAGATTGCAGCTAAAGATGGCATGACCGCCCTGTGCGAGCAGGCGCGACACGCCGGCCAAAAGCTCAACATGGTCGCGCTGGACATCCCAGGTACGGCGGCCCATCTTGGAGGAGTTCGAGAACGTGGGCGGGTCGACAAAGATCAGGTCCCAGCGGTTGCGCGTCTGGCGCTGGTCGCGAATCCAGGCGAGCACGTCGTCGCGCACAAAATGATGCTGAGGCCCCACAAGGCCGTTCTGGCGCATGTTGCGCTCGGCCCAGTCCAGATAGGTATTGGAGAGGTCGACCGTCACGGTATCCTCGACGCCGCCATCGGCCGCGTAGCAGGTGGCAGTGCCGGTGTAGGCAAACAGATTGAGGAAGCGGCGCGCCTGCTTGGCGTGCTCGCGCACCAGGTTGCGGGTGACGCGGTGGTCCAAGAAGATGCCGACGTCCAGGTAGTCGTCAAAGTTGACGGCAAAGGTGAGGCCGCCCTCTTCGATGAGCGGCAGGCGACGACGCGCGATATTGGCGCGCTCGCCCGAGCCGCCCTTGCCGGCGCCCTGCTTGCCGTACTGCGAGCCGCCGCGCGAACGCATGCGGGCCTTGGCGTGCACATGCTCGGCGGGAACATCTAGGATGCGCGGCGCGATGGCCAGAATGTCGAGCATACGGGCCTGGGCCAGTGCGGGGTCGATGGTCTTGGGCGCGGCGTATTCGGCGATGACGAGCCAGCGGCCCGGCGTCTGCGGGCAACCCTCGTACAGGTCGATAGCGGCGGAGTAGTCGGGCAGGTCGGCATCGTAGACGCGGTAGCAGCTCACGCCCTCGCGCCTGGCCCACTTGCGGCGCAGACGGGCATTCTTGCGCAGGCGGTTGGCGAACTGCTCGGACTCGGGGATGAGCACGGGCAGCGGCTTGCCGTCGCCCAGGTCGAGCATGGCGGCAGGCTCGGGCATGGCGGAAGCGGCGGCTTCATCGTTGACTTCGTTGGCATCCGCAGCCTCGGCCTCCGCACTGGTCGCAGCCTCAAACGCTGCGGCGGCGTGGTCGAGCGAAGGCCAGACTTCGACGGTCGCCTCTTCGTTGTTGGGCATGACGGCGATCGAGCGCTCGGGCTCGGTGTGGAGCGCGCGGGCCAGCAATCCGTCGCGGGTGAGCGCGGCGACCGGCGCCGCGGCAAGCTCGGGCGCGCGGCGCAACTCGCCGATGAGCGTCATGGTGTCATGCATGAGCGAAAGCGGTGTCTCGGTCGTATCCGCGACCACGGCGGCGCCGGCGACAGCGCCCGCGTGGTCCAGTACGGTGGCGGACTTGGCGGCGCAAAAATCGACAAAGCGCTTGTAGCCGGCGCACTTGACCATGCGCTCGGCGGTCTTGCGGGCGGCGGGGTCGATGTCCGCGGCCACGATGCGCGCCTGGCGCTCACGCGCTGCCGCCTCGCGCCCGCGTGCCTCGGCAAGCAACTGCTCCCATAGGGCGGCATCGTGCAGCTGCCAGCCCTCAAAGCCCCAGCGCTCGCGTGCGGCGCCCGGGGCGCGGTCGGTCAGGATGTTCACGGCCTCCAGCAGCAGGCCGCCGCCGGCGCACGAGGCGTCGATCAGCGTAGGTAGGGCCTCGTTTTCGTAGTCGTCGGCCGTCAGCTCGCGCTCGCACAGCGCGGTCCAGCCGACCTGCGCCAACACCAGGGCGGCGTAGTCGGGGCGTAGCACGTGCGCGCCCTCGCCGGCGCGAGTCGCGGCGGGCGGCAGGCGCTTGAACAGCGGGTCGCCCGAAAGGTCCAGGCTTATGCTCGCACGGCGCTGGCGTAGCGAAAGCAGCAGGTGGACATCGGGGTCGGCAGCATCGACATCGGCGCGACGGCCCGTGGTCTCGGCCAGGCGGTCGCATAGCGCGTCCTTGGCGCGCAGGGCCGAGAAGCGTGTGTTGCGCAGCTGCTCGGTCACGCCGCGGGCGGTGATGGCGATGGTGGCGCCGGGGCGGACGATGCTCTCCCAGGCGATGTCGTAAACGCCGTCGTACAACGCATCGGCATCCTGCGCCTCAAAGCGCCCAAGCACCACAAACACGCGGCTGGCCAGGCGCGACCACAGACAGGCGCGGTAGCCTTCTTCGAGCTCGCCCTCAAACGTAGCGCGGCCCTTAAGGCGGCGTACATGCGAAAGCCCGAGCCGTTTAAGCTCGTCGGCGAGTGCGGACTCAAAGCCCTCGGGGCAGCTTGCGTAAAATTCCATGGGTGACCTCTCTGGTTGCGTCGCTCCATTATATGATGGATGCTTCGTTTGCCATCGCCCTCGAAAGGAACCCATATGATTGATGCGTGCTCCGATTCCGCTGTATTGTTTTTTGACGTGGACGGCACGCTGACGTCGTTCGACCCCGACAACATGACCGACAAGGACTTCAATGCAATCCATCCGTCGAAGGCTGTTGTCGATGCATTTGGTCGTCTGCGCAATGCGGGTCACCAGGCATTTATCTGCACGGGCCGTCCCTTGTGGCTGGTTGCCGATGGCCTGCGTGCGCTGAACCCGGCGGGTATCGTTGCCATGGCGGGCGCCACGTTCGAGGTCGAGGGACGCGTGGTACACGAGGACTGCTTTGACGAGGGTATTGTCGAGGAGCTCGCGCGCCGCATTACTGTGGCGGGCGGCGAGGCGTTGTTCGAGACGAACGGTGCCACTTATTCACTTGAGCCAGTTGGTGTCGAACAGTCATTTCTGCTAGGCGCCGGCGTGGTGCATGGCACCGACCAGATGCGCGTCGATGGTCGCTTGCGCGTAGGCAAGGTGTGCATTAACGCGTGCGACCTGGCTCGCGTAGCCAACGATGACGGCTTCATCGATCGCGAGTTTGAGCTGTGCAACACCGGTGGCCAGAATCGCGAGCTGAGCCCCAAGGGCATCGACAAGGGCGTGGGCGTGGCGCGAGCGCTGGAATACCTGGGTCGCACCGGCAACGCGCGCACCTTTGGCTTTGGCGATTCCGGCAACGATCTGGGTATGCTCGCCGCCGTCGAGACGGCTGTAGCCATGGGCAACGCCATGCCCGAGGTCAAGGCAGTCGCCGACTACGTGACCGACGATGTCGCACACGACGGCACCGTCACAGCGATGCAGCATTTTGGGTTGATTTAATAAATGGCCGGGTCGCCCGCAGTGGGGGCGACCCGGCCATTTGAGCTATTTTGCAATATAGAGCTTGGGATGACTGCGACTGCTCTCGATCGCCGCCGTCATGATGCCCTCGTCGTCTCCATCAACGATGATGCCGTCGAGGTCATCGATCTGCGCGGACTGATAAAAACTGGTCTTATTGAACTTTCCCTGGTCAACCATCATGTAGCCCTGGTTTGAGTTGGTAAGGTACATATGCTTGATCATGGCCGAGAAGTCGTGCTCGACGGTAAAACCGTGGTCGGGGTGGAATCCGTCGGCACTGACAAACGCCTTGTCGGCATGTAGTTTGCTCATGCAGTCGAGCGTTAGTGCGCCCGCGAGATAGAGGTGGCCCTTGCGCACGGAGCCGCCCAGCAGCACTACCGAAGCATTGGGGAGATTGAAGCTGGCGTAGTTCGCGATTGCAAGATCGCCGGTGATAATGGTGATCTCACGCTTGTCCATGAGGGCCTTAGCGAAGTAAAAGCCTGTGGTGCCGATATCAATTACCAGAACATCGCCATCATCAACAAGAGTTGCTGCGGTTGCGGCGATGGCTTCCTTGGCCTCGACTTGGACATTGATGCGCTCTTCGGGATACGAGATTGCGTTGGAGCGAGAAAGCGATACCGCTCCGCCGCGTACGCGACGCAGCTTGCCTTCGGATTCCAGCGAGATGAGGTCGTGTCGTGCGGTGACTTCCGAAACCGAAAAACGGCGAACGATGTCGGATACCGAGATATTTGGCTTTTCGGCCAGCCAATTCATGATAAATCGCTGACGCTCGGCCGGTGAAAGGTCTGAAGTAGATGCCATATGCCGCTCCTTTTGAACAAAAGGTAAAAGATGCGCCTTTCGTAATCGAAATATAACGTATCGATATGAAAAGAACAAGGCAAATCCGAATGAATCAAAAGAACGGAATGGCATGTCACAAATGCATGCGTAGCAGATAGTTCGCACGTAAACGGGCTATAAAGAGTCTCATTCTGAAGGTGCCGCCCAAAAGAAGTACGTTCACGCCCGATATTCGACCGTTCACGGAAAGTTGACAATTGAGCTTTCGATAGCTTTTGAAATGGTTTATAAAAGAAAACCGAAAAGCTTTTGAAACAAAGAAGAAGGCTTTCGATAGCAATAGTGTTAGATGAGAAAGGACCGAACATGGCGATCAAGGTGTTTGCCGACGGCGCTAACCTCGAGGGTATGCTTGACATGCATGACAATGGCAACGTTCAGGGCTTCACGACCAATCCTTCCCTTATGAAGGCCGGCGGCGTGACCGACTACCGCGCTTTTGCCAAGACGGTTCTTGAGCACATTACTGATGTGTCGGTCTCTTTTGAGGTATTCGCCGACGACGAGGCGGGTATGGAAGCCGAGGCTCGCGAGATCGCAACCTGGGCAGACAACGTCTACGTTAAGATCCCGGCGCTCAACACCAAGGGTGAGTCCACTGCCGCGCTGGTCAAGCGCCTTTCTGCCGACGGCATCAAGGTGAATGTCACCACTATCTTCACGCCCGAGCAGGTCGACGAGTTTGTCGATGCCGTCTCTGCTGAGACCCCCTCTATTCTGTCCATCTTTGCCGGTCGCATTGCCGATACCGGCGTCGATCCGCTGCCCCTCATGGCGGAGTCCGTAAAGAAGGCTGCCGTTAAGCCTGCTGCCGAGGTTCTCTGGGCGTCTACGCGCGAGGTCCTCAATATCTTCCAGGCGGAGTCCGTTGGCTGTCAGATCATTACGGTCCCCAATGCCCTTCTTGCCAAGCGCAAGAATTTCGGGAAAGATTTGCTTGAGTACTCGCTTGATACGGTCAAGGGCTTTGCCCGCGACATTCAGGCGCTTGGTTTTCATATCCTGCCCGAGGAGTAGGGGACGAGCATGCTGACCGATCTTCTTAAGCCCGAGCTTGTTGCCTGCCACGTCGAGGCCTCCGACTGGGAGGAAGCGATCAAGGCATGCGGTAAGTTGCTCGTAGACGCTGGCAAATGCGACCAGAGCTATGTTGACGCCATGATTTCATCGGTTCACAAATTCGGCCCTTATATGGTCTTGGAAGAGGGCATCGCCATGCCCCACGCTCAGGCAGATGGCAATGTGAGTGAAGCGGGGATCTGTATCGTCACGCTTGACCCTGCCATTGCGTTTGGACACGAGGATTTCGATCCGGTTCACGTGCTCGTGGGTATTTGCGCACCCGACCCCAAGGCTCATCTTGGCTGCTTGGCGGAGCTTTCGCAGATGTTCGAGGACGAGGACTGCGTTGCCAAGCTCAGCGCATGCGATACGCCCGAGCAGGTTTTGGAGACCATGCGTTCATTCTTTTAGGCCTTAATGGCACGGCGATGCGTCGCCGCTTTTGGATAGACGGAAAACCGTCACGTGTAGGAGAGGAAGGTTGCCATGCATATCATCACCGTATGCGGAAACGGCATCGGGTCCAGCCTGATGCTCGCTGGCAAAGTCGAGGAGCTTTGCGAGGAGGAGGGCATCAAGGCCGACGTTGAGTCTATGGACCTGAACGGTGCTTCTTCCGCAAATCCGGATCTGTTCATCACCGTTAAAGAACTCGCCCCCGAGCTCCACGGCAACGTTGTGATCGTTCGCAGCTATGTGAACAAGAAGAAGATCCGCGAAGACGCCCTCGAGGCAATCAAGGCGGCCGCCGCTAACGCCTAAAGCGGCACAAAAAAGGGCGGTTCCCTGTGGAAGAGGGAAACGCGCCCACGTTAGAGAGAAAGGAAGCGCAGATGCAAGCCATCCTTCCCATACTTGAGTTTATCCAATCGATTCTGACCAAGCCAGCGTGGATTATGGGCCTATTTGCCTTTGTGGGCCTTGTCGCGCTTAAGCGTCCTGCCCACAAGGTGATGACGGGCACCCTGAAGCCCATTCTTGGTTACATCATGCTGTCCGCCGGCGCCGCTGTTGTTCAGGAGAACCTTGCTCCGCTGGGTACCTTCATCGAGACCGGTTTCCACATCACCGGCGTCGTGCCCAACAACGAGGTCGTTGTTTCGATGGCTCAGAGCGTTCTCGGCGTTCAGACCATGATGATCCTGATTCTCGGCTATGTCGTGAACATTATCATTGCCCGCTTTACCAAGTTTAAGTACATCTTCCTGACGGGCCATCACAGCATGTTTATGGCCTGCCTGCTGTCTGCCGTTCTGCAGGCATCTGGCTTCCAGGATGTCCAGCTTGTCATCGTGGGCGGCATGTTCCTGGGCCTCGTGAGCGCTATGCTTCCCGCCGTTGGTCAGCGTTTCACCGAGAAGGTTACCGATGGCGATGAAATCGCCATGGGCCACTTCGGTTCACTCGCCTATTACATCTCCGCTGCAGTCGGTACGCTTTTTGCTAAGGACGCCGAGGAGAACAGCACCGAGAAGATCGAGGTTCCCGAGAAGTTCGCCTTCCTGCGCGACACTACCATCTCCACGGCTCTTACCATGGCCTTCTTCTACCTGGTTACCGCTTTCGCCGCTTACATCGCAGATCCTGCGGTCGTCACCAAGACCGCTGGCGGCGACAACGTGATTGTCTATGCCCTGACCTGTGCCCTGTCCTTTGCCGTTGGTGTCACCATCGTCTATAACGGCGTTCGTATGATCCTTGCCGACCTGGTCCCGGCTTTCCAGGGCATCTCCAACAAGCTGATCCCCGGTGCCATCCCCGCCGTCGACTGCGCCGTCTTCTTCCCCTATGCTCCCACCGCCGTCATCCTCGGCTTTGTCGCTTCCTTTATCGGTGGCGTGGTCGGTATGTTCATCGTGGGCGCTACCCTGGGCATCTTCATCATCCCGGGCATGGTTCCTCACTTCTTCTGCGGTGCTACCGCAGGCATCTACGGCAATGCTACCGGCGGTCGCAAGGGCGCAGCTCTTGGCGCTTTCGTCAACGGCCTGCTCATCACCTTTGCCCCGGCCCTGCTCCTGCCCGTTCTTGACGTCTTTGGCTTCAAGAACACTACGTTCGGCGACTTCGATTTCTCCGTCATTGGTATTACGCTTGGCCGCGCTGCCGAGGCCTTCGGTACCACCGGTGTCTACGCGATTCTTGCTGTCCTTCTGATCGTCGCCTTCGTCCCCAACTTCATCCACACCAAGGGTGCTGTGATTAACCACGTTGAGGAAGAGTAATCCAGGCATACGTTAAGCCCTAATCGGGCGGAGCTCCGATAACCGGCTCCTACACGGAAGCGGTGGCGTCTCAAATGAGGCGTCACCGCTTTTGTTTTGGAGTGGTTGTGAAAACGTACCGGTGAAGCGCTGTCTCTGCGCCGCGAACGGAATCAACCGCGATGATCAGCAAAAACGTTTTGCCGCTGGGGTGTCGATATAAAAATGGTAAAACTGCAAAACCGTTCGCCGAGAAGATAAAAACCCGCAGTTCACGCCTTGATAAACGTAGGTAAAGTGTTTAGCAGTTTATCGGCCGTATGCTAACGAAAGGAATCAGGCAGATGGCAATCAAGGTGTTCGCTGACGGTGCAAATCTCGAGGGCATGCTCGACATGTACGAGAACGGCAACGTTCAGGGTTTCACGACCAACCCGTCCCTTATGAAGAAGGGCGGCGTGACGGATTACCGCGCGTTTGCCAAAGAGGTCTTGACCCACATCACCGATGTATCCGTGTCGTTTGAGGTCTTTGCCGACGACGTCGAGACCATGGAGGTCGAGGCCCGCGAGATCGCTACCTGGGCCGAGAACGTCTACGTCAAGATTCCGTGCGTGACCACCAAGGGTGAGTCCACGGCCGAGTTGGTGCGCAAGCTTTCCGCCGACGGCATTAAGGTCAACGTCACCACCATCTTTACGCCTGCGCAGGTCGACGAGATGGTCGAGGCCGTTGACGCCGAGACGCCGTCAATCATCTCGCTCTTTGCCGGCCGCATCGCCGACACCGGCGTCGATCCCATTCCGTTTATGACGGAGTCGGTCAAGAAGGCTGCCGCCAAGCCCAACTGCGAGGTCCTGTGGGCGTCCACGCGTGAGCTTATCAATATTTACCAGGCGGAAGGATGCGGTTGCCAGATCATCACGGTGCCCAACAGCATCCTGGCCAAGCGTAAGAACATCGGCCGTGACCCGTACGAGGTCTCGCTCGATACCGTGCGCGGTTTTGCCAAGGATATCGCCTCGCTCGGTTTCCATATCCTGCCGTAACGCGAACGCTGGCTACATCGCGGGTTGTTCGCCCCGGCCTTTCCTTTCCCTATCGCTCACGCGCTTCGCGAGGGTCGCGCTAGGCAAAGGAAAGGCCGGGGCTGCCGACACGAACTTGCCGGTAGGTTGGTGATAGGCTTCCATATCCTGCCGTGGACAAAGGTACCCCCGCCTGCGCCGTGCAAAATTGAGAGTATTCAGCAAGGTAAAGGCTTTTACCAGCTGGGTGAAGCATGGAACAGCCCCCGTTTTGGCTCTGATGACGCTAAAACGGGGGCTGTTTCTTGCTTTTTCGTCTCTGAGGGGCATCCGGAACGGTGGAATTTGCAGAATACTCGCGATTTTGCACGTCGCGAGAGGGGGGACCCTTGCTTGGCGGTTTACTTCCCCTGCACCATGGTGAGGGAGATCTTCTTGCGGTCGCGATCGACCTTTTCAACCCACACCTTGACCGTGTCACCGACGCGCACCACGTCGCTGGGGTGCTTGACGA
>ERZ839767.2281-NODE-2281-length-25590-cov-19.886900_pt1 | contig 25590 bp, 24 predicted proteins | sample MGYA00519879_ERZ839767 | MGnify/ENA primary metagenome ERZ839767 (study PRJEB31850, sample SAMEA3708852) | human gut metagenome | biome: human gut; feature: human-associated habitat; material: faeces | place: China | collected 2014 ... | reverse complement strand
AATCTCCCGTATTTTTTCCAGTTCTTCCCCTGTGGCCGTCTGGGGAAAACACTGCCGGCAGGTCCAGGCCAGCTCCTCATAGAGCCCATAGACCTGTGCCGCCAGGGCATACATCCGCACCGCCATCTCTCCCGTGCCGTTGGGTTCCATTCCGGTCTCCTGAGAAAACCGATCCATCATCTCCCGGTAAATTTCTTCCACTGTTTTCATATGCTTCCCGCCTCCTGTCGGTCCTCTTGCCTGTCCTGCCACCCCAGCGCCGCCGCGTCCAGCACCGCCTGCATGGGTTCTCCCTGCCACTCCAGTTCCACGGTCAGCGTCCGGGTTTCCTCCGTCCAAACCGCACCCAATACCCGCAGGTTTTCCTCCCCCGCCAGGGCCTCCGCGGCATAGCTGGCCCCCAGTGCTCCCCGGGCCGAGGGCCGCGCCCGAGACAGCAGATACAGTCGGCTGCCCACCTCCGGCAGCAGGGGAAATCCGCCCCGACGGGCTGTGAGCAGAAAGAGAACCCGCTCCAGTACCCCTGCCCCGCCCGTGGCAAGGGCAAAGCCCCCCGCTCCATCGGGGCGGTAATCCCCTTCCCGCAGCTGGGTCACCGTCATCCCCTCACCTCCTGTCCCTGGAGCCACAGCGACCCCTCCACCTCCACCCTGAACTACGATGCCGACCAGATCGCTGAGGGCATCGACTTCATCAAGAGCCTGGTGGACGGCCACGTCATGATGAACCTGAAGACCTACTACTCCGCTAACTCCGATACCGCTACCCACCAGTCCAACGAGTGGATCACCGGTAAGATCGCAGGCATCTTCGAGTGGGATTCCGCTGCAAGCAAGTACTCTTCCGCTCTGGACGACAGCAACAAGGACGGCTTCACCGTCGGCGAGGAGATCAAGTTCGGCGACAACAACGGCGGCTTCTCCAAGGTGTCCATGGGTCTGGCTATCACCAAGACCTGCAAGAACGTTGCCGAGGCTGCTACCCTGATCAACTTCCTGCTGAACGAGGAGAAGGGCGCTTCCATCATGGGCTCTGAGTGCGGCATTCCCGCTTCTAAGGCTGGCCTGAAGTTCGCTCAGGACGCCGGCGCTGTCAAGAGCCTGGTTGCTGAGGCTAACGCCAAGGTCATGGCATTCACCACCAACAAGCTGGATCCCCTGTTCGAGAATAACGACCTGAAGGCTTCCGGCACCGGCATCTATCAGGAAGTGTTCGACAACATCGACTACGGCGATCAGACTCCTGAAGAGGCTGTTGAGACCCTGCTGGATGGCATGGAGTCTGTCGGCTACACCATCGGTTAAGCTTATTGCACTGACAGCAGCCTGAACCGGCACCTATACTCTGAATGAAATAGGGGCATCTGCCGCCCGTACGACAGATGCCCTTGTTTTTTCGGAGAAAGGTTATCAAATCTTGAATGAATTGTTTCCGGTCTGTGACCTGCTGCACTGTCTGCTTCAAATCCTGCAAAAGGAGGACTTTGGATGAAAAAAAGTAATGCGCCCGCAGGCGCACGAACTCCGTTCCAGAAATGGGTCGATAAGTATCAGGGTCTGTTTTACCTGATCCCCTGGATCATCGGCTTTCTCGTCTTTAAGGCGTTCCCCTTCGGTCAGTCGCTGTATTACAGCTTTACCGATATGAACTTCTTCAAGGACGGCACCAGCTTTGTTGGTCTGGCCAACTACATCACCGCATTCCACACCAGAAAGATCACCAAGGCGCTGATCATCACCTTCAAGTACGCCTTTATCACCGTGCCCCTGAAGCTGATCTTCGCGCTGTTCATTGCCTACATTCTGAACTTCAAGATCGCCTGCGTCAACCTGTTCCGCACTGTGTACTACATCCCCTCCATTCTGGGCGGCTCTGTGGCTATCGCCGTGCTGTGGAAGGCTGTGTTCAGCGTGGACGGTCTGCTGAATACCGTGGTGCGCGCTGTCACCTTTGGTGCGGTGCAGGGCCCCGAGTGGCTGTCTGACCCCAACTACGCGCTGTGGATCATCTGCTTTTTGCGTATATGGCAGTTCGGTTCCGCCATGGTGCTGTTCCTTGCAGCACTGAAGGGCGTGCCCGCAGACCTGTACGAGGCTGCTACCATCGACGGCGCCGGCAAGTGGCGTCAGTTCTTCTCCATCACCGTTCCGATGATCACCCCCATCATCTTCTACAACCTGGTCACCCAGATCTGCCAGGCTTTCCAGGAGTTCAACGGCCCCTACATCATCACCAACGGTGGTCCCCGTGGTTCCACTACCCTGATCTCCCTGCTGGTTTACAACTACGCATTCAAGTCCTACGACATGGGCATGGCTTCTGCTCTGGCGTGGATCATGTTCATCATCGTCTGCATCCTGACGATCATTGCGTTCACCAGCCAGAAGAAGTGGGTCTACTACTCGGATGAAAGGTAAGGTGACCAATATGGGAATGAAAGCATCGAATAAGATCGCAACCTTCTTTAAGTACTTCGTGCTGATCCTGGTTGGTATCATCATGATCTATCCTCTGCTGTGGATGATCAGCGCTACCTTCAAGGATAACAGCGAGATTTTTGCAGGCATCAGCCTGTGGATCAAAAAGCCTACGCTGGATGGCTACCGCAACGCCCTGAACAACTTCGGCGGCTCCATCAACATCCTGCAGGCCATGCTCAACACTTACAGCTATGTCATCCCCAAGGTGATCTGCACTGTGGTGTCTGCCTGTATTGCCGCTTACGGCTTTGGCCGTTTCGACTTCCCCGGCCGCAAGCTGCTGTTCAACATCATGCTGGCCACCCTGTTCCTGCCGCAGGTCGTGCTGAACGTGCCCCAGTACTTGCTGTACAACAAGTTCGGCTGGGTGGACAGCCCCTTCTATCTGGCCATCTGGGTGCACTGCGCATTTGCTACCGAGACCTACTTCGTGTATCAGCTGGTGCAGTTCATGCGCAACGTCCCGCGTGATCTGGACGAGGCTGCCGCCATTGACGGCTGCTCCTCCTTCCAGACCCTGTACAAGGTCATCGTGCCCATGCTGGGACCCGCTCTGGTGTCCTGCGCACTGTTCCAGTTCATGTGGAGCTGCAACGACTTTATGGGCCCGCTGCTTTACGTCAGCACCCCCGGCAAATACCCCATGTCCCTGTTCGTCAAGCTGTCTATGGACGGTGATACCGGCTTTGCATGGAACAAGATCCTTGCACTGTCCCTCATCTCCATCCTGCCGCAGCTGATCGTATTCTTCTGTGCACAGGATCAGTTCGTTGAAGGTATCTCCGCAGGTGCCGTCAAGGGCTAATGCGCCATAAGAACATCTGACCAAGACCAACACCCCCTGTGCTGCTCCCAACGGATGGCACAGGGGGTGTTTTGGTTGATCCATCATTCCCTATTTTTCTTGCGGTACTGCAAAGGACTGATATCCATCACCTCGCGGAACACGCGGCGGAAGTGGGCTGCGCTGGCAAAGCCGGTCTGCTCGGCAATAGCGCTGATGGAAAGCTCGGTGGTCTCCAGCAGCTTCTGCGCAGCCTCGATGCGGCGGTTGTTCAGGTAGTCCACGATGGACTGCCCGGTCACCCGCCGGAACAGGCGGCTGAGATAGTAAGGGGAGAGGTAGAACTTTGCTGCCACCTCGGTAAGAGAGAACTTTTGCCGGTAGTTGGCGGCAAGGTAGGCACACACCTGCTCAATGGTCTCGTTGCTGGGGCGCGCCACAGCGCTGCTCTCGGCAAGGCACTCCTGCTCTACATAGTGCAGGATCAGCAGCAGGTACAGCCCGCCGGGGTAGTCCTGCTCCGGCATGGCAGCGCGCATCATCTCCAGCAGGGTGCGCAGGCGGCGGATCCACAGCACCGGGCCGTACAGCACCGTTACCTCGCCGGGCAAAAACAGCCGGGCAAAATCCCGTTGGGTGGCGCTGCGCAGCTCGTGCAGGGCGCTGAGCGGGAACCGGCAGCCCACCAGTTCCGGGACGGCTGCACCGGCGGCAGAGAGCACCGCGTCCCCCGCGCCCAGCAGCAGCGCACTGCCGGGGTTCAGCAGCAGATCGTTTTCCCCCATTTGCAGGGTGCAGCTGCCCTCGCTTACCAGCAAAAAGGTGCACATCTCCTCGTCTGCCGTCAGCTCCAGCTTGCTGCCGTTCAGCCGCACGGTGTCCGCTTTTACCTTTGCATGGATCTTTTCCCGTTCCGCTTTCATCTTGCGCATCCTTTCCGGAAACAGCCCTCCCGGTAGCCGGGAGAGCGCTTTTCCTCATGATACCACGTCTGTCCCGTGGGGGCAAGACAAACTCACAGGAGGTTATTTCGCATGAATCTGACCCTGATCCGTTCCATGACCCGCAGCGCCGTTTTCGAGCTGGAAAACGAGCTGTGCTACCGTCCGGCACACCCCTTTACTGTTGCCCTGAACGGCAAAACGGTATACGAGGCCTGCAACACCAATGTGTTCTCCCTGTTCTCCCTGCTGCCCGGCACCACCTATACGGTGGAGGTACAGGCTGAGGGCGAGACCCTGAAGCTGGATTTCACCACCGAGGCCGAGACCTTTTTTGTGGATGCTGCCCGCTATGGTCTGGTGGCTGACGGCGAGACCGACAACACCGTGCGGCTGCAGGCGGCGCTGTCCACCTGTCCCAAAGGCGGCACGGTGTATGTGCCCGCCGGCCGTTACCGCACCGCCAGCCTGTTCATGAAGAGCAACACCACCCTGTATCTGGAAAAGGGCGCTGTGCTGCTGGGCGATAACGACCGCACCCATTACCCCATCCTGCCCGGCGTGCTGCCCAGCGAGAACGAGGTGGACGAGTACTACCTGACCGGCTGGGAGGGCAACCCGCTGGACAGCTTTGCAGGTCTTTTGAACATCACGCAGGTGCATGACGTGGTGGTGACCGGTGAGGGCACGCTGGACTGTGACGCCGAAAACGGCGACTGGTGGGTGAACCCCAAGGTCAAGCGCATCGCATGGCGTCCCCGGGCCGTGGCTGCGGTGGACAGCGAGAACGTCTGCCTGCACGGCATCACGGTGCAGAACAGCTACTCGTGGACCATCCACCCCATCTTTGTCAAGCACCTCGACCTGCTCAACTTCAACATCAACAACCCCTACAACGCCCCCAACACGGACGGCATCGACCCCGAGAGCTGCGAGTACATCCGCATCATCGGCATGAATATCCATGTGGGCGACGACTGCATCGCCATGAAGGCCAGCAAGGTCTTCCTGGGCATGAAGCTGAAGAAGAGCTGCGAGCACACCGTCATCCGCAACTGCCTGCTGGACAAGGGCCACGGCGGCATCGTCATCGGCAGCGAGATGAGCGGCGGCGTCAAGGACATGGTGGTCACCCAGTGCCTCATGGACCACACCGACCGCGGCCTCCGCGTCAAGACCCGCCGCGGCCGCGGCAACACGGCCGTTATCGACGGGTTGGTCTTCCGCAATGTGGAGATGCGGGGCGTCAAGGCACCCTTCGTCATCAACATGTTCTACTTCTGCGACCCGGACGGCCACGGCCCCTACGTCCAGTGCCGCGACGCGCTGCCGGTGGATGAGTACACCCCCAGACTCGGCACCCTGACCATGGAGAACATCGTGGCCACCGACGCCCAGTTCGCGGGCTGCTACTTCGACGGCCTGCCGGAGCAGCCCATCGAGCGCGTCTCGATGAAGAACGTGATCATCACCTTTGACCCCAACGCCGAGGCCGGGCAGGCTGCCATGGCCGACAACCGCCCCTATGTCAAAAAGCTGGCCATCTACGCCGAAAACGTCAAGGAGATCGACCTGCACAATGTCAAGATCGAGGGCTACGAGGGCGAGCGCCTGCACTTTGCCAACGTCGGTCATTTTGAGGAGGACTGAACCATGACCCATGAAGAGATCCTGTCCATGCTGGGCGACTATGTGGACTACCTGATCGCCAATTCCAGCGCCGAGGCACCGATGTGGAACATCGAGAAGGTGCGCAGCGGCAAGCCCAACAAGTGGAACTACATCGACGGCTGCATGATCACGGCCTGCCTGAGCCTCTACCACACCACCGGCGACAAGAAGTATCTGGACTTCTCCAAGCAGTTCATCGACTATTTCGTCCAGCCGGACGGCTCCATCCAGACCTATGACCCCAAGGAATACAACCTTGACAACGTGAACCAGGGCAAAAACCTGTTTGTTCTGTACGATCTTTACGGCGAGGAAAAATACCGCAAGGCCATCGACCTCATCCGGAGCCAGCTGGAGACCCAGCCCCGCACCAAAGAGGGCAACTTCTGGCATAAGGACATCTACCCCTGGCAGGTCTGGCTGGACGGCACCTACATGGCCCAGCCCTTCTACATGGAGTACGAGACCCGCTACAACAAGATGCAGGGCTGCATTGACAGCTACAAGCAGTTTATGAACATCAAGAAGCACATGCGGGACGAAAAGACCGGCCTGTACTACCACGGCTACGACGAGAGCCGCCAGATGTACTGGGCTGACCCTGTGACCGGCTGCAGCCCCAACTTCTGGCTGCGGGCCATGGGCTGGTTCATGGTGGCCATGGTGGATGTGCTGGAGCGGATGGACGAGCAGCTGTACAACGAGTACCGCGGCATCATGGCCATGCTCAAGCAGACCATTGAGGATGTGCACAAGTTCCAGGATGAGGAGACCGGCATGTTCTGGCAGGTGATGGATCACCCCGGCGTGGAGGGCAACTACCTTGAGACCAGCGGCACCGCCCTGTTTGCCTATGCGGTGCTCAAGGGCGTGCGTCTGGGCTACCTGCCCAAGCGGATGGCTGCCTGGGCTGAGAAAGCCTTCTACGGCACCTGTGACAAGTACCTCTCCAAGAACCCGGACGGCAGCCTGCAGCTGGATGGCATCTGCCTGGTGGCAGGTCTGGGCGGCAAGGACCACCGCGACGGCTCCCTGGCCTATTACTTCAGTGAGCCTGTGGTCTGCAACGATGCCAAGGGCGTAGGCCCCCTGGTGCTGGCCTACACCGAGATGATCGCCCGCAAGTAACACACGAGCTTACAGCAAAAAGCGAACCGCCATGGTGACAGATGCCATGGCGGTTCGCTTTTACACTTTTTTCTTCGAGCACCCATCGTCCGGGTGCACATTCAGTATACCCGGACAGGTGCCCCCTGTAAAAGGTATCTTTTGTATTGCTGTGATATGTTTTTTGTATGGCTCACACTTCCGTGTGGGAGGCCGCGCTGCTGTCCTCATTTTCCTCATCGAGGTCAGGGCCGGTGCCCTCGTCCAGATCAAGGCGGAGGCGGTCGCTTTCCTCATCGGTCAGGTCCCGTTCCTGCCGGGCATCGTATTCGATCCAGAACTCCCCCCGGCGCAGGGCAAAATCAAAGGCTGCCATCAGGCAGGCCCCGCCAAAGGCGCTGACCATCAGCACGATGCAGAGGAGCACCGAAAGAAAATCGTACTTCCAGCGCTGGGGCCTTGCGGCAAAATACAGCACCTCGCACCCCAGCAGGATCAGCCCTGCCGCCGGGGCGATCTTCAGCGCAAGCTCCCAGTTGAAATGCGGCACAAAGAAATAGCAGAGGAACAGCACGCCGCAGGCGATCAGGCAGACTCCCAGCGTCAGGGTGCCCACCCGGCGCACCGGGGCGTTTTCCGGGGCCTTGAAGGCCGGGGTCTCTGCTGTGTCATTCTTCTTCTCGTCCATCGTCTTCATCCTCCGGGTCAAGGGTCACCTCACCGGTCGTATCCGGCTCTGCCTTGCGGGCAAAGTGATCCAGCAGGCTGGGCATCTTCTTTTCAGGCTGATACTCCTGAAAATCGGTCTCCTCCGGGGCGGCGGCTTCCGGGGCAGCTTTCTTTGCTCTGGGGCCCCGCACCAGCCAGATGCCGCACAGGATCAGTACCACGCAGAGCACCACCTCGGGCAGTTGATCCATCACCAGATAGATGGCCCGCCATACCGGAGCCTTCTGGCCCCAGCGCCACAGGATATCGCCCAGCGTGTTCATAATGATCTGCTCATAGGCGATCAGCGCACCGATGGCGATCAGGCACCAGCCCACCAGCTTGTGGCTGTCCATCATCATCCGGGCAAGGCGCTTGTCCTGCGGGTCGAAGTGTACCAGATAATCGTCCTCCGGGGCGGTGCCCATGCTGATCTGGGCACGCAGGTTGAAGGTGTCGAAAAAGCTGTACATGAACACCACCAGCAGCGCAAACGCGATGGGCGGGATCAGTGCGGATGCCATGCCGATGGCAACAGCCATCAGCACCAGCGAAAGGCCGCGCTTCATATATCCCTGATACATCTGGCCTGCGCCCGGGATAAAGGCGAACAGCAGGGTCAGGATGCCATTTTTCTTCATAATCGTTCCCTCATTTCTCAGTATTCGGGGCATTGCCCGCAATCTTATCGGTCACATCCGTGAGCAGCTTGTGGAGCAAAGAGGAGCCTTCGCCGGCATAACGGCGGTCCTGTTTTGTTTGCACGGGTCTCCCCAGCTGTTCCGGTGCGGCCTGCGGCCGGTCGTCCTCAATGGGGCGGTATTGCGGGGTGTCCTCCGGAGCCGGGTCATTCCGGCCTGGCTCCCAGAGCTGGCTCTGGTCAGTTTCCAGCACGGTCTCCCGCCCGGCACCATACTGGATGATCTGCTGCAGCGCCCCGCTCCGCCACAGGGTCAGGGCCAGCACAGCGGCCACACCGGCCACGGCAGCCCTGCCATAGGTATTCTGCATCAGGCGGGCCCAGATCGTGCCCATCACCGCGCCCTGCACACTCTTTGGCGGTTTTTCCAGTGCATCGGCGGTCAAAAGGGCCGTGTAGCGGTCCATGCACTGGTCACAATAAGAGAGGTGTTCGGCGGCTTCCAGCCTGCCCAGCTCATCCAGCTGGCCGTCCATCATGGCCCGGAAGCCCGCGTCGGTCATGCAGCCATCTTCACGAAACAATTCCATCTTCGCTCCTCCTTTCCTGACGGATCTGCTCCGCCAGCATTTTCTTTGCCCGGTAGATCTGCGCCTCCACCGTCTTTTGGGGCCTGCCGCAGAGGGCTGCCGCCTCGGCGGCGGTGCGGCCCTCCAGCAGCATCAGACGGCAGGGGGTGCGGTACGGCTCCCGCATCCCCAGGATCTTCCCGGTCAGGGTCTCCTCGCTCATGGCATCCAGCACCTGCTGCTCCGGGTCGGAGCCGGGCGGCGCGCCTTCCAGTGCAAGGATATCATCTCCCGGGGTGTTCACCCGGCGCACCCACGCACTGCGCAGGTAGTCCTTGGCTTTGTTGGAAGCGATGCGCGCCAGCCACTGCTTTTCGTACCCGGGCGGGCAGCGGTCAATGGCCCGCCATGCGGCCAGAAAGGTCTCCTGTGCCAGATCCTGGGCATCGCCCTCGTCCGGCACCAGCTGGTGGCAGACCGTGTAGACCAGCCCCTGATACTGCCGCACCAGCGCATTGAATTCCAGTGTTGTCAACGGTCCGCATCCCTCCTTTCCTGCCGCTCTGTAATTGAATACGAGGCAGAGCGCGGTTTTCCTGCAAAAATTTTGAAAGATAAAAAAAAAAAAAATGGATCAAACCTCTCAGGCGCTTCGCGCCAGTACGGGTTGCGGCTCCCAGCATCCACTTCGTGCTGTAAACAGCACTCGTATCTTGCTGGCCGCGGCCCCAACAGCAACGCCCTTCATCCGCCACTGGCGGCGGTTGTTGCTGTTGCTCCTAGTAGGGGAGCCCTTGGCATAATGGGCAAGTCTCTTTTGCAAAACTTCAAGTTATGCTATACTGTTATTATACTATAAGAAGGAGGCGTTTTCCATGGGGGGAAGCACCAAACAGGCCCTGCTGCAGGCGCTTTCGGCGGCAGATGGAGCCTATATCTCAGGCCAGCAGCTGGCCGAAGCGCTGGGCGTGAGCCGTGCGGCTGTCCACAAGGCGGCACAGGCGCTTTTGGCCCAGGGATACGCGCTGGATTCCGCCCCGCGCCGGGGCTACCGGCTGGCAGGCGGTGACCCCTTCTGCGCCGAAGCGGTGGGCCCCTATCCTGCTCCCATCCACATCTACGACACGCTGCAAAGCTCCAACCTGACGGCCAAGCAGCTGGCACTGGGCGGTGCACCCCACGGCACGCTGGTGCTCACGGCCCACCAGAAGGCGGGGCGCGGGCGGCTGGGGCGGCGGTTTGAGAGCCCCGCCGGGAAGGGGGTCTACCTCTCCCTCATCCTGCGGCCCGCCCTCTCTGCCGCCGATGCCCAGAGTGCGACCATCAGTGCGGCAGTGGCCGTGGCCCGGGCTGTCAAAGCCCTTTGCGGGCTGGAGCTGGGCATCAAATGGGTGAACGACCTTTACTATCAGGGCCGCAAGGTCTGCGGCATCCTGACCGAAGCCGGAACTGACATGGAGAGCGGCCAGCTGGAATGGTTGGTGGTAGGCATCGGCCTCAACCTGACCACCTCCCCTGCCGACTGGCCCGAGGAGCTGGCCCGCACGGCGGGCAGCCTTTACCCCGGCGGGCCTGCACCCGTGAGCCGGGCAGTGCTGGCCGGGGCCATTGCCCGGGAGCTGCTCACCCTCTGCCCGGCCTTCGACTGTCTGGACGAGTACCGGGCCCGCTGTTTTGTGCCGGGCCACTGGGTCACTGTCTGCACCGGGGCCGAGACCTATGCCGCAAAGGCCCTTTCCATTGACGATGCGGGCCGTCTGGTGGTGGAGCGCGAGGGCGGCAGACAGGTTGCCCTGCAGCACGGTGAGGTCAGCATCCGGCCCACAAGGACAGGGTGAGGTGGATTGTCAAGGAGGAGAGGTCGTCCTCAAAAAAAAAAAAAAAAAAATTCCCAGTCAGGTGAAAGGATTCCTCATTTTTTGCATTATAGGAAGTAGAAGAGTATAAGCTCCCCTACCACCCAGCCGGGAGACCGGCGCAAGGAAAGTGAGGAATCTCCTATGAAGAAGCGACTACTCAGCCTGTTGGTGGCAATCAGTATGGTGCTGACGTTCCTGCCCGTGTCGGCATTGACCGCAGCAGCGGAGGATAGCAGCAGCGGCGAACTTAAAATCGGACAAGACTGTTATCCTGTTCTGGATCATATCCCTCACCAAACAGTCAACGAGCATGATATCTACACTGGTGATGGCTGGACTTACGATGCCGATGAAAATTGTAAAATTCTGACCCTGTGCCCCAGTGCGCCAACAAACTATGATTTTTTTGCCATTCACGTAGGGCAATCCATCACAACCGACTGTAACCTGGTAATTGGCGAAAATGCAACCGTTACGGATGGAAATTTTATAGCCTCTGTTACGAACAATGGCACTGTCAAGGGCGGCATTTTTAAGGGTGCTGTTACAAACCATGGCACAATAATCGGTGGCCGTTTTTTCTCTTCGGTCACCAATGAATTGGATGGCATCATTGAAAATGGTCAGTTTGGTGATTGGGCTTCCCCGTACACCGTTACAAACAATGGCGGCACGATCAACGGCGGCACTTTCAAAGATAAGTCAATCATTAGCGGCACCAGTCCCGTAGCATCAGGTTATACCCTCTCAGCAACAATGCCAACTGGTTTTGATTTTGTTTCGGTCAATGAGTATCGCAATTCATGCTATATCATCCCGAATCAGGCATCCGTTTCTGTTGATATAAGCTATCATTTTGAGCCTTCGATCAATTTCCAAAATCTTCCACCCCTTGATGTAGCCATCGATAATGCACAGCACATGCTTCTGTCCGACTGGTGTGTGAGTGATCTCAAGATTGAGTTCAAGGATATCAGCGGAGTTTATGAAGTCACCTTCACCGCACCGCCTGCAAACGGTGTGACCGAAGTAACTATAAGTCCGCTGACCCGGCTGGTGATTGAGAAAAGCGGTTACCCTGCCGTGGCACAGGATCGGAATGGCAACCGGGCAAATTATCCCGGCGATGGTTGGAAGTTTGAAAACGACACCCTGATTTTGGAGCCTACCGCCGAGAAAAGCTATGACTTTAACAACACCGACCTGAACCCCCATAGAGTGGCGGTGAACTGCCCGGTTACGGTGGACAGCAACGCCACCATCACCAACGGCATTTTCCTGAAAGAAGTTACCGGCAGCGCCAGCGCCCTGAACGGCGTGTTCCTGAATGTTCCCACCGGCTGCGAAAACAGCGCCAAGAAAATTACCGTTTCGGATAACGGAACCATTACGGCCCTGAAAACCAGCGGCGATATCACCACACTGGAAAGCTCCGCCAAGGAGATTTATGTGGTCGGTCAGCCCACCGGTACCCTGTATGTGACGCTGAGCAGCGGCAAGGTACGGGAAGTACAGCTGCCTCTTACGGCTGACCTTGAGCTGCGATTGAACGACCCGAAACCGGAACCCAAACCCGAGCCGGAACCCGAACCGAAGCCTGAGCCGAAACCAGAACCGGAACCGGAGACCTACACCCTGAAAGTGGTGGGCGGCAGCTTTACGACCGGCGGCAGGGATGCACTGACCAGCGGCACCGTGCCGGTGGATGCAGAAGCAAAAGTGACCCTGAACCCGGATGCCGTGCCGGAGGGCATGGTGTTCGACCAGTGGACCATCAGTGAGGAAAGCCTGCTGGGCAACCCCAATGTGGCCTACAACGCCGAAAGCTTTACCATCCCGGCCAATGCAGTGGAAAAAGGCAAGACCGTTACCGTGGAAGCCCAGTACCGGGAAGCCACCATTGAAAGCGAAGGCCCCGGCATTCTGGGCACCGCCGCCATAATCGGCACGGCGGGTGCTGGCGCTGCCGTGCTGGGCTACACCGGCTACATGATCGGCACTGAGCTGTACCTGAACACCGTCCTGCCTGCCGGTGCGGCCATCCCCAACAACGCCGGGGAGCTGGCCCTGCTGCTGTGGGAAGCCGCCGGGACCCCAGCCCCCGCTGCTCTTCTCCCTGCCGATGCTGCCCCGGTCCAGCAGGCGCTTGCATGGGCCATCGAGAACCATCTCCTCGCCCCGGATGCGTCTGCTGAGGATTCCGTCAGCCGCTGGGAGGTTATTCGGAGCTGGAATCAGATGAAGGGGTAAGTGGCGAACCCTTTAGCATCCTCACCCTCTCCGTCATTGCTTGCGCAATGCCACCTCTCCCGAAGGGAGAGGCAAGACATTACAGAGGGCAGATGCTGCTAAATCTGGGATTGCCCTTGGCTCCCCCTTTGGGGGGGCTGGCAAAGCCGTCAGGCTTTGACTGAGAGGGTGAGGATGCTAACTAAACAGCGAACCCCCCGGTGCGATCTGCACTGGGGGGTTCGCTGTTATTGTTGCTTCAGGAAATCTGTACCGCTTCCAGCACCCTGATGCCCTCCTGCTCCATCACGTCGCACAGGGCCTCGAGGTAGCCGGGCTTGTCCACCTTGTTCTCAATGCAGCAGGTCAGCACGCCGTGCAGGCTGGTGACCTCCATTGCAAGGGACGCACCGTCCGGCAGCACCCAGGTCTGGAAATCGGTCAGGTACGCTTCCAGCTCCGGGCTGTGCGGCAGCAGCGGGCTGCCGATGTAGCTGACCCAGAAATCTGCCGGGAAGCCGCTTATGTACTCGCCCATCTGGAACACACGCTTCTTGATCTTGAGTGCGGCCTTCTGCCGGAACACCTGATACACCCAGCCCATCTGTTCGGCCATGCGGAACAGGCGGCGCTCCGGGGTCAGGCTTTCCCGGATCTCCTGGTCGAGCCGCTTTGCGAAGCTGTGGAGCCGGGCCTGCGGTTCCAGCTGCAGGGCCAGCTGAAAGGACGCAATGCAGTTGTACAGGGCATGCGGCACCCCCAGCGCCGCGCGGGTGTCGGCGGCATAGCTGTACACAAGGTCGTTCTTTTCCAGATACCGCTGCGCTGCCTGGCAGGTCAGCCCCATGAGGGCGCTGAAGGGCTTCACGCCCTCCTTCTGCGCCAGATCCACAAGGCTCTGTCTGTCCAGCCGCAGCCGCTGAAAATGGGGCGTGCCTTCGTGGATCTGCAGCACGTCCTTCTGCATGTTGTTGGCCACCTGGCTCTCCGGGTAGCGGGCCAGCAGCTGTTCCACATCATAGGGCGGGTCAGAGGCAAGGGGTTCGCACACAAAACCGGCGTTGGAGCGCAGGTTGCAGTAGAGCTTGAGCAGCAGGGTGAAAAAGGGCGAGCCGCCCCGGCCATCGGCCAGGAAGTGGAACCAGTCCAGATAGACCGTGTTTCCCTCACAGCCCAGCGAGAAGAGATAATCGTTCGTCTCCTCGGGGATCTTTGGCTGGGTGCTGCCCTGCCGCACACGGCAGGGGGCAGTGTTGGGCTCCAGACGGGCCTCCCGCTTTTCCCACACCACATGGCAGAAATAATATTCTGCCAGCGGGCGGGCCGCATCCAGTGCCTGCTGCAGAAGGGCCGGGTCAACGGCCTCCTTCAGCGTGGCCTGATAGCGGCAGAGGACCTGATTTTCACGGTAGTAGTAGACGATGCCCTGAAACACCGCACGCTGCTCTGCATTCATCCGGAATTTACCCCGCGTTCTCGGCCAGATAATCGGTCAGATCGCCGATGGTCACAAAGTTGCGCAGCTCCTTTTCGGGGATGCGCAGACCAAAGGTCTCTTCCAGATCGGCCACGACGGTCAGGATCTCCATAGAGGACAGATCCAGATCATCCATCATCACACTGTCTTCGTTGACATCCTCGGGCGAGATCTCTGCCACATCCTCCAGAATTGCCAGGATCTGAGACACGATTTCTGCTCTTTCCATCAAAAAATCTTCCTTTCCGTGAGGGATTTTTTATCGCCTGCAAGGGCGCAGTTTCAGTATGCCACGCGCCGGGCCGGTTTAGCCAGCCGGGCGGGGCATTCCTGTGTTTTATAATACCTGTTTTATGGAGGAAATGCAACACACAGGCCGCCCGGTTTTGCGCTTTTTTTACAATTTCCGCGCTTACCTGCGCAGCAGCTTGCCCATGGCGTTGCGGGGCAGGGGTTCGGCACTGAACTCCACCGCCGTGATCCGCTGGTACAGCGGCAGGGTACGGTTCAGCCCGGTGAGGAAAGCCCGGACCTCTGCCTGCTTTTCCTCGGCACAGCAGATCAGCGCGCCGATCTTTTTGCCCATTTCCCTGACCACGCACTCCTGCACCTCAGGGCAGGCGTTGAGCTTTCTTTCCAGCTCCTCGGGGCTGACGTTCTCGCCGGTGCCCAGAATGATCAGGTTCTTCTTCCGGCCCACCATGTAGTAATAGCCGTCCTCGTCCTCACGGGCCAGGTCGCCGGTGTGGAGCCAGCCGTCTTTGTCGATGATCTCGGCGGTGGCCTCGGGATCCTTATAGTAGCCCAGCATCACACAGCCGCCCCGGATGCAGATCTCGCCGGTCTCATCCAGCTTATACTCACAGTGGCCGTCCGGCTTGCCCAGCGCCCGGATATGGGGCTCTGCCTGGGCGTAGTTCACCAGACCATCGCCGCAGGTCTCGGTCATGCCGTAGCACTGGGTGATGTACATGCCGTTTTCCACCAGACCCAGCAGCAGCTCGCTGTCGAAAATGGCAGAGCTGCCGCAGGGGTTCCACAGGCCGTTCAGCTTATCGGCGCGGCCGCGCTTGACATCCTTGTAGATGCTCTCCATCAGCACCGGGGCCACGGCAATGGAATCGCTGTGCATCAGGCCCAGATCCCGGTAGAAATTCCGCAGGTCACTGCAAAGGTTCAGGGCCCAGCCCTTGAAGGGCCAGGAGAACAGGCAGATAAAGGTGCCCAGATGGAACAGGGGCAGGATGGCAAAGTTGCTCAGGACATCGTTTTTGTCCTCGGGCAGCTTCCGGTGCTTGAAGTCCAGCATGTGGTCGCCCATGGCAACATGCATCTGCATCACGGTAAAGAAGTTCCGCTCCGCCAGCATCACGGCCTTGCTGCGGCCGGTGGTGCCGGAGGTGAACAGCATGACCATCAGGGCATTGGGGTCGATCTTCTTTTCCAGCCCGCCGGGCGCGGTGTCCTTCCAGGCATCCATCGGCCGCAGGCGCTCCCCATACGCAGCCTCCAGCTGGTCACGGCAGCCATAGTCCACCCCATCGTTCAGGATGAGGGCAGGCTCTGCCAGCTCCAGCTCCCAGCTCAGTTCGTCCCAGGTCTTTTTCTGGTTCATCGTTACCAGAACAGCCCCGGCCAGCACAGCGCCAAAGGTATTCACGCCGTACTCATAGCAGTTCCGGCTCAGCAGGACCACCCGCTTGCCCTCCACCTCCGGGATGTTCCGGGCAAACCAGGCAGCAGCGCGGCGGATATCCTGTGCATACTCGGCATAGGTCTTTTCCTTCACGGTGCCGGTGGCATCCTCTACCCAGCGGAAGGCCACCCGCCCGGGGAATTCCTGCTCCATTGTCCGGGTGACAAGATCATAGACATTGTTTACCATGGTCTGCTCCTTTTTCTCCCGTTTGGTTTTACTTGCGCAGCAGCTTGCCCAGCGCGTTGCGGGGCAGGGGCTCGGCGCTGCATTCTACAACGGAGATGCGCTTGTACATAGGCAGGGTGCGGTTCAGCTCGGTGACAAAAGCCTTCACCTGCTGCTGCTTGTCATCCTCACAGCAGACCACGGTGCCGATCTTCTTGCCCATCTCCTTGACGATGCACTCCTTGATGGCATCGCACTTGCCCAGCAGCTTTTCCAGCTCCTCGGGGCTGACATTCTCGCCGCTGTCCAGAATGATGAGGTTCTTCTTGCGGCCGGTCATATAGTAGTAGCCTTCCTCGTCCACGCGGGCCAGGTCGCCGGTGTGGAGCCAGCCGTCCTTGTCGATGGTCTCGGCAGTGGTCTCGGGGTCCTTATAGTAGCCCAGCATCACGCAGCCGCCGCGGACGCAGATCTCGCCGGTCTCGTCCACCTTGACCTCACAGAAGCCGTCCGGCTTGCCCAGAGCACGCAGGTGGTCGCCCTCCTGGGTCACGTTCAGCAGGCCATAGCCGGCCAGCTCGGTCATGGAGTAGCACTGATTGATGTAGAAGCCATTCTTCACCAGATCGCTCAGAATGGCGGGGTCAAGGATGGCAGAGCTGCAGCTCAGGTTCCACAGACCGTTCAGGCGGTCGGCATGGCCGCGCTTGATCTCGTTGTAGATCATCTCCACCAGCACCGGCGGGGTAGACATGGCATCGCTGTGCATCAGGCTCATATCCCGGCGCAGGTCGCGGGCATCACAGCAGAGATTCAGGGTCCAGCCCTGTATGCCATAGACAAAGTAGCAGATGAAACCGGCCAGATGGAACATGGGCACCAGCGTAAAGTGGCTGAAGGTCTGGTCGAGGTACTGGGGTGCCAGCCGCTCCTCCTGGTCAAGGATGTCCTTCTGGCCATTGATGTACATCTGGCAGGCGGTGAAGTAGTTCTTCTCGCTCAGCATCACACCCTTGCTGCGGCCGGTGGTGCCGGAAGTGAACATCAGCATCAGCAGACCCTCGTGGTCGATGCGGTTGACCATCTCAGCCTCAGGGGCAGCGGTCCAGGCATCCATGGGGCGGAGCCGAGCGCCGTAAAGTGCTTCCAGCTGGGCGCGGTAGCCGTAATCGATGCCATCATTGAAGATGAGATCCGGCTCCACCATGCCCAGCTCATGCTCCAGCTCGGCCCAGGTCTTGCCCTGGTTCAGGGTCACGATGACAGCGCCTGCCATCATGGTGCCGAAAACGACCGCGCCATACTCATAGTTGGTGCGGCTCAGGATGACGATCTTCCTGCCCTTGGGCTCGCCCAGCTCCTGCTGCAGGTAGCCGGTCGCTTTGCGGATATCCTGCACATACTGAGCGTAGGTCTTTTCCACCACCGTGTCCTTGCCCTCCACATAGCGGAACGCCACACGGTCAGCATACTTATTCTGCATCGCAGAGATCATATCAAAAACGGTCATCGGCATATTTGCCACGGTCACAACTTCGTTACAAGCCTTGTTTGCCATTATTTTACACTCCCTGTTTATTTTTGTTAAAATATTCCCTTTCGTTTCCGCTAAATGGAATCTTCTGGGTACTCTAGCCTAGAGTATACCGCATAGAAGGCTCAAACGCAAGATTTAATTGCACAAATATGCAACTTAAACTTACAGTCAATCTGTGCACCCGGATGTAAATCCTGCCTTTTGTTGCGGGCAGGCCGTGAGTGTGGTACACTTTTCCCGGTATCCGCCTACCGTGCTTTCTCCCTGCGTTTGATTGACAGCAAGGGCAAAAAGCATTATACTTATTATAAATATCTCTAATTTTTAACATGATGCGCCAAAAATCCGGCAATTCTGCCATCCCGGGGCGGGGTGCGGCGCAGAGGAGGACCTTTTTATGGAGGGAACCAAACGCCGTGCCGCAAATTCGCTGGGCATGTTCGATCTGCTCAAGGGTGTCGGCATGCTGACCATCGTCTTTGCCCACACCGGTGAGCTTTACCCCATGGGCGATGCCAGCCACATCAATCCGCTGACCTTTTGCATGTTCGCCTACCGCGAATCCCTGATGGCGGCCTTTTACATTGCCAGCGGCTACGGCTTCCGCAAGCGCTCCATCGGCAAGTGCATCGACCAGCAGTTCAAAACGCTGCTCAAGCCTTACATCTATACAGGCATTGCCACCACCGTGTTCCATTTTATCATCCATTACAGCCTGTTCGGCAGCCTGCACAACGCCACCTACGAGACCTACAAGGTGCTGGGCGGCTTTGCACTGGGCCTGCCCCACACGGCCACCTATTTCGGCCAGCTGTTCTTCTCCTGCGGCCCCATGTGGTATCTGCTCTCGCTGATGATCGCATGGATTCTGCTGGATCTCATCCTGAATATCTTCCCGGAGCAGTACATAAACTGGGCGGTGCTGGGTACCATGCTGTTAGGCTGGGGTATCTGTATCACCTGGGAGGCTCCTTTTTGCATCGGCCAGGGCATGGTCACCGTTCCGGCTCTGTATGTGGGCTACCTTGCCAAGAAGCATAAGATCTTTGAGCAGCCCCTCTCGCCCCGTCTGCGCAGCGGGATGATCGCGGCGGCGCTGGCTGTGGCCGCACTGGTGCTTCTTACCAAGAGCACCGACTGCGTCTCGATGGCCGAGTGGACCCTTGGCCCCGTGAGCATCCTGCTGGATGCCGTAACGGGCCTGGGTATCCTTTCCATCGTCATCTGGTTCCAGCGCAGGGTGGAAAACGTTGTCACCCACGCCATCCAGGCCATTGGCCGTCGTTCGCTGTTCATCTTCTGCGTCCACACCGTGGAGCTCACGGCCATTCCCTGGTACCTGATGCCCCAGAAGTTTGCGGCTCACCCGGTGCTGGGCATGGTGCTGCAGTTCACACTCTCGCTGGGCTCCACTCTGCTCATCTGCGAGCTGCTGGTGCGCCGCCGGGACCTGAAGTTCTGGCTCACCTCCCGCCGGGAGCAGAAGGCGGCGGAAGCGCCCCGCCGGCGCAGCGCCCGTGCCGAAGCACCCGAGCGTCATTTTGCGGCAAAACACTGATTTTTTGCGGAGGGTGCCCCCCTCTGCTGAAGTGAAATAATATTATGAGGAGAATCCGGTTATGAACAACGCAGCTCCTGAGAACACTGCGGCTCTGCAGGAAAAGATCGCCGAGCTGGAACAGCAGCTCAAGCTTTCGGACGAAGGTGTTTCCCATCTGGCAGAACGCTGCCTTGCCCTGGAACAGAAGGTGCAGTCCTACCTTGCGGCACACCCCCAGCGCGAGATGCATACCGACTCGCCCACTCTGCTGCAGCCGCTGCTCTATTATGATGCAGGCTTCGGCTTTTCGGAAAAGGACACCCTGACCGCGCCCGACTGCACCACCGACGAGCTGACCGGTGCTGTGACCGCGACCTTTGAGCTGCCGGTAGCTGCACAGGCCCTGCGGTTCGACCCGGGTGAGCTGCCCTGCTGCATCACCAACCTGATCTTTTCAGATGACCGCATCATCTGCGCACCCACCAACGGCCTGAACCTTTCCGGCGGCAGCACCCTGTTCCTGGGCGATGACCCCAACTACCGGCTGGAGGGCACCACCCACTACCCCGCCGGGATGAAACTGGTGGTGAGCTATGGCTACTTCCCGCTGGAGACCCTGACGGACGAGCCTTTGTTCTGCGCCGTGCTGCAGGGCGTGCAGCAGCTCCAGCTGCGCAAGGACAGCGAAAAGCAGCATATCCAGCAGCTGGAGCAGAATGCCGCGGCCCAGCAGCAGATGGTGGCCGCCCTGCAGCAGGAGATCGCGCAGCTGCACCAGAAAAACGCCGCTCTGCAGGCCCGGAGCAATGCCTACGAGACCTCGCTGGAAAGCGTGTTTTCCAGCAAAAGCTGGAAGCTCACTGCTCCCATCCGCAGCCTGATGCGTCTGTTCCACCGTGGAAACTGAGAAGCGGAACGGAGGAACAGCCATGTATAACAACTACACCCCCCTGCAGCAGCGTCAGCTGGCCCTGCAGGAGTACAGCAACACCCAGAGCACCTATCTGCTGGTCTGCGCACCGGCCCGCAGCACGGCCCTGAAATCCACACTGACTGACCAGCTCCACCGCAAGTTCCGGCTGGTGGACCGGCTGGACGGGGAACTGACCGCAAGCGTGGACGGCGTGCTTCTGGCCGCTGAGGACGTGGAGCTGATGTCCACCGCCCTGATGTTCTTTGCCAAAGCCCTGCAGGATGGTGCGGATTACGCCGTCTGCAATGCTGTGTTCGGTTTTGGCGGGGCGACCGCCCTCTATCAGAGCCAGCCGCTGCAGGCGCAGAACCGCTGCGCCGTGGTCAGCCGCACCCTGCTGGAGCGCTGCCGCGCCGCCGCCCATGACCCCGAAAATGTGCCTGAGCTGCTGGCGCTGGCCGCGCAGCTCTGCACCAGGCCCACCCTCGTTCCGCAGGCCCTGCTCCACTACGAGCGCGGCATCTGCGCCGAGGATGCGTTTTCGGCCCACGGCAAACGTGCCTTTATTATGAGCCATGTGCTGGATATGACCGGCGCGCCCATCGTGCTGGTGAGTGCCGTGCCGGTGCTGCGCAGCATGGGGTATGAGGTACTTGTGCTGGGCCCCAGTGACGGCGGCTCCCTGCATCTCTTCCTGGATGCCGGGGCCTCGGTCATCACCCGGTCGTCCTGCCGCAATGTCTCCGATGCCTGGGGCATGGCTCTCTGTGCCGACTTCGTCATCGTCAACACGGTGGTCATGGCCCGGGCTGTCCGTGCCCTGAGCGGCACCGCCGTGCCGGTGCTGTGGTGGCTCCACGATGCCTTTGCGGGTTACCCCCACATTGCTCACCAGATCCCCACCCAGCTGGGGGAGAATGTCCGGGTCTACTCGGTGGGCAGCCACGCCGCCAATGCCATGCACGCCGTGCGGCCCGAGTTCGAGATCCGGCCGCTCATCTACGGCCTGCCAAATTACGCGGCAGAGAACTTTGTCCGCACCGATCTGGGCTACAACCGCGGCCGCCCTCTGTTTGCCACGGTGGGCTCCTTTGAGCGCCGCAAGGGCCACGATATCTTCTGCAAGGCCATCCGCCTGCTGCCGCCCGAGGTACGGGAGAAGGCCTCCTTCCTCTTTGTGGGCCAGGCCGCTGACAAGGAGATGATGGATTCCGTCCGCACCCTGACCGCAGACTACCCGGAAAACGTGTTCTACTGCAAGCGGCTCACCCGTGACGAGATCAAGAGCCTGATGGAGCAGTGCACCGGTCTGGTCTGCGCCTCCCGCGACGACCCCATGCCCACCTTTGTCACCGAGGGTCTGATCTTCGGCAAGCCGTCCATCGTGTCGGAGCACACCGGCACCGCCGGGCTCATCTCCGAGGGGCGGAACGGCTTCGTTTACCACAACGACGATCCGCAGCAGCTGGCTGTCCTGCTGGAGCACGCCATTGAACACCCGGAAGAGCTGGCCTCCATGCGGACAGAATGCCGCAAAATGTACGAGCAGTATTATTCCAAGGAGGCTTTTGAGCAGACACTCCGGGCTGCTGTGGAAGATCTGACAGCGAAAAAGTAACACAAAACCTCTCCGTCATTGCTTCGCAATGCCACCTCTCCTCATAGGGGCAACAGCAACAATCGCCGCCAGTGGCGGATAAAGGGCGTTGCTGTTTGGGCCGCGGCCAGCAAAACACAAGTGTTGTTTCCAACACGAAGTGGATGCTGGGAGCCGCAACCCGGGCTTGGCGAACGAAGTAAGCCTGAGAGGTTCTTTTTTATCATATCACACAAAGTGACGAGAAAAATTTTGTTTCAGTTCACAAAAACAAGGTTCCGCTGTGTTATACTGCAAGCAGTATCGTGAAAGGAGCCTTGTCTCATGGAACAGACCAACACCCCCCAGCAGCCCTCCCGCAAAAAAGCGATCCTCTCTCTGCTGGTGCTGCTGGCGCTGACCTGTGTAGTGGTTTTCATCTTCAGCAGCCACTGGGCCGAGATCTCGACCGCGCTGGCCCAGCTCTCCTTCTGGCAGGTGCTGCTGGTGCTGGCCATCGGCCTGACATACCCCCTGCTTGAGGGAATCGTCTGCTGGCTCATCATCCGCTGCCGCCTGCCGGGCTTCACCCTGCGGCGCGGCTTGGATGCCGCCTTTGTGGGCATCTTTGGCAACGTGGTCGGCCTGGGTGCCGGGGCTGTGCCCATGGAGTCCTACTATCTCTACCACTGCGGCCTGCCGCTGGGCCCCGGTGTGGGCCTGATGACCCTGCAATATGTATTCCACAAGACCACCGTTCTGCTCTATGCCACTGTGATGCTCCTGCTGCAGCACCGTTGGCTCGCCGCCAACACCTCCGGCGTGATGCACTATCTGCCCGCCGCCTACTGCGTGGTGGCGCTGGTCATCGTGACGCTGGTGCTGCTCTGTGTCTCGCCGCTGGTGCAGCGGCTGGCCCGCTGGGCCATGGGCTTTCTGCCCAAAACAGAACCGTGGCAGACCCGCCAGGAAAAGTGGCTGGAACAGCTGGACACCCTGGCCACCGAGAGCCGCCTCCTGCTGGCCGACAAAGGCCGCTGTGCCCGCATCCTTGCCATGCAGACCCTCAAGCTGTTTCTGATGTTCACCCTGCCGTGGTTCTGCATCCGGTTCATGGGGCTTTCCTGCGGGCTGAGCTTCTGGCAGGTACAGCTGCTCACCAGCCTGATGCTCTTCCTTTCCAACGCCCTGCCCAATGTGGCAGGCATGGGCTCCATTGAAACGGCTTTTCTGCTGGTGTTCAGCAGCTTTATGACCAGCGGCGAAGCCATGAGCACCCTGATGCTCTTCCGCATCGCAAGCTACTATTTTGTGTTTGCCGCCAGCGCCGCAGGTACCTTTGCGGCACAGAAGCATCTGGAGAACAGTTGACATCCTGCGCGTTCCGGCACTATAATGAAAGCGTACTCTCTGAATCTCTCTGGCCGCCCTGCTGTGCGGTCTGCCAAAGGAGAACGCCTTATGGAAAACAAAAGTCTCCGTTTTTATGCCATCATGGCCCTCTGGGTCCTGTTGTTCGTGCTGTTATTCGTTTCCAACCGCCGCGTTGACCTGAAAACCGATATCAATAAAAGCACTTCCGTCTCTGTCAGTGTGGAGGATACCGTCAGCCTGAGCCCCTCTGTGGTCACCACCCGTGCCTATTCTGCGGGCGATGACACCTATCAGGCATTTTTCAAGATCCTGCAAAACGCGAGCTGCTACCAGAAGTTCAACCAGAATGCCCGCTCCTACTCCCACGACTACGAAGCGCATTCCATCACCCTGCGCTTTGCAGACGGTTCCAGCCAGAACCTGCTCTTCACCGTCTATTCGGACGGAGTCTGCCAGGTAAACGGAAAATTCGTCTCCCTCCGCTCCCCCAATGGAAACGCGGAGGCAATCTACCAGCTGCTGCGGGATGCGGTGGTTTAATCAGACAAAAAAACAAACGCTTTGAGAAATTCACATCTCAAGGCGTTTATTTTTTGCTGTTCTTCTGCAGAAACTGCTTCTTCTGTTCGGTGCTCCATGTCTGGAGCAGGTTCAGGATCTGTGTATCCTCCCAATCCGCACGGCCTATGATATAGTCCATGCTCACATGATAATACTCTGCCAACCGGAGCAGATGGTGGGTCGGTATCTCCTGCATCCCCAGTTCATATTTTGCATACTGCTGCTGGGTCGTATTCAGAATCGCACCGGCTTCCTTCTGCGTCAGGTCTGCATCCTCCCGCAAATCCCGCAAGCGCTCATAATAATACATCGTAAAGCCCCCTGAAAGGACTATACTTCACATCTGATAAGATGTATTGACTTTACACCTTATCGGGTGTATTATTGGCAAAAGACTTTTCTTTATCCTTAACGAACAGAAAATGAAAAAGGAGAAATCATAATGGCAAGAGACAAAATGACGACCTGTAAGCACTGCGGTCAGGAAATCGCAGCAAGCGCAAAGGTGTGCCCCCATTGCGGCGGTAAAAATAAACCTCCTATCTATAAGCGCTGGTGGTTCATCGCAATCATTGTTCTCGTTATCCTGTATGCGATTGGAAGCTCTGGCAGCAGTTCCAGTTCTTCTAGTTCCTCCAGCGTTGCTTCCAGTTCTAAAACAGAATCTAGTGCTTCTTCTGTAGCCGTTTCCAATACTGCTGCCTCTGAGTCTGCCTCTTCCACCGCTGTATCTGCCCCCTCTGAACCCGAAATAAGCGAAGATGAGTATAAGGCAGCCTGTGAGACCATCAAGTACAAAGACCTCTGCCGGTATCCGGACCAGTACGTCGGTACAAAGATCAGCATTACCGTCAAGGTTCAGCAGATCATGGATGCCAACTGGCTCAGTAGCGATAAAGCGTGGCGTGTTCAGACCGACAATGACGGCTACGGTTATTACCTCGATGATGAATACTACGCAATTGATAAGCGTCCGTCCGATGCAATTAAAGTATTGCAGGACGATATTGTTGTCATTTATGGCGAATTCACTGGTATGACCAATGTTACTCGTGCACTGACAAATACTACGGATGAAATCCCCTGCATTGATGTAGCCTACGTAGATATCGTAGAGTAATAATTTCCTTTATAAAACAAAAATCGGGGCACTCAGGTGGTCAAGCTGAGTGTCCCGTTTTTGTTTTCATCTGCGCACAGTGCCGTACCAGAGCCCTGTGTGCCGCGCAGCGGATGCAGAGCAAACCAGAATGCTGCATCCTGCCAAGAAAAAGAGAGTATGGAATGGAGGAATGGAACGGAGCGCTTGCAGACGTTCCGTTTTTTGGTGCAGAGCGGTTAGAAATAGCTAACCAGCGCTGTGAGAACAGAATACCATAAGCGGTTAGTCTTGTCAACCCTCAATTTGCAATTTTCCGCGAAAAAGGTGTGTGTCGCCGGGGTTTTAGCTTTTTTTCTACATTCTGCCCAAAGAATCCCCCTTGCTTTGGAAGAAAACCCACTTGTTTTCTATTGCTTTTTAAAGTGGTTCTTGTTATTATAGTAACGCAAGATTTTGTGGGCAGGTTTTCATTTTTGTCTACACCTTGTAGTCAGAGCTGCCGCAGACGGCAGTTCAAGACTGTTTCGCCCCCAGAAAGCCGCCTATGCAGTGCGGTTTTTCAAAGGCTCAGTAGTTAGAATGCGCTAACTTGCGCATGAAATGGAGCAAGGAGGTTCCAATGATCAATTTTGAACAGTGGGAAGGCTTTGAGGGCCGC
>ERZ839767.2273-NODE-2273-length-25642-cov-9.331418_pt1 | contig 25642 bp, 20 predicted proteins | sample MGYA00519879_ERZ839767 | MGnify/ENA primary metagenome ERZ839767 (study PRJEB31850, sample SAMEA3708852) | human gut metagenome | biome: human gut; feature: human-associated habitat; material: faeces | place: China | collected 2014 ... | reverse complement strand
AGGGCAACGTCGTTGACCCGTATGTGCTCGCCGAGCGCTTCGGCGTGGACGCGCTACGCTTCTTCCTGCTGCGCACGTTCCCGTTCGGCTCGGACGGCAACTTCTCGAATGAACTGCTCATCAACACCATCAATGTCGACCTCGCCAACGACCTCGGCAACCTCGTCTCCCGCACGACGGCCATGGTCGAAAAATATTTCGGCGGCACGCTGCCGGAAAGCCGTCAGGCCGATGCGCTCGACGACGAGCTCATCTCTCAGCTCTCCGCGCTGCGCGGCAAGTATGAAACCGAGATGGAGAAGTTCCAGTTCCAGAACGCGCTTGAGCTCATCTTCAAGTGCATCCAGCGCGCCAACAAGTATATCGACGAGACCGCGCCCTGGGCGCTCGCCAAGGACGAGGCGAACAAGCCCCGCCTTGCCTCCGTCATGTATAACCTCCTTGAGAGTATCCGCATCTGCACGGTGCTGCTCACCCCGTTTATCCCCGATTCCTGCGAGAAGATCTTCGCGCAGATCGGCGCGTGTGACTGCTGCCGCGATTGGGACAGCGCTGCGAAGTGGGGCAGCCTGAGCGCCACCGTCACCGTCCACAAGGGCGAGGCCATCTTCCCGCGCGTGGACGCGCAGAAGGCGCTCGAAGAGCTCGAGGCCATTCAGGAGGCGCAGAAGAAGGCCGCTCTCCCCGCGATGGAGTTCGAGCCGATGGCGGAGGAAAAGGTCGATTTCGACACCTTCTGCAAGTCCGACTTCCGCGCCGTCAAGGTCAAAGCCTGCGAGGCCGTGAAAAAGAGCGACAAGCTCCTGCGCTTCACACTCGACGACGGCACCGGCACTGACCGTCAGATCCTCTCTGGCATCCACAAGTTCTACGAGCCGGAGGAGCTTGTCGGCAAGACGCTCGTTGCCATCGTCAACCTGCCCCCGCGCAAGATGATGGGCCACGAGAGCTGCGGCATGCTGCTCTCCGCCGTCCACACCGAGAAGGGTGAGGAGGTCCTCAACCTTATTATGGTGGATGATAAAATTCCTGCGGGAGCAAAGCTTTGCTAAAGCAAAAGGGGTGAACCCCTTTCGTTTTCCCCACCTGATGTGGGGAACAGACAAAAGGGGGATACTCTCTTTCTCGAAAGAGAGTATCCCCCTTTAAATCCCCCGAGAGAAAGGTTTCCATTGCCGGTCTTGGGCTTGAAGAGCTGCACGCGCTGCGCAGTGTAAGTGCGGTGTACATGGCTTCGCCATGAATCCCTACGTTTCGTGACAACTCTCAACCGCGCCTTACTGTCGTGAGGCGCGCGTGACGTTCGTTCGGCGGCAGACTGCCTGCCGAATGCGGCATTGCTGCGCTCGCCGCATTGAGGAGTGCTCCAGTAGGCGAAAATTAGGCTGTACTCCTACAAGACGGGCAGAGCGGCAGCGGATAGTAGAAGCAAACCAAATCGTATAGCAATGCTAAACGCAGCTCCGCCGCGCGCAGGCATTCTCATTCCGGAGGCAAAAGGCTTATTCAAACCTGAGACTGCCAATCTAACGCCTTTCTTTTGGACGGTCACACCGCCCGTTTTCTTTCTCGGGAAAGAAAATGGGGGGTGTGCTCTTGCCGCCCGCAGGCGGCATAAAGGCGCGCAGTGCGCGAAAAATTCCCGTTTCCCCGTCAGGGGAAGAAAGGAGAACACCATGCACGAATACTTTTACGTCAAAATAAAACCCACGGCTGGTTTTTTCAGTCTTACGCTCGACCCTGAATATCGCAATATCATTGACCATGCGGCCGAGGAAGGCTGGCGCTACGTTGGGTACTTGCCAGCTTCGCAGTCAGCAGATGGTTGTACCAATGAGCTGGATCTCATTTTTGAGCGGGAGAAGGCATGAATCTGATCTTTGACACCCACGCCCATTATGACGATGAGGCGTTCGACGCTGACCGCGAGGCATTGCTCGCGTCCATGCCCGAAAACGGCGTGGGGCTGATCGTCGACCCGGGCTGCGACTTGGATACCTCGCGCCGCGCGGTGGAGATCGCGGAACAATATCCCCACGTCTACGCCGCCGTCGGCTGGCATCCGGAAAACTGCGCGCCCTACACGCGTGAGAGCCTCGACACGCTACGCGCATGGGCAAAGAACCCGAAGGTCGTCGCCATCGGCGAGATCGGGCTCGACTACTACTGGGAGCAAAACCCGCCGCGGGAATTCCAGCAGGAGGTTTTCCGCGACCAGCTCGCGCTGGCGCAGGAATTAGGTCTCCCCGTCATCGTGCACGACCGCGACGCGCATGCCGACTGCCTCGCCATCGTGAAGGAATTTCCGCAGGTGCGCGGCGTGTTCCATTGCTTTTCCGGCAGCGTCGAGATCGCGCAGGAGCTTATAAAGCGCGGCTGGTACCTGGGCTTTGACGGCCCGCTGACCTACAAGAACGCGAAGAAGACCGTCGAGGTCGCAAAGGTCGTCCCGCTTGACAGGGTGCTTCTCGAAACGGACAGCCCTTACATGGCCCCCGTTCCCGTGCGCGGCACGCGCAACGACTCGCGCAATGTGTCCCATATCGCGGCAAAATTCGCAGAAATTCGCGGCATGAGCACAGATGAAATCATCGCCCTGACGAACGAAAACGGCCGCCGCTTTTTCGGCATTCAATCAGCGAAAGAGGAACGAAGCTGACCGCTTCCGTTCCTCTTTTTTCATTTCAAAACTGAACGGCGCGGCAAATTTGCTGGCAATATTACCCGATTTTGTCCGCATGTTTATTCTTCCGCTTTAGTCAAGTGTGACTAAGTTGCGAATTTTCCCGCATTTTCTGTTGACGTGCGCTTTTCACGGTGCTATGATACCTACAACCTCAGTATGATTTTCGGAAAGGATTTCGACGAAATGTTCTCTTACACTTCTCGAATGTTAATGTGCATGAACATGGACATGGCGATGCCGATGCCCACGATTGCTCATGCTCATTTGCCTGCCCGATACGCACAGGAACGAAATTGCCGCCGCTGATTGAAAGCGCGCAGAAGGGTCTTGCCACCCGAACATCGTTTGACCTGAAGCGGGGAGCTCATGAGCTCCCCGCTTTTTTTGTTTGCTTTTGGGATAAAGGAGGAATTCACTTGATCGAACTCAAGAACATTTCCAAGGACTTCGGCTCGGGCGAAAAGGCCGTGCACGCCGTGCGCGACGTGTCGCTCTCCATCGGCTCGGGCGAGATCTTCGGGATCATCGGCTTCTCGGGCGCGGGCAAGTCCACGCTCGTGCGATGCATCAACCTTTTGGAGCGGCCAAGCTCCGGCAGCGTCTTCGTCGCGGGACAGGACTTGACGTCGCTCTCTGCCAAGGACCTGCGCGCGGCACGCAAGAAGATCGGCATGATCTTCCAGCACTTCAACCTGATGCCGTCGCGCACGGTGGCCGGAAACGTCGCCTACCCGCTCAAGGGCAGCGGCCTGAGCAAGGAGGATATCCAGAAGAAGGTCGCAACGCTCTTGGAACTCGTCGGCATCGGCGACAAGGCGGACGCCTACCCCAGCCAGCTCTCCGGCGGACAGAGGCAGCGCGTCGCCATCGCCCGCGCCCTTGCCAACGACCCACAGGTGCTTCTGTGCGACGAGGCGACCTCCGCGCTCGACCCGCAGACAACGAAGGCGATCCTGCACCTTCTCAAGCACCTCAACGAAACGCTCGGCATCACGATCGTGCTCATCACGCACGAGATGGCCGTCGTCAAGGAGATCTGTGACCGCGTCGCCGTCATGGAATACGGCCGCGTCGTCGAGCAGGGCGAGGTCTTCACGGTCTTCGCTGAGCCCAAGCAGGACATCACGAAGAGCTTCATCCACACGACCTCGAACCTTCAGAAGGTCGAAGAGCTCATCGCCGAGGATTCCCCCGTCACGCGTCTCCAGCCCGGCGAGCTCATCGTCCGCCTGTCCTATGTTCAGCGCAACGTCAACGAGCCGATCATCTCCGCCGTGTCGCAGATGTTCAACGTCTCGCTCAACATCATTTTCGCCGATATCACCATCGTGCAGGATTCTCCCATCGGCGGAACGGTCGCCATCATCAGCGGCGAGAGAAAGCAGATCACGAAAGCGATCGAATACCTGATCGAAAAAAATGTCGGAGTGGAGGTCATCAAAGATGCAAGAGCTGATCGTTAACATTGCCCCGAACCTTGTAAGCAAGCTGCCGGACTTTTATAAGGCCCTCGGCGACACGATGCTCATGGTGCTCTGGTCGGGTCTCATCTCGTTCGTATTCGGGCTTCTGCTCGGCGTGGTGCTCACGGTGACAAAGCCGAACGGCATTTTGGAGAACAAGGTCGTCTACCAAATTCTCGACAAGCTCGTGAGCCTGTTCCGCTCCATCCCGTTTATCATCCTACTGACGTGGGTCATGCCCATCACGCGCGCGCTGGTCGGCACGGTGCTCTATGTGCGCGGCGCGATCGTGCCGCTGGTGTTCGGCTCAGTGCCGTTTTTCACCCGTCAGGTCGAAAGTGCGCTCGCCGAGCTCGACGGCGGCCTTATCGAGGCGGCGCTCTCGATGGGCTCGAGCCCGCTTGAGATCATCTTCCGCGTGTATCTCAAGGAGAGCATCGCGGCCATCGCGCGCGGCACGACCATCACGATCGTGAGTCTCTTAAACCTCACGGCCATGGCCGGCGTCGCCGGCGCGGGCGGCCTCGGCGACTTCGCCATCCGCTACGGCCACGACCGCAACATGGCCGACATCACGAACGTCACCGTGCTCGTGCTGGTGCTCATCGTCTGCGTCATCGAATTTGTCGGCGGACGCATCGTCAAAAAGAACACGCATTAACGTGATCCCCATACAGTCCCTACCCACCCCATTACAAAAAATTTTTTTAACGGAGGATATTTCCATGAAGCTCAAAAAGTTCTTTGCCCTCGCCCTTGCAGCCGCCACGCTCGCCCTCGCGCTGACCGCCTGCGGCTCCAAGGCCGACGACTCCGCCGACAACAGCGATGCCAACACCGACAATCAGACCGGCGAGACCGTGACCGTCAAGCTCGGCGTGGTCGGCGGCATCTATGACGACCTGTGGGCGAGCGCGAAGGCCGCGCTCGCCGACGAGGGCATCGACCTCGAGATCGTGCAGTTCTCGGACTACGTGACCCCGAACAACGCGCTCGCCAACGGCGACATCGACCTCAACGCCTTCCAGCACCGCATTTATCTCCAGAACGAGATCGACAACTACGGCTATGCGATCCAGAACATCGGCAACACCTTCATCATCCCGCTGAACCTCTACTCCCAGAAGGTCAGTTCCATTGACGAGCTCAAAGACGGTGACGTCGTCGCCATTCCCGACGATCTGACCAACGGCGGCCGCGCGCTCAAGGTGCTCGAAGCCGCGGGCCTCATCGAGCTCGACCCCAACGCCGCCTTCAACCCCACCGTTGACGATATCACGAGCTACAAGGTCAACATCACCATCGAAGAACTCAAGGCCAACACCATCCCCTCCGTCCTGCCCGACGTGGCCGCCGCGGTCGTGAACGGCAACTACGCGCTCGACTTTGGCCTCAAGACCGACGAGGCCATCTACAAGGACAGCGTCCTCGACGTGGAGGAGTACTGGAATCTGATCGCCGCGCGCACTGCTGACGTCGAAGACCCCGACACCGCCGCCATCTATGAGAAGGTCGTCGAAGCCTTCCAGTCCAGCGCGACGGAGGACGTGTTCAACAACACCTTCGGCGGTTACTTCATCGCAGTGGGCTGGGATCAGGACTTGATCAATCAGTAAACACCATCTGACCGCCGCCCGCGCTCCCGCAACGCAGGGAGCGCGGGCGGCGGTACGCCTTTCCGGGAGGAATTTATTATGGCACTTGATCTTTCCGCGCTGCGGCGCATCATTGCAGACGAAAACCGCCTGCTCACCGGCGCGGACATTCCCGCAGAATACCAGAGCGACGTGCTCGGCCGCGTCCACGGCAGCGCCGAGGCGCTCGCCTTTCCCTTATCCACCGAGGAGGTGAGCGCGCTCCTGCGCTACGCGCACGAGCACCGCGTTCCCGTCACGCCGCGCGGCGCGGGGACGAATCTTGTCGGCTCTACCGTGCCGCTCGAGGGCGGCATCATCCTCGACCTTTCCCGCATGGACCGCGTGCTCGAGCTCGACGAGGACACGATGACCGTCACGGTCGAGCCCGGTATGCTCTTGCAGGACTTGCAGGCCTATGTCGAAGCGCGCGGGCTGTTCTACCCGCCCGATCCCGGCGAAAAGGCCTCGAGCATCGGCGGCAACATCAGCACGAACGCCGGCGGCATGCGCGCGGTGAAGTACGGCGTCACGCGCGACTATGTGCGCGGGCTCGAGGTCGTGCTCGCTGACGGCACGGTGATGCAAGTCGGCGGCAAGCAGGTCAAGGACGCGAGCGGACTCTCACTCAAGCACCTTCTCATCGGCTCGGAGGGTACGCTCGCCGTCATCACAAAGTGCCTGCTGCACCTTGTTCCCAAGCCCGAGGCCTCGCTCAGCGTGCTTGTGCCGTATGCCGACCTGAAAACCGGCACCCAGAGCGTTTTGACCATCCTGCGCGCGAACGCGAACCCCACGGCGGTCGAATTCATGGAGCGCAAAGTCGTCGCGCTTGGCGAACGCTTCTGCGGCGTCTCTTATCCCCGCCCCGACGCCGGCTCTTATATTCTCTTGACCTTTGACGGCAGAAGCGAAGAGGTCACGGCCAATGCCGCGCGCGTGCGCTCTCTGGCGCTGCAAAACGGCGCGCTCGACTTTATCGAGCTCTCCGACGCGCGACAGTGCGCTGACACCTGGCGCGTGCGCGGAGCGCTTGTCAAGGCCGTGGAGGCCGTTTCCGAGCAGGAGCCGGTCGATATCGTCGTGCCCATCAGCCGCACGGCGGACTTCATCCGCTTCATCAACGACTTGGAAGCCCAGAGCGGCATGCAGATGGTCAGCTTCGGCCACGCGGGCGACGGCAATGTGCACCTGTGCGTCGTGCGCGGCGAGCGGGATGAAGAAACGTGGCAGCGCGAGCTGCACGAAAACATGGACAGGGCCTATGCCGAAGCCTATCGCCTCGGCGGCGTCGCCTCCGGCGAGCACGGCATCGGGCTATCGAAGCGTCCCTACTTCCTGCGCCAGACGGCGAAGGAAAATTTACAGGCCATGAACGCCATCAAAACGGCGCTCGACCCGCAGCATATCTTGAACAACGGAAAATCTTATCTCACAGGAGGAAACAATAATGCAGGCACTTTCTGACCGCACCGCGAGCTTTACCGATTCCGTCATCCGCCGCATGACCCGTATCTCCAACCAGTACGGCGCGGTGAATCTCTCTCAGGGCTTCCCCGATTTCGACCCGCCCAAGCCCATCCTCGACCGCCTCTCTCAGGTCGCCTACGAGGACTATCATCAATACTCCATCACCTGGGGCGCGCAGGACTTCCGCGAGGCGCTGGCGAAGAAGCAGTCCCGCTTCATGGGCCGCGACATCGACCCCAACGGCGAGATTGTCGTCACCTGCGGCAGCACCGAGGCCATGATGGCCGCAATGATGACCGTCGCCAATCCCGGCGACAAGGTCGTCATCTTCTCCCCGTTCTACGAAAATTACAGTGCTGACACGATCCTCTCCGGCGCGGTGCCCATCTATGTGCCGCTCACGCCGCCGTCGTTCACGTTTGACCCCGAAGTGCTCGAGGACGCGTTCCGCCAGCACCCCAAGGCGCTCGTGCTGTGCAACCCCTCGAACCCCTGCGGCAAGGTCTTCACGCGCGAGGAGCTTGAGATCATCGCGTGTCTTGCCAAGAAATATGACGTCTACGTCATCACCGACGAGGTCTATGAGCACATCATTTACGCCCCGCACCAGCACACCTATTTTGCGACGCTGCCCGACATGTGGGAGCGCACGCTGTCCTGCTCGTCGCTTTCCAAGACCTATTCCATCACCGGCTGGCGCCTTGGCTACATCATCGCCCCGCCGGAGATCATCGCCCGCGCGAAGAAGGTCCACGACTTCCTCACCGTCGGCGCGGCGGCGCCCCTACAGGAGGCCATCATCCCCGGCCTCAACTTCGGTCAGGACTACTACGACGCGCTGCAGGCCGAGTACACGCACAAAAAGGACCTGTTCTTAAAGGGCCTTGACGACCTCAAGATCGTCCACAATGACCCCGAGGGCGCTTACTACGTGATGCTCGACATCTCGGAGTTCGGCTACGAGAGCGATCTTCAATTCTGCGAGGACCTTGCAAGCAAGGTCGGCGTGGGCGCGGTGCCGGGCTCGAGCTTCTTCCGCGAGCCGGTCAACCACCTCATCCGCCTGCACTTCGCCAAGAAGGACGAAACGCTCACCGACGCGCTGAACCGTCTCGAATCCCTGCGCGAAAAGATCCCTGCCAAGGGTTAAGAAAGGAAATTCGCCATGAACGCCCTGAGAGAAGAGTGCCAGCAGCTTCGCGACGAGCTCATCGCACTGCGGCGGGAATTCCACCGCGATCCCGAGCTCGGCCTGCACGAATACCACACTGCCGCGCGCATCGAGCGCGAGCTTGACAGGTGCGGCATCCCGTACGAGCGCGTCGGCGAGACCGCCGTTGTCGGCCATTTGACCGGCAACGGCAATGGAAGCGGCCTTGTCGTGCTGCGCGCGGATATCGACGCCTTACCCATTCAGGAGACGAACGACGTGCCCTACCGCTCGCAAACGCCTGGCATGATGCACGCCTGCGGCCACGACGCGCACACGACGTGTCTTCTCGGCGCGGCAAAGGTTTTGAGCGCACACCGCGCGGACTTTGGCGGCGAGGTGCGCTTCCTCTTCCAGCCCGCCGAGGAGATCGGTCAGGGCGCAAGGCCGCTCATCGCCGCGGGCATGCTGGATGGCGCACAGCGCGTCTTCGGGCTGCACACGGCGTCCGACCTTCCCGCGGGGACCGTCGGCGTCAAGCCGGGGGCCAACAACGCGGGCGTCGACCACTTTATCATCCGCATCCACGGCAAAAGCGCGCACGTCTCCACGCCGCAGCTCGGCGTGGACGCGCTCTATATCGCAAGCGAGCTCGTCGTCGCGCTCCAGTCCATCGTCACGCGCATGACCTCGCCGGTCGAGCCGGTGCTCATCGGCGTGGGCAAGCTGAACGCCGGCACGGCCTACAACGCCGTGGCCGAGACCGCCGTGCTCGAGGGCACGACGCGCATGTTCTCGCCCGAGAGCCGCGCGCACCTTCGCGAAACGATCAACGCCGCGGCCGCACACATCTCCGCCCTTTACGGCGGCACGGCAGAGGTCGAATGGGACAACTTCGCCACGCCGCTCACGAACGACGCCGGTGTGTGCGGGGAGGTCGAGCGCGTCGCCGACGCGCTCGGCATCCCCACGACGGCAAACCGCGCGCTGTCGCTCAGCGGGGACGATTTCGCCGAGTATCTGCTGCAAACGAAGGGCGCTTACGCCTACCTCGGCACAGCAAACCCCAAAAAGCCGCACACCTGCATCTCCAACCACCGCGGCGATTTCGACATCGACGAGGAAACGCTCCCCCTCGGCGCGGCGCTCTACGCGGCATATGCGCTGTCCGTCCTTGATCCGCAGTTTGCCAAATAATTGTTTTTTTCGATGAAATCGCCTTAGTCGTATGCAAATTTCGATTTTACTTTTTGCGTTATTCTATCTAAAATATAGTCCTCGCCACTGTTACCGCAGCGGCGGGGATTTCTTTAGCAAATTTGGAAAAGAGGTTAATTATGAAAAAGCTGTTTTCTCTGTTGCTTTGCGTCGTGATGGTGCTCTCTCTGGTCGCCTGCGGCTCGAAGACTGACGACACGCAGACGCCCGACGAGCCTCAGGACACCGCTCCCGAGCTCTCCGGCACGATGAAGGTCGTCGCCACCGGCGACGTCTACGGTCCCCTGTTCGACGCGTTCACTGCCGACACCGGCGTGGAGGTCGAATGCCTGTCCATGTCCTCCGGCGAGGTGCTCTCCAAGCTCCGCGCCGAGGGCGGCACCCCGTCCGCTGACCTGTGGTTCGGCGGCGGCATCGACGCCTTCATGAGCGCCAAGGACGACGGCCTGCTTGAGCCCGTCACCTTTGACGCGGCCGCCGAGCTCGGCGACGAGTACAAGGATACTGAGGGTTACTGGTATTCCAAGGGCATCACCATTGTCGGCTTCCTGCTCAACAACTCTCTCATGGAGGAGCTGGGTCTGACCGCTCCCGAGAGCTGGGATGACCTGACCGACAGCCAGTATGAGGGCGAGATCGTCATGTCCAACCCCGCCGTTTCCGGCACCAACTACGCCGTGGTCAACGCACTGCTGCAGGCCAAGGGCGATCAGGGCTGGGACTACTTCGAGGCTCTGAACAACAACATTGCCTACTATGGCAAGCGCGGATCCGACCCGAAGAACAAGGTCTCTTCCGGTGAGTTCGCTGTCGGCATCTCCTACATCGACGCCAGCATCGAGCAGGCCGCCGAGGAGAACGACCTGACCATCGTTTACCCCTCTGACGGGATGCCCTGGGTCCCCGAGGGTGTGGCCGTGTTCAAGAACGCTGAAAACGTTGACGCCGCCAAGTACTTCGTCGAGTGGCTCTTCAGCAGCGACGATCATCTCCGTCAGCTCGCCGAGATCGAGCAGAAGAACGGCATCAAGGTCATCAAGCCCTCCATCGAAGGCATTGAGCTGTCCTATGATCCCACCCTTCTCATGACGGAGGACCTGTCCCTGTTCGGCTCCCAGCGCACCGAGATCCTCGAGCGCTTTGAGCCCCTGATGGGCGACAAGGCCGCCACGGAATAAATGAAGTCCGCTGGAGCTATCCAAAAAAACACAGAAAAAAGGGCATCTCACGATGTCCTTTTTTCCCTATGTGAAAACGCGGCCGACAGGCTGATCTTACTTGTCCTGCTCGGGAGCGTGCTGCTGTTCATTCTCTGGCCCATCGCGTGCATCGCGCTGCGGAGCCTGCGCGGCGCAGACGGCGGCGTGAGCTTTGCGATGTTCGGCACTGTCCTGCGCCAATACGGCGAGAGTCTGCGCAACAGCGTATTTGTCGGTGTTTTTACGGCAGTGCTGTCCACTATCCTCTCGCTCTCAGCGGCGCTCGTATGCGCCACGGCGCGCGGGTGGAAGAAGACGCTCTGCATGATCATCATGCTCGTCGCCATGGTGTCGCCGCCGTTCGTCTCGTCGCTCGCCTATATCCAGCTCTACGGGCGGCGCGGATGGATCACCTACCGCCTGCTGCACCTGAGCCTGAACCCCTACAATCGCTGGGGCGTCATCCTGATGCAGTCGATCTCGTTCGTGCCGCTCAACGCAATGTTTCTCTCCGGCATCCTCGAAAAGCTGGACGAGGGCAGCCTTCGCTCGGCGCGCGACCTCGGCGCATCGGGCGGAGCCATCCTGCGCGATATTGTCCTGCCGCTCATTCGGCCCGCGACGCTCGTGTGCCTGCTGCTCTCGTTCGTCCGCTCGCTTGCGGACTTCGGCACGCCCATCATCATCGGCGGGCGCTTCAGCACGCTGGCCGCGGACATCTATTTGCAAGTCGTTGGATACTCGGACCTTGAAAAGTCCTCGGCAATGAACATGTTCCTGCTCATCCCGTCCATTGTGTTCTTTTTCGTCTACCGCGCGCTGATGCGCCGCTCGGACAAGCTGACCGACGCCAGCCGCACCGCTCAGACGGCGCTCGGTCTTTCGCTGCCGCATTGCGGCGCAATGGGCTGGGGCATGATCGCGCTGAGCACCGTTTTCTTCGTAATGATCGTGCTGCAATACGGCTGTGTGTTCCTCTCGGGCTTTTTGAAGAGCACGAAGGGCGTCTACTCCTTCACGCTGCAATACTGGGATCAGCTCTGGCGCATCGACTCGTCGACGATGCTGCGAAGCGTTGAATACGCGCTCATCGTCTCCATCGCCGGCACGGTTTTTGCGATGCTCTTCGCCTATTACATGGACCGCCGACGCATCATCGGCCGCAGCCTTTTCGACTGCCTTGCGACGCTGCCCTATATGCTGCCGGGCACGTGCTTTGGCATCGGCTACATTCTCGCGTTCAACCACGCGCCACTCAAGCTGACGGGCACAGCCCTCATCGTGCTGGCCAACATGCTCTTCAAGCAGCTGCCGACCTCCACGAAGATCTGCACCGCGTCGCTCGCGCTCCTTCCTGAAGTGCAGGAGCGCTCGGCGCGCGACCTTGGCGCGGGGCGGCTCGCTGTGCTGCGCGATGTGGTCTTTCCCGCACTGCGGCCCGCGTTCTTGAGCTGCTTTGTCTATAACTTCACGAGCAGCATGACGACGGCGGGCTCCATCATCTTTCTCATCGACGCCAAGCGTCAGCTGGCCGTCTTCAAGCTCTTCGACGCGGTATATCAGGGCGATTACGCCCTCGCCTCGCTGATCGCGAGCGTCATCACCGTCATTGTCCTTCTTGTTGAAGGCCTCGCCTTCCTCATCACCCGGAAAGGAGAAAATCGCCGTGTATCTCGAACTTGACCGCTTGAGCAAGCAGTTTGACGGCAAATACGCCGTGCATGACCTCTCCCTCGGCCTGGAAGAGGGCGGACTTTTGTGCATTCTCGGCTCGTCGGGCTGCGGCAAGACGACCACGCTCAACATGATCGGCGGCTTTCTCAAGCCCGACGGCGGCAGAGTGCTCCTCGACGGACAGGACATCACCGCGCTCCCGCCCGAGCGGCGGCCGGTTTCGACCGTTTTCCAGTCCTACGGCCTGTTTCCGCACATGAGTGTGCTGCAAAACGTGACCTACGGACTCAAATTCCGCGGCTATTCCCGCGCGGAGGCAAAGGAAAAGGGCCGCCGGTACCTGAGTCTCGTCGGCCTTGCCGAGCGCGAGGACGCGCGCATCGGCGAGCTCTCGGGCGGCCAGCAGCAGCGCGTGGCGCTTGCCCGCGCGCTCATCGTCGAGCCAAAGCTCTGCCTGCTTGACGAGCCGCTCTCGAACCTCGACGCGGCGCTGCGCGTGCGGATGCGCGGCGAGCTCAAGCGCCTGCAGCGCGAGCTCGGCACCACGATGGTCTTCGTCACACACGATCAGGAAGAGGCGCTCATTCTGGCCGACTCCATCGCCGTGATGAGCGAGGGCGAGCTCTTGCAGCTCGGCTCGGCAGAGGAGGTCTTCCGCCATCCTGCAAACGACTATATCGCGTCATTTCTCGGCCTCAACGACATTGTGTGGAAGGATGACGGCAGCGTGCTGAAGGTCATCCGCCACGGAGAAAAGGGGTAACACCGCCATGCTTGTTGATATGCACCTGCACGAATGCACCTACTCGACCGACAGCTTTCTCCACTTGGAGGAGATCGTCTCTATCGCCAGGCAAAAGGGGCTGGACGCGATCTGCATCACAGACCACGACAGCATGGGTCTGCGCGAGCGCGCGGAGGCCTATTCCCGCGAGATCGGCTACCCCATCTTCGTCGGCGTGGAATTTTTCTCGCTCTGGGGCGATATCACCGCCTGGGGCATCGACGGCATCCCCGACCACCGCATTGATGCGCAGGATTTCATTGACCTGGTGCGCGAAAAGGACGGCTTCTGCGTCTCCTGCCACCCCTTTCGCAGCAACAATCGCGGGCTGCGCGAGAACCTGCGCGACGTGCACGGCCTTGACGGCGTGGAGGTCCTCAACGGCAGCACGCCGCTTGAAGAGAACCGGACGGCACTGCGCTTCTGCCGCGAGCTGGGGCTCAAGGCCATCGGCGCGAGCGACGCGCACGTGCCGGAGCAGGTGGGAAAATACGTGACATGGCTGCCCGAAACGGTCACGACGCTGCCCGATTTTGTCACCGCGCTGCACACGCTGGAAACGCGTCCCGCCATCTGGACGGGCAGCGGATATGATGTCGTCACCGAGTTTTGAGATGAATTTTCAGCGGGCTGGGGTATCATGCTCCGGCCCCTTCTTTGCATTCCGCCGTGTCATATCCGATATTCATGCAGGAAAGCTGTGGTAATATTTCACAAGAACCCATTCTTCCGTGTAAAAAGATTCTCAAAATTTAGAGAAGTGGAAAATTAGGGATTGACATTTTCCCAGCATGGGAGTATGGTAACGCCAACAATTTCAAACGCCCGATCGCGAGGTCGGGAAGATAGAGGCGCGGCTGACAAAAGTAGCGCGTTCGCACCGGCACAGGAAGCCGGAGCGCGCGAAAGGGGATGCCGCCGAAGTGGAAACGGTTCCTGTGCCGTCTGCCGCTGGTTCGTCGGAGAACATCCGCCGGACTGTCACGTATGTGGAGCGCTATCGAGGTCAGCAAGCTGTTTATCCCCCCCAAGGTGATGACCGGTTTGCCGGATTGCAGTACAGTTGCAGCCGTAAATGCTTCACAAAGCATTTACGGCTTTGTTTTTTGTCTGCATCGGGAGTGCGCTGAAGGCGTAGAAAGCAGGACTCCCCTGTTTTTGAAAAAATCAAACTCATCACAAGAAAGGAAACCACCATCATGAAGCTCAGAACCTTTACCGCCCTCCTGCTGGCGGCCATCATGCTCTTCGCGCTCACCGCCTGCGGCAGTCAGGCCGCCGACGACAGCAGCAATGATCAGCAGCAGGAGCAGCAGGACACCACCACGAACGAAAGCAACGAATTCCGCGTCGGCATGGAGTGCGCTTACGCCCCCAACAACTGGCAGGAAAGCGAAGCGACGGACTCGAACGTCCCCGTTGAAAACGTCGCCGGCGCGTATGCCGAGGGTTACGACGTGCAGATCGCCAAGGCCATCGCAGAGGGCCTCGGCAAGGAGCTCGTCATCGTCAAGCTCAGCTGGGACGGCCTGATCGACGCGCTCAATCAGGGCCAGATCGACGCCATCATCGCCGGTATGATGGACACCGCCGAGCGCCGCGAATCCATCAACTTTTCCGAGCCCTACCGTGAGACCACCTACGGCCTGATGGTGCTCGCCGATTCCCCGTACTTAAATGCCACCTCCATTCAGGACTTCTCCGGCGCGGCCGTCCTCGGCCAGCAGGGCACGGCGCTTGACGATGTCATCGAGCAGATCGAAGGCGTCGACCACTTAAGCCCCGTCGGCAGCGTGCCCGACATGATCTCCCGCCTGCAGCAGGGCACCTGCGACGCCATCGTCATCAACGTTGAGAACGCGCAGGGCTACCTCGCTTCCAACCCGAACTTCCGCCTGGTCACCTTCGATGAGGGCAGCGGCTTCACGCTGCCGGCCAAGGGCTCCTGCGTGGGTCTGCGCAAGAGCGACACCGCACTTCTCGACCAGGTCAACAGCATCCTTTCCGGCATCGACGACGACGCCCGCGCCGCCATGTGGCAGGCAGCCGTCGACGGCCAGCCCCAGTAATATACACTGCCGCCGCGTTTTTCACGCGGCGGCGGGTACGCGAAGCACTATAGAGACAACGCGCTTCGCACCATAAAGGAGGAAACACCATGGCAGCATCCACCGCGCCCCGGAAGAACTTCATCACCCGGGATCACCGTTACGTTTATTTAGGCGGCAGCCTCATCGCCCTGCTGGGTCTCGGCATGTTCTACTCCGCTCCCAGCCCGTACAGCTTCATCCCCGCGCAGTCCGTGTTCGGCACGGCGCTCGCGGTGATCTGCTGGTTTTTCCTCGGCGTGAGCGCCATGGCGCTGCTCGTCAAGTGGGCCTATTGGAACAATTACAGCTCCACTATTATGAAGCGCCCCCTCATCGTGCGCGTCAGCCGTTACCTCTCGTATCTCGACGCCGCGGCCTGCGCGCTGCTGGTGCTCGACCGCTTCATTTTAAAGCTCGCCTACATCATCAACGCCGCCATCCATGCCGACAGCAACCCGACCGACACGCTCTCCACCATGGCCTACATGGCGTACAACCAGCGTTCGCTCTTCGCCATTGGCATTTCGTACACGGTGCGCCTCGCGCTCTTCGGCACGGCGATCGCGTTCGTGCTGGCGCTTCTCATGGTCTTCCTCCGCATTCAGGAGCCCGACAAACGCGACAACGACTTTGTGAAGTTCCTCAAGATCGTTGCCAACAAATTCTCCCGCTTCTATATCTTCGTCATCCGCGGCACGCCAATGATGGTGCAGTCGCTCATCCTTTACAACGCCGTGTTCGGCCTTTTCAAGCGCACGGGCATGAGTGTTTCGGACATCAACCGCGTCTGGCCGCTCTTCTTAGCGGGTCTTGTCACCGTTTCCCTCAACTCCACGGCTTACCTCGCCGAGGTCCTGCGCGGCGGCATCCTCGCCGTGGACGCGGGCCAGATGGAGGCCGCGCGCTCGCTCGGCATGACGCACTGGCAGGCCATGCGCAAGGTCGTCTTCCCGCAGGCCATCAAGAACTCGCTTCCCGCCATCGGCAACGAATTCATCATCAACATCAAGGATTCGTCCGTTCTCTGCGTCGTCGGCGTGTCCGATCTGATGTTCATGACCCGCTCGGTCGCCGGTATTTATTATAAAGGTACCGAGTGCTACCTCATCGCCGCCATCGTTTACCTCATCCTCACGTATCTCTCTTCGCTGCTGCTCAACGCCATCACGAAAAAGCTTGACACCAGCGCAGACTTAACGGACAATAAGAAGCAGCGCAAGCCCGCTTCTCTGGGGCTTCCCAGCTCGAACTGACAGGAGGGCGCTATGACGAACGATCCCATCATCAAAATCGAACAGCTCGAAAAGTCCTTCGGCGACCTGCACGTGCTCAAGGGCATTGACCTTGAGGTCAACCGCGGAGAGGTCGTGTGCATCATCGGCGCATCCGGCTCTGGCAAATCGACACTGCTGCGCTGCATCAACTTACTGGAAGAGGCCGACTCGGGCCACATCTGGTTCGACGGGCAGGATTTAATGGACTTAAAGGTCAACCTGAACGCCCTGCGCCAGAAGATCGGCATGGTTTTCCAGGGCTTCAACCTCTTCAACAACAAGTCCGTGCTTGACAACTGCACCCTCGCTCCCATGGACGTCAAGCACATCCCCAAGGCGCAGGCAGAGGCCACGGCCATCAAGCACTTAACGACCGTCGGCCTCGCCGACTTCATCCACGCCGACTCCCGCCGCCTCTCCGGCGGGCAGAAGCAGCGCGTCGCCATCGCGCGGGCGCTGTGCATGGAACCGGAGATCATGCTCTTCGATGAGCCGACCTCCGCGCTCGACCCCGAGATCGTCGGCGAGGTGCTGGACGTCATGAAAAACCTCGCCCAGCAGGGCATGACGATGGTCGTCGTCACGCACGAGATGGCGTTTGCCAAGGAAGTGAGCGACCGCGTCGTCTTTATGGATCAGGGGGTTATCTTAGAGCAGGGCTCGCCCAAGGAGGTCTTCGGTAACCCCAAGGAGCCGCGCACGCGTGAGTTTCTCAGCCGCTATCTGGAGGATAAAATGGCATGATACAGAAAAAAGTGACCGATTTTTTTGCCCTGGAGGGCAATTATCCCGACTTGGACGGCGAGGGCGCGGCCGCGCGCCTGTCCGCCGCCATCCGGTGCAAGACCATCAACTACTTTGACCACAGCCAGACGGACTACACGGAGTTCGACAAGCTGCACGCGCACATCAAGGCAAGCTACCCCAACATCATGCGCGTGGGCACGTTTGAGCGCATCGGCCACCACGCCGTGCTCATCACCATCCCCGGCAGCGACGCTTCTCTGCGCCCCTGCCTCTACATGTCGCATCAGGACGTCGTTCCCGTTGTTGAGGGCACAGAGCAGGACTGGACGCATCCCGCCTTTTCCGGCGACATCGCGGACGGCTACATCTGGGGGCGCGGCACGCTTGACATCAAAGAGCAGGTCTTCGGCGTGCTGGAGGCCGCGGAATATCTGCTCGCCCACGGCAAGTCCTTTGCCCGCACGGCGTATCTCGCCTTCGGCGACGACGAGGAGACCATCAACTTAGGCGCGCTCGCCATCGCCGAGCATTTGAAGGCGCAGGGCGTGACGCTCGAATTCGTTCTTGACGAGGGCGGCTGCAAAATTGAGCCCGGCACGGCCTTCGGCGCGCCGGAGACGGCCATCGGCAGCGTGCAGCTGATGGAAAAGGGCTACGCCGACTTGGAGCTCTGCGTCCACAGCATCGGCGGGCATTCGAGCCGTCCGTTCGGCGGCACGTCGCTCGCTCGTCTCTCCGGCGCGATCGCCGACATCACGCGCGCGCCGTTTTCCGTGCACCTCAACAGCGCCATGACCGGCGCGTTTGAAACCCTCGCTCCCTACATCACCGAGGAGCCGCTCAAGACTCTTGTGCAGGATGTTGCGGGCAACGCGGACGCCATCGCGGCCTGCTGCATGGGCTCGCCCGACCTCTTCCCGTTTGTCACCACCACCATCGCGCCCACGATGATCCACGGCGGCAGCGCCGCGTGCAATGTGATGCCGCAGGACATGACCGCGGTCATCAACTTCCGCTTGGCGGACGGAGACACGGTCGAGAGCGTCATGGCCCACTGCCGTGAGGCCGTACAGGACAAAGGCGTCGAGATGCGCTTTTTGCAAGCGAACGACCCCTCCGCCATCGCAAAGCGCGACGGCTACGGCTATCGCAGGGTCGTCGAGAGCATGCAGCGCTACTTCCCGGACGTCGTGTTCATCCCGTCGATGACCGCGGGTGCGACGGACGCGCACCGCTATGAGGAGATCTGCGACACATGCCTGCGGTGCAGCCCGTTTATGACCGAGCCCGCGGAGGCCGCCTCCGGCGTACACGGCACGAACGAGCGTCTTCTCGTCCGCTCGTATTTGCAGGGCATCCGCGTACTCATCGACCTGATGGAGCACGCCAACGTGGAACCGTGAATATCCTTTCTTTTCAATGAAAAAGCCGGAGCAGCTCAGGCTGCTCCGGCTTTTCTTTCCTGTTCAGTTCTCGCCCATCGTGTAGACCATGTCCCAGAAGCGCAGGTCAAAAAGGCAGCAATTTTCGAAGATCTCGCAGAGCCGCTGCGCCTTCTTTTCGTCGATCACTTCGGCGAGCGCGTCGATCCGGTCGATCAAGGCCTGATTCGTCTGCCGGTACTCCTCGGAAACGTAGCCCGCGAACCACGCGCCGTAGTTCTCATCGTGCAGGGCGCTTGGGCAGCGCTCCACCATCTGCTCGGCAATATACGCATAGCTCCACGAGCAATTCAAAAGCGTCACGAGCCCCGTCAGCACATCCCCCGCCTGCGCCTCGCAGAGCATGTAATGGCTGTAGGCGCTGTTGTCGATGTGCGGGCGCGCATCGGCGATCTCCTCCTCCGTGACGCCGAGGCGCTTCATGTACGGAAGATGCGTGCGGAACGTCTCGTCGATCGTGTTCGCCATCTCCCCGCTCAAAAAGCGGATCTGCTCGAAGTCGTCGGTTTTCTGAAGGATCGCCGCAAAAATTTTCACGTAATCTCGCAGGTACAGATAATCCTGCACCATATAATAGCGGAACTTCTCTCTCGGCAGCGTGCCGTCCGCCATCTCCGTCACAAACGGATGGGTCAGATACCGCGGCCAGAGCGCCTTTGCCCGCTCGTAGATCCTCTCGGAGAGCTTCACGCCGTTCTCCCCGCTCATTTATGGGCGATGAGCGCGACGTAACCGCCGCTCTGATAGCCGGGGACGACGTCCTCCACGCTCTCGTTGGTGTACATGGGGTTCTTCAAGAGCGTCTGGTAGAAGTCAAAATCGTGGAAGCCGAGCGATTTGAGCGCGTCGACCTTTTCCTCGGTCGAGTGCCACACGCCCGCGCAGCACAGCTCGAGCGGATACGGCAGCTTGGGCATGACGCCGCGCAGGGACGGGTGGTCGAACGTGCCAACGGCCTTGGCGAGAAGGTACATGAAGCCGAACGCGCTCTCCTTGGGCACATCCAGCGAAATGAACTTGCCGTTCGGCTTGAGCGCCTTTTTGCACACGTCGAACGCGCGCGTCAGGTCCTCCATATAGCTGGAGCTGCCGTTCAAATAGATGATGTCGTAGGCGTTCTCCTCAAGCTCGACCTCCTCGATCGCGCCGAAGGCGATGACGTTGATGCCGCGCTTCTGCGCGATCGCCCCCATGTCGCGCGAGGGCTCAACGCCCTCGATGTTCTTGCAGTCGATCATACTCTCGAACAGGCCGCTGCCGCAGCCGACGGAGAGCACGCGCTTGCCCGAAATATCGCCGAGCGCCTTTTCAAACAGGCGGAATTCGCTCTGGAACACGTTTTCGTTTTCCATAAACCAGGCGTCGTACTGCGCCGCGTAGCCGTCAAATTTGGGTTTCATCGTCAAGTGATCCTTTCTGTTTTGTCAATTTTCAAGGTCCCGCCCGCCGTTTCCGTTTTCCTATTATCCTGTGCCGCAGGATGCGGGAAAACAGGCCGGGCCTGTGCCTTTTTGATGAATCATAACACAATCAGCTCCCTACCGCAACGGTATGTTTGCGGTAAATATCCATCACCTTTTGCTCGCGTACACGGCAGTTTTTGTCTATCTCCACGATTCTCCCAAACGGTGCAAAAGAGCGCTGAGAAAGTCGGCGGTTTCCCTGATTATTTCTCATTCGCACATCGCATTCCTTCATATAAATCGAGATGGAAAGAAGTCAGGCTTCTTTCCATCTCTTTTTTCAGATATGGGTCTTATTCTCACAAATCCACTGATCGCCTGGGTTTTGAGCTTCAGTGATAGAGCTCGCTATAGCTGCCGAGAAAAGCGACGTTTTTGCCGTCCAGATCGCGCAGGCAACCGTCTACCACGATGCCCGCGATGCCCTTTTTGCAGGCGAAGCGCAGCATGATCTCTTCGGCCAGAGAGCGGTTGCATCCGCTGCCGCCATCTGCCACGATCACATCTCCCTCCTGCTCCATGTCGAGCGCCTGATGGAATAAGAGATTATCGCTGATCGGCGCTTTCACCGTGGTGGAAGGTCAGTTCCCCTTCCAGTTCGTCAGTCCCCTGACTCATCGTTCCATTTGCAGTGCCTCAATGATCTTTTCCCTTGCCTGAACGCCCATTTGACGCATCGGCTGGTAAATCGAGGAAATCCCTGGATAGACCAGCTCTGACCAACCCAACGCATCGTAGCCGCACACACCCAGATCATCTGGAATACGCACCTTACGATGTTCAAGCTCTCGAAGCACCAGAAAAAGCGTGTGCGTATTGATTGCAAATACCGCCTTTTTCCGTTCCGGTTCGCCGTGGAGCAATGCGTCGATTGCCTCCGGCACCCGCGTCTCCGTCCGGCCGACCAGGGCAATAGCCTCGGTTTCGTTCATGCCGGACATAAACGCTGCCGTAAGGTCACCCCGGAAGATTTCGCGTGCACAATACCACCGGCGTCCCCTTTTCGCAGATCGCCTGATACGGTTCGACCGACTCCACCACTGGAACAATCACAAATCCCTCGACCTGCTGGTTCAGGCAAAGCTGGATCGCCTGAAGCTCCTTCACCGGATCATTTTCACTGCAGCAGGCCATCGTTCCGTAGCCGTAGCGGTTGCACACTTCATTGATCCCGGTCACGGTCTGTGCTCCGACCTGATAGCGCAGGGTGTGCACGATCACACCGATGATCCCGCTCTTTCTGGACTTGAGCGTTCCGGCAACGCTGCTGGGCACATAGTCATTCTCCCGGATCACCTTTTCATCATAAAGCAAAAGCTGCTACCGGACACTAAGAAATAATTCTCTCTAAGGACGGATCTACTTCCTGTCCTATTATCTGAAATGTATATTTTTTATGTTTCGAGTGTCTAACCCTCCTCGCTATAATAATTCCTTATTCTGTGAGCTGAACCCATTTCGTCCGATTGCCCTCGCACGGCTTTATTGTTGTCTCAGGACTACGCATACTACACCTGACCTTGCAGATGATGTAGTATTGCATAGCCGTATTGCAGAGCAGTTCCATTCGTCCCTTCCCTTATACCCTCAAACACTTACGCTAAATTGTTGCGATTCGTATTGGAGTTTCTCACTGTTGAACACGCCGAGCGTTACGTTTTTTACTGCACCGACGCCGCTGACTGACGCCAGCATGATCTGTTCTCTTTCACCCTCCGGCACACAGCGTCTCAAAAGCTCTCCTCTTCCGGATGCGCAAAATCACACTATTTTTACTTGTCAGCCTCCGCACACTTCGTTATAATATGTCAAGAAATTATCTGATGATTTTCGCTTCAAAATGACAAATTGTACGGGGAGGGGTCTATAATGGAATTACATTCTCAGCAGGTACGCGCACTTGCACCAGAGAGCGATCCGCTGAAGATCGGCATGGGATGGACGATTGATGATCTGAGCAAACCCCAGATCATGGTGGAGAGCACCTTTGGCGACAGCCATCCCGGCAGCGCGCATCTCGATCAATTTGTAAGACAGGCCGTGCAGGCGGTCAACGAGCACGGCGGCAAAGCCGCCCGCTATTTTGCCACCGATCTGTGCGACGGTATCGCACAGGGACACGACGGCATCAATTACTCCCTCGCCCACCGTGAAGCCATCGTCGATCTGGTGGAGGCGCAGGCGAACGCAAGCGGATTTGACGGCGGCATATTCATCGCAAGCTGCGACAAGGCCGTTCCCGCCATGCTGATGAGCATCGGGCGGCTCAAGGAAATGAGCGCCATCGTCGTCACCGGCGGCGTCATGGAAGCCCATCCCCTGCCGGAGGAATACACCGTGCAGGATCCCGCCTGCGCGATCAACGAGCTCTTGACGCTCGAGCAGATCGGCAAATTCGACGCATGGGAAAAAACCGGCGTCATCTCCAGCCAGCAGCTGCGCTATTATAAGCACAACGCCTGCCCCAGCTGCGGCGCGTGCTCCTTTATGGGCACAGCCTCCACCATGCAGATCATGGCCGAGGCCCTTGGGCTGATGCTGCCTGGCACCGCGCTGATGCCCGCCACCGCCCCGGAGCTTAAAAAGGCCGCTTACGACGCGGGCGTCCAGCTGCTCAAGCTGGTGGAGCGGGGCATCCGCGCGCAGGACATCGTGACCAAAGAAAGCTTTGAAAACGCCGTCATGGTCCACGCCGCGATCTCCGGCTCCACCAACGCGACGATGCACCTGCCCGCCATCGCGCACGAATTCGGCATCGAGATCGATGCTGACACCTTCGACCGGATGCACCGCGGGGCGCACTATCTGCTCAACATCCGTCCCTCGGGCGACTGGCCCGCGCAGTATTTCTACTATGCCGGCGGCGTCCCCCGCGTGATGGAGGAGATCCGCTCTATGCTGCACCTCGACGCAATGACGGTGACTGGGAAAACGCTCGGCGAAAATCTGGACGCGCTGAAAAAGAGCGGCTTTTACGAGCACTGCGACGAGCTGCTGCGCGAAAAAACCGCACATCTGAGCCGCAGGCCGCCGCGCACCGACATCATCCGCACGTTCGAAAACGCCAAGGGCACAGACGGCAGCATTGCCATCCTCAAGGGCAACCTCGCCCCCGAGGGCTGCGTCATCAAGCACACCGCCTGCCCCAAAGAGATGTTTCAGGTCACGCTGCGAGCAAAGCCCTACGACAGCGAGGAAGCGTGCATCGCGGCCGTGCTGCACGGCGACGTCCGCCCCGGCGACGCGGTCTTTATCCGCTATGAGGGTCCGCGCGGCAGCGGGATGCCCGAGATGTTCTATACCGGCGAGGCCATCTGCGCAGACCCGGCGCTCGCTTCCAGCGTAGCTCTCATCACCGACGGGCGCTTTTCCGGTGCAAGCCGCGGCCCGGTCATCGGCCACGTCAGCCCCGAGGCTGCTGTCGGCGGGCCGATCGCGCTGGTGGAAGAGGGCGATCTGATCCGCATCGATGTTCCCGGCCGCGTGCTGGCGATCGTCGGCGTGAAGGGCGAGGAAAAAACGCCCGGCGAGATCGACGCCATTCTTGCCGCGCGCCGCGCGCGCTGGCAGGCAAAGCCGCCCAAATACAAAAAAGGCCTGCTCAAGCGTTATGCCGAGCATGCCGTGAGCCCCATGAAGGGCGCCTATATGGAATGATCCTGACCGACAAAAAATGGGATGTACCGCGCGGTACATCCCATTTTTCATCATTTTTTCAGCTTTTCCAGCTCGCCGAGAAGGCCGTCGCCGACCGCTTTGAATTCCTCCGCACTCAGCGTCACCTTCGGCAGCGTATCGGTAAAGGGTCCGCCCCACTGCAAACCGTCCCGATGCTTCGGAACGAGGTGCACATGGAAATGCGAAACGATATCGCCGTAGATCGCGTAGTTGATCTTATCCGCCTTCGTGTAGTTCGCGATCGCGTGCGCCACGAGGGAAACCTCGGCAAAAAAACCGCTGCGCTGCTCGTCATCGAGCTCGAACATCTCGTCGTGATGGCCTTTGAGCGCCACGACGCAGCGTCCCTTGTGCTTCTGGTCGTTGAAAAGATAAACATCCGACCACTGAAGCTCGGTCAGCGGCGTCATCAGCGCCAGTAGCCGCTCGTCCTTTTCGCAGTAAAAGCAGCTCATCCGCTTTACCTCTGCACTCTGCCGGTGCCGTCGCCGCCCATGAGCTTGGTCACGTCGGAAACATTCACGCGGTTGAAGTCGCCGATGATCGAGTGCTTCAGGCAGCTCGCCGCCACGGCAAACTCCAGTGCGGACTGCTTGTCCTCATAGTGGTTGAGACCGTAGAGCAGGCCGCCGGCAAAGCTGTCGCCGCCGCCGACGCGGTCCACGATGTCGCGAATCTCGTACTTCTTGGAAACGTAGAAGTCCTTGCCGTCGTTCAGGCAGGCCGCCCAGCCGTTCCAATCCGCGCTGTGGCTCTCGCGCAGCGTGATGGCGATCATCTTCATATCGGGATACGCCGCGAGCACCTTGTCGCCGAGCGCCTTGTACTTTGCGCGGTCCAGCTCGCCGGACTCGACGTTCACATCGTCCACGGTGATCTCAAGGGACTTCTGCACGTCTTCCTCGTTGGCGATGGCAACGTCGACATATTTTGCGATCTCGCGCATGACCTCGCTCGCCTTCTTGCCGTACTTCCAGAGGTTCTTGCGGTAGTTGAGGTCACAGGAGACGGTGATGCCGCGCTTCTTCGCCTCCTTGACGGACTCAACGGAAATCTCCATCGCGCTCTCGCTGATGGCGGGCGTGATGCCGGTGATGTGGAACCACTCCACGCCCTCAAAGGCCTTGTCCCAGTCGATATCGCCGGGCTTGGCCAGCGCGATGGCAGACCACGCGCGGTCGTAGACGACCTTGCTCGGGCGCTGGTTCGCGCCGCCCTCGAGATAGTAGATGCCCATGCGGCCCTCGCCCGTGACGATGCGCTTGGTATCCACGTCGAAGCGGCGCAGCTCCGCCTTGCAGGCGTCCGCGATGGCGTTATCGGGCAGGACCGTCAGGAAAGCTGCGTCCTCGCCGTAGTTGGCAAGGGAGACGGCAACGTTCGCCTCGCCGCCGCCGAAGGTGGCCTCGAGCATCGGGGACTGGAAGAAGCACTCCTGTCCGGGCGCCTTCAGGCGCAGCATGATCTCACCGAAAGTCAGAAATTTCATCGTTCGTTCCTCCCTTACTTCTGCAGCAGGTGGACGGCAAAGCCGCCGAATTCCTGCTTGAGATAGACCGCGACCATCTTCTCGCCCTTGTACTTGGCGGTGGACTCATCGAGCGTAAAGCCGTTCTTGGCAAGCTCCGCCGCCGCGCGGGGAATGGAATTGGTCTTGACCGCAATGTGGC